>Ga0315295_10002002_pt1 | contig 17335 bp, 13 predicted proteins | sample YL17G14_0_MG_FD_204453 | JGI IMG/M metagenome (GOLD analysis project Ga0315295, IMG submission 204453) | Sediment microbial communities from Yellowstone Lake, YNP, Wyoming, USA - YL17G14_0 | ecosystem: Environmental > Aquatic > Freshwater > Lake > Sediment | place: USA: Wyoming | collected... | reverse complement strand
AGCTCCTCCCGAACTTAGATTGGTGAGTTGCGAGCTTCCACTGTCTCAGGAACGGAAGCTTCACCATTCAGCACACGTAGGGAAGAGATAAAGGCGATCAGTTGGATCAATGCCCCCGTCCAAAACGATAAGGTGGGACGGATATCATAGGCAAATCCGGCCCACAGCGGCCCAATGCCTCTGCCCAGGGATTGGAAGGAATTGTTTAACCCCATAGCAGTACCTTGCCCTGAGCGGGTTTGCTTGGATATCAAAGATGTCACATTGGGCTGCAATAACACGTTACCAGTGCTGAAAACCAGCACGGATAGTATCGCTAACCATTTTAAAGGGGCCAGAGCCAACCCTAAAAAACCCGCCAAACTGACCATCAGACCGCTCTTCAGCACGCCCTCTTCGCCCAGTTTGCGCGTCAAGGGACCGATTTTCAACATTCTTACAACATCAAGGCAAGCTGATCGTCAACGAGTGACAGAGCAACTTACTTGTTGAATTCAACCAGGGGAGAGGCAAGATCTTGTGAATGGTTGGAAGCCATTTATTTACCTGTGTGAAATTCACGATCGATTATATCAAAAATATTAATGCAGGGATTGTTTAAACTATTTATGACTTTGGGGAGCCAGAGCGTCCCCAAAGCCATAATAATTATAAGCCCAGGGTTAGGGATATTAATCGGGCGCCAGAAATGCCGTGGACTGTCCTTTTTCGTCGTCCATGACCAATTCAAGATGGTGCCCTGGACGATAGGATGCTACCTCGATCAAGCGCAGGCAGTCTACCAGGCTTTTGTCAGTGTCTCCCCAATCTGGCAGGCTGTTGGGTGTATTATAGAAAAAGTCGCGGTTGAAGATTGTTTCCTTGTCGTCAAGGCATACAGCGACCGGGTAGATTTGCGCTTCCATCAAATCCTGGAAGAAATGGGTGCCCAGGGAGGGTTCCGGGGCAGGCCCGACCTCTTTTCCAGTCAATTCCACCAGTGCTCCGGCATTGCAGATATCGGCATAGCTGACATATACACCCAGGTCGAGGTTGGTTGTCCCCCAACGACCAGGGCCGATACAAATGAAGGTCTTTGGTTCCAGGGCAGCATTCAATCGAGCAACTGCTTTCCCCAGTTCGCTGCGATCAGCCGCGTTGGGGAGAGCAAAGTACTTCTCCGGGGGAATAAAAATGACATGGCGCAGGTTGGGGAGATGCCCCGGTGGGACGATAAAACGAGATGAGAAAATGATATTCTCATGAGGAAGATCTTTCGGTAGTTGGACAGTCTGGGCGGTTTGGAAGCGACTTTGGGGGCGGCATTGCAACAGAGAGATTTGTACATCGGGTTTAATGACGTTGGGATTGGGAACATGAATGGTAAACTCTATGTCCACCTCGGCGTGGTAGTGCTCTTCCAGCAGCCGCATGATGCGCGAGAGGATCGTAGCAAATTGTGTTTTTCGTAGCAGCTCGTCGTATGTGATCGCCAGCTTGGGAATCTCATCTTCGTACACGCGACTGCGAGGGGTAGTGAAGAAGCCATCCTGTTCGATTTGGGTGATCAATCTCAATGGGGGATAATCGGGGGTTAGTACTTCATGTACAGGCAGGATTTTGACGGTGTTTTCATCTAAGTCAATTATATCCACGTATTGCTGAGAATAGTGCCGGATGGCTTCACAAGTATCATCGGGCACCAGAGTGGGATGACTGAGGGCAACCATGCGAGGATAGTCGTTCCCCACGCGTTCAACGGCGCGCGTACCCAATCCCCAGACCAGGCGGGCAAAGCCAGCTTCCCGCCGGATTTCTGGCGACCAGCGGTAGATGTTGCGGCTGAAAGCGACTCCAGAGCCGCAGGGCAGGAAGTATTTGCCAAACCGCTCCCCTTGCACAACCTGCAGCAGGATAGCCATACGTTCGTCATAATCTTGCAGACCGCGGCTACGCCGGTAGAGCAAGGCTTCGGGTTTCAGTGTACTGGCATAGGTGCGAGCAATCGCCTTGGTGAGAGCGCGTAGGTTCTCTTCAGTGCTACCCTGGTTGGGGCAGAAGTAACTGTTATATTTCCCGGCGAAGGATGTGCCGAAGTTATCCTCCAATTGGCTGGAGGAACGCACGATGATGGGGTATGGCCCGATTTTATCCAACAGGGCACGGAATTCCGCCAGGACTTCAGGGGGGAATTCCCCATCCTGGAATTCCTCGCAAATCTGGGAATATTCAGCGCGGATCTGATCTTCAGATTTATATTTTTGATCGTTGCGATGCATCAGTCCGTTCATTGCCATGAATATGTACATGACATCCGAGCCGATGAAATAAGATTCAGGGATGCGTAGATGGGCAGTAATGTTCTCGTCTGCAAGACCTTTGAGGATGCGGGTAGCCAGCAGCATACCGGCCGCCTTACCGCCGATTTTCCCGTATCCGATCTTGCGCCTGCGGATGTCGATCAGGTCAGCGATGGTGAACCACTCTTTGGCGATTTGGATGTATGCCAGTTGGTCGCTGATGATCTTGCGGATCAAAACCACATTTAATTCGCGCAGGCGGTGGTCAAAAAAAACCCGTTCATCCTCTGGTATTTTTTCAATAGCGAGGGCTTGGTCAAATAGAAGCTCCTCTGGGGCAAATTCAGGGTCGAGAGGGGTAAACGATTCGCGGTCGATGGATGGTGCAGGCGCGATTTGGGCAGAAACATCTGTGCGTGCCCACACTTGTTTGGATTGGACATACACGCTGTTGACAATCACACCGTAGCCGCGCCGCTCTTGCACGTCTTTATCATCCACCATTTGCAGGTTGAGGGTGTAGCAGGTTGGCGTGGCGTTCTTACAACCCAACTTACCTCGGCTCTCTGAAAGCAGCGTTTCCAGGGTTGCCCCCAAGGTATTCAACACTGGGCTCTTGCGGTCCACCCAGGCTACTAGGTTCAGGCCAGTCTTACGATAGGCAGCCGCCTTGTCTTTTAGATTAGGGCGTAATGAAGAATGTTCAATCTCAAACTCATAAACGGCCTTCACCGTCCTGTCCATCTGTCCCAGGTAATTGCTCACCTGGCTGACCAGGCTGTTAGACAGGTAGCGGCAGGCATCGCATTGACCCTGGCGTATAGCCAGCCGGGCTGCCTGCGAGTCACCGTTGAATTTCTTCTCAGCACAAAACACCACTGCCTGTTCGATCATTTGATCGGCCAGGACTTGATCCATTTGAACCGTGGCCATATCTTCCTTTGATTACATCTTTATACTTTTACCGCCTTCTTCTGTTTTGCAACTCGCTTATGTCCGTTGCCACCGCCAGGCTGGAGCGCTTCCCAGATGGGCAGAGGGCGTTCGTAACCGGCCAGTTTGAGACCGGTGAGCGCAGCTGTATTCAAATCCATGGAGCGCAGGTCTTCAGTGGAAAGCTCTTTGATGCTTTTATGCCCGGCAAGCATGGTCAATATCTTTACTTCTTCGGTGCAGGCGTGAATGAAGTTCGCTAAACGTTGACCGGTCTCAACCGGGTCGAGGCGAGCGCGCATCTCGGGTTTCTGGCTGGTTATGCCGTAAGGACAATTGCCTTTCTGGCAGGCGTAGCACACACGGCAGCCCATCGCAATCTCGGCAGCACTGCCGAAACCGGCTGCATCTGCACCCATCGCCATGGCTTTAAACGCATCCAGACCGTTGCGAATACCGCCCAAGGCGATCAGCTTGACCTTGCGGTGTACGCCGTAATCCTTGAGCGCCTGTACAGCGGGTGGGATGCAGGCAATGGTGGGGATTCCCACACCCTGGGTGACGATATCGGGTGAGCAGCCCGTTCCGCCAACCAAACCATCTATGCTGATAGCATCAGCACCAGCCTCGATGCAGGCAGCCACATCTGCATAGGGGCGGGAAGGTCCGAGTTTGAAGAAGATGGGGTACTTATAGTCGGTCACATCCCGCAGGAAGGCGACCATGTGCTTCATATCTTCCAAGGTTTGCACATCGTAATAACGACAGGGGCTCAAGGCATCGGAGCCAACTGGAACGCCGCGCACCCGAGAAACATCTTCGGTAACTTTGGCACCCAGCAGGTGACCACCCATGCCGGGTTTTGCGCCCTGGCCGATTTTAACTTCCACGGCATCGCCGCTGTTGAGATAATCCGCCGACACACCCCACCGCCCGGTAGACCATTGGATGATGAGGTAACCACCTGGATCCCATTTTTTATGGGTCATTTCTTTGTCGGTGAAACCGCGTGCCAACCAGGATTCCTCCGGCACCAGTCCACCCTCGCCGGTATTGGTGGCGATGCCTGTCATGGCTGCACCGATGGCCAAGGCCATCTTAGCCTCTTTGCTCAATGCCCCATAGGACATAGCCGGCCATACAAACGGCGCTTTTAAGACAACAGGATGCTCACAGGTATCCTCGCCGATGACTACCTCCAGGTCGCATTCTTCCCGGTACTTGTCTAACGGTGCAGCACTAGCGATTTGGCTGGGTACGACAGTGATCATGTCGAAATTGGGTGTTTGCCCAGTCGTGCCGAAGCCGCGCATCAAATACTCACCAGTCTGGGCCTTGTAATGGATTTCCTCAATAGTTGAGAATGTCCACGGGTAGCGAGTGATGTATTCTGGTTCGGCAGGATTGATACGGATGGCATTGGACGGGCAGAACTCGGCACAGATACGGCAGCCTACACAGGCGTTAAAGTTCTGCACGATCATCTCGCCGGTGCGCGCGTCGAGGGCAAAGACATTGTGGGGGCAAACCTCGGCACATGTGGCGCATTTGCCTGGCATGCGCGCATTAAGGCAGATTTCTTTATTTACACTAACACAAAAAGCACCTATGACAGCCACGGTGACCTCCTAATGGTAGAAAGGTTTTTCCGACGCGGCAACGATTTTCTTAAAGGTGGCCGGATCGGCTTGAATCTGATATTTCTCGAAATAAGCATGCAGCTTGGCGATATCCTCATCGGTGAGCGGTTCGATTTTCGTGTTGGCACCGATGCTTTTCCACTTACCGCCAATGTATACATTGCCGCGGATTAAGTAGTTGGCGAAGTTTTCTCCGGCGTTCCCGACCACGACCAGGTCACCTTTGAGCATATATGTAGCCACTTCATTACCAACATTACCACCCACGATGATCGCCGCGCCTTTGTTCATGACAGCGGTGAAGTCACCGGCATTGCCGCGCACCACGATTGTGCCGCCGTAGCAGTACTGTCCTACGCCGTAGTCAGCGTTTCCCTCGATGATCACTGTGCCAGCGGTCATATTATCTGCGACATAACGGGCAGCATTTTTGGTCACTTTAATGGTGGCGCCAGCGTTTAAAACGCCTAAATAATCACCAGCATCACCCTCGATAATTAACTCGCCGTGTTTCAATCCAGCCGCTATGCCGTGCAGGTGCTCGGCGTTTTTTACCTGTACAGGTATTAAATTCATGGATTTTTTCAGCGCACTGTTCAAAGCCTTGAGCTCTTTATTCTTTGCATCTATTGTTTTCATAATTCACCTCTCTTATTTATCTCCCTAACATCCTGTACATCCGGTCCGCACTTCTTGGGGGGCGCCAGAGCGAACCGGTGTCCGGTAAAGGCGGACGAATTGCTGGATGGCTTCACTCCGCTTGAGAGGATCGGCCAGCGCATCAAGCATTAGGATTTGCAGGTCCTTGAAAGCGAGAGCGCGTTCACGCCGGTCCTTCTCCTCAGCTGCGGCAGCCAGAGCAGCCTTGTCCACGCGGTGCGTGGTCTCCAGCAGGTTTAACTGGACGGCGTTACGGACGAAGACATCACCGATGCGGGACCGCACGATGATCGTGGATGTGCCCTCAGGAGCGCCTAATGTACCCACTGCCAGGTCAGCCGACTCGCCCAGGTAATCATCGCAGCTTCCGCAACCGGGACGGGTGTAGCCCTCGGCCTGCTGGCGCGGGATGGTGCGCACGCTGCCATCCCATAAAACGGCGCGCATCCACTCACGGTCTGGCGAGATTTCCAGCCGCTTGACTTGCTCGGGTGGCACATCCATGCGGTCGACCAGGACTTCCCTTATCAAATCAGGCCGGTATATGCCAGTGCAGAAAACTGCAATCGTCAACCGGATGGCGTCCTGGTACGGCTCTAGACGTGAGTTGGTGGACGACCTCAGCTTGCGAATGGCTTGTGCCGAACAGGGAGTACCTACCACGGCGATGTTCTCCATACCTCGCTCGAAAATGGCCTCGTTAAGGGCATCGAAGACTGGCGCCCACAGGTATTGCGGCCCCATCGAACTGACAATTTCCTCCACGGTGGACACCACCCGGGCGACGGGTGTCAAATCCCACGGGTCGACATCGAGCATGACCACACCGTCAAGCAGGCCAGCCGAACGACCGGCGGTTAGAATAGCGCGGATCACGTCGTTAGGCGCGCCGGATTTGACCGGACCTCGTCCTGCAGCGGCCAGCATCATCTTGGCTTCCATTGGAGCCCACCGTTCGAGCCGCGGGCAGGCTTCTTCGCAGAATTTCTGGCAGAATGAGCAGCTATCCAACGGCCCCTTGGTGTATCCAACGGTCTTGGTACGCTTTTGAAGTTCCGGATGATCGCCGCCATCCCACTCCAGTATCTGCTTGGAGCAGGTAGCCACACACAAACCACATCCGGCGCAGGTGTCGAGCGACCAGACCTCAGTTTCCAATCTTTTCACCATTTTTTCCTCCTGATAGAGAGATATCTATTCTTAATGTATAAAAACATTTTTATTACCGCCTGATCAACTAACGACCAGGGATATCAGTTTGAACTTCCTCAATAAAATCTTTCATAGCTTGAGCAAATTTTGCTCCTTCATCCACAGTTAAAAATTCCAGATGCAGGCGGCGGGGATCAACCCCATGCGCGGCCAATTCCGTCTTAAGTTTCTCCACCCGTTCCTGGGCATATAAGTTACCTGTGCCATAGTGACATTCACCGGGTGGACAGGCGCCCAGGAATACACCATCGGCTCCATTTATGAAGGCCCACAAGATATGATAGGGGTCAAAACGCGCTGAGCAGTTCGTTCGAATGATGCGCACATTGGCGGGATAGGAGAGATGATGGGCACCAGCCACATCCGCAGCGGCATACGCGCTCCACTCGCAGGCCAGAGCGATGATCTTTGGCGCTCCTGGAGGAAATGATCTGGATTGTAAAGCAGCGCTGATTTGCGCTGGGATCACGGCATCATCCCAACCGGGCAGGGTGATGGCTTTGGTCGGGCAGACGACCACGCAGTTACCACAGCCGAAGCAGCGTAGCTCGTCCACCTGGGAAAGAGATAGCACACCATCCCGTTTTTCCAGTTTGATGGCTGAGACTGGGCAGACCTGGGGACAATTACCGCATCCTGAACACAAAGTGGCATCAATTTTTGCAACCGGCGTCTCCACTGTGATCGAATCCTGTCTTAAGAAACGCATTACCCGCGAACTGGTCAGGTAAGCCTGGAATAAGGCTTCATCCGTGTCTGCTGGTTGTTGGGAACTGCCCAGGACATGAATGCCGGGTTCAGCGTAACCTCCAGGGCGCAGACGAACGCGTGGCTCGGCTAAAAAGCCATCATCATCGAGAGGTAATCCTAATATAGCTGCCAGGGTGTGGGTGTTAGCTTGTGGGATAAGCGGCATCGTCATTACGACCCGGTCAAATGGGATACGTACGGGTTCGCCGGTCAATGTGTCGATGATATCCACCATCTGGCTGCCAATCACTGGCGGGCGGTCACGGCGGTAACGGAAAAAGGTCACACCCAGCTCACGCGCCTGCATGAATTCTGCCTCATAAGATTCGCCTATCCCACCTAAATACAACTCCCGGAAGAGAACTGTCACGTTGGCGTTGGGATTGAGCTGCTTGGCGCGGATTGCCTGGCGGATACCAATATTGCAGCATATGCGTGAGCAGCGTTCGAGCTGTGATTTTTCGGCGCACAGGATCATGACAATATCATTCAACGTCAACCAGTTGCCTGGTTCTGTGGCATCATCCAACTCACCTTCAAATTCGGCTTGCGTTTTCACTCGTTGTCGGTCAAACCATTGCCCATCTCCCAGGCTTTTAAGGCGGGCAGCATTGGCCACGATAATAGCACCGACGCCGTAGGTGGTGATCTGATCCCCTTGTTGGATGCGCACCTCAAAATCACCAGGATGACCACTGACCTCAGTTAGGCGCGCTTTGAATAAAGTATCAATTATGGCATGCTGCAAAACCGCTTTCCCCTTTTCAACCAATTGGTGTTGGGTTTTAGTAAGCAGATCATTAGGGATGTTTTCTCCAATTTCACCGCCGTGTTCAACCAACACAACCCGGAAGCCGCTGTCAGCCAGGTTTGTAGCCACTGTCAAGCCAGGGAGGTCGCTGCCGATCACCAGCGCGGCTTTGACCACCCGTCCAACGCGTGGGGTTTCTGCGGAGACGGTAACCAGTTGGGCAACGCCCATCTCGATCAGCGCGGCTGACTTCTCAAAGGCAGCAAATTGGTCATTAGGGTGGACATAGGCGCATTGTTCACGAATATTTGCCATGTTGACGAAACTGCGTGCCAGGCCCAATGATTGACCAATTTGGCGGAATCTATCTCGCATCAGGCGCGGCGAGCAGCCAGCCACCAATACGCGGGTTAAATCCTGGTCACGTATGTTTTGGCTCATACGTTCTAGGCCATCTTTGCTACATGGGTAGGGAGCGCGAGTCGTATAAACAACCTCGGGCAACTCGGCAACACGTTGGCATAGAGCCTGGGTATCTACTACCCTGGCAATTTTATTGCCGCAATCACAAACGAAAACGCCAACACGAACCTCAGGTTTCGGATTTTGGATATCAGTTTGGATTTCAGGTTGTAAAGTGATTTCTTCGCTCATAATTTCATCCTTCCGCTTTATCCATCATCCTTCGCCTTTAGGAGTTGCCAGCAAGGCGGTTACATCCAGAACGAAATTCGGGCGCAGATCTAACTCAGCGCCAACCCGGTAATAACGCCGCCGGTAAGCTGGTTCTGGTAGAGTTTCTTTGTGGATGCCTGATATTTCGCTAAATTTAAAGGCGCCGGTTGGACAGATCAGCGCGCATGTACCGCAGCCGATACAACGCGATGAAGTTACCTGGAACGGCGCGGCGACCTTTTTGGCAATACCGCGCTGGATAACGCTGATGGCGCTGATGCCGGCGATTTCTTTACAGGCGCGTACACACAGACCGCACAGCACACAATCATTCTCCTCAGGCAGCTTATAGCGCACTTCTTTCACACCCAGCTCCTCGCCAAGGGCTAAAATTTCAGGGGAGTTATATGCGCTGGCCAGGAGAAGCTCGGCGGTTATGCGACGACTGCGTACAACCATTTCACTGTTGGTTTTTATGACAGCACCCTGCTCGCAGGGGTAAACGCAGGATGCCACTAAGCGTGGCTTGCGTCCATCCTGACTTGTCTCCACCATGCACAGGCGGCAGCCACCATAAGGTTCGAGTGCTGGGTGGTAACACAGCGTGGGGATATAAAAGCCATGTTCGCGGCAGGCATCCAAAAGTGTCCAACCTTTGGGAACTTCGATTGATTTATCGTCAATGGTCAAGTGGATCATAAATTAGTTCCTCATTCAACCTTCTCACACCTTGCTCCTCTCGTTGGGGGAGGATAAAGGGTGATGGATATCAGTTCACTAAAATAGCATCAAACTTACACACGTTCATACACACGCCGCAGCGGGTGCATAAATCGGGGTTGATAACATGTACTTCCTGTTTGGCACCAATGATGGCGTTGCTGGTACAGTTGCGCAGGCAGACCAGGCAACCAGTACACTTTTCGGGGATGACCGTGTAGTTGATCAATCCCTTGCATACCTTAGCCGGGCAGGTTTTGTCGAAGATATGTGCCTCATACTCATCACGGAAGTAGCGGATGGTGGACAACACCGGGTTAGGTGCAGTCTGCCCCAGGCCACATAACGAGCTGTTTTTAACGTGTTCGCCAAGTTCAAGCAGGTATTCCACGTCTCCCGGTTGTCCTTTTCCGTCGCAGATGCGTTCGAGGGTTGCCAGCATGGCTTTGGTGCCCAAGCGGCAGGGCACACACTTTCCGCATGATTCCTGTTGGGTGAAGGTCATAAAGTAGCGGGCGAAATCCACCATGCAGGTGTCTTCGTCTGCCACTACCAGGCCTCCGGATCCCATAATGGCACCCAGCGCAGTGAGAGATTCGTAATCAATAGGTGCATCCAGGTGCTCGGCAGGCAGACAGCCACCTGAAGGCCCACCTAGCTGGGCTGCTTTAAATTTTTTACCATTGGGGATACCGCCGCCTACATCGTAGATCACCTCGCGCAAAGTGATACCCATCGGCACTTCTACCAACCCGGTGTTATTGATTTTTCCAACCACAGAGAAGATCTTGGTACCTTTGGATTTTCCGGTGCCAATTTTGGCGTATTCCTCACCCCCATGAGCAAGGATGATAGGGATATTCGCCCAGGTCTCAACGTTGTTAATGTTGGTGGGCTCACCCCACAAACCAGAATCGGTCGGATAGGGAGGGCGTGGACGCGGTTCGCCGATGCGCCCCTCAATGGAGGCCATCAAAGCCGATTCCTCACCACAAACAAAGGCTCCTGCCCCTAAACGCACGCTCAAGATGAAATCGAAACCGGTGCCCAAGATATCCCTGCCTAGCAGTCCAGCTGCTTCAGCCTGGCGGATGGCGATCCTGAGATTCTCCACTGCCAGAGGGTATTCAGCGCGGATGTAGACAAAACCCTGGTGCATATCCATGGCATAGGCTCCAATCAACATGCCCTCAAGCATAGAGTGGGGATTGCCCTCGATTACTGAGCGATCCATGAACGCGCCGGGATCACCTTCATCGGCATTGCAAACGATATACCCCAAGCCTACTTTCAGGACGTTGGTGCGGCACATCTCCCACTTCATACCGGTGGGAAAGCCGGCGCCGCCGCGCCCGCGCAATCCTGAGGCTTTGACCTCGGCAATTATCTTTTCGGGCGTCATAGTCGTAAGGGCCTTTACCAGTGAGGTGTAGCCACCCAGGGCAATGTAGTCCTCCATTTTTGTCGGATCAATACGCCCATTAAAGTCGAGCACCAGCCGCTTTTGTTTCTGGTAAAACGGTAAATCAGGTTCGAGGCGAATGTGACCTCCTGTTTGGGGGTCGGTATAAAGCAGGCGCTCGATAATTTTTCCACCCATTAGGGTTTGCGAAACGATCTCAGATACATCGTTGGGTTTGATTTTCTGGTACGATATGCGCTGGGGGTAAACTGTGATCAGCGGACCGCACTCACAAAAACCAGGACACCCCGTGCCAATAACTTCAATCGGGGTGTCCAATTTTGATCGATTAATTTCTTCGCGCAGGCCAGCGAGAACTATCTCACTACCAAGGGCACGGCAGCCAGTACCATCGCACACTCGCAAACACGGCTTGCTATCATCCCAGCCTGCAGCTAGTGTTTTCTGCCAGGTCTGGAATTCTGCAATGGATTGCAAATGGTTCATTTCTCTTTCTCCGCCCGCAGGACGCTTTTCAAGAGTTGATCAACTTTTTGGATTGTCATCTGTCCGGAATATTCCCCATCGGTAACGACGATCGGACCGAGAGCACAGGCACCCAGGCAGTTGACTGTTTCCAGGGTGTATAGATGATCACGCGTGGTATCCCCAGCTTGGATTCCTAGCTTGCTTTCCAGGCGATCAAGCACCTGTGGACTACCCCGCACGTGGCATGCTGTGCCCATGCATACATGCAAACAATGCTTACCCTTAGGTTTCAGGCTGAAGGCATTATAAAATGTGGCAACACTATAAGCCTGGGAGAGGGGCACACCCAATCGCTCGCTGGCCAGGATGAGCGCTTCGGGGGGTAGATAACGGTAGCGCTCCTGGATTTCTTCCAACGCAGCGATCAAAGATCCATCACCGATGGCTTCCTGGTTGATGATGTCGTTGATTTCGCTGACAGAAATTTGCATAGACATCCTCCTATGGACATTATTCCCTCACCGTTTGCCAACAAGGAGGTGAGGGGGTGGATTCAGGCATTCTCAGTTTAGCAGAAGGTATGTGAGAAAGTCATAAAAAATCAAACCAAATATGTTAAAGATGTGTGAAAAATTTTTAACGATAATGTTGTGTTTATCAGTTGTGCCTTGAACAAACCCAATAAATCGATTAACATACCTGGGGGTGACATAAAACGGATTGATTTTTCATGGCTCGATTATTAGAAGTAGATAAATTAACTTACATTTACCCAGGGCAAGGGATTGACTCCACTGCTGCCTTAGATAACATTTCCATGGCAATTGAAGAGGGCGAATTTATAGCCATGATTGGCGCAAATGGTTCCGGTAAGACCACGCTTGCGCGACATTTCAATGCCCTGCTCTTACCATCAAGTGGGCGGGTGCTGGTGAATGGCTTTGATACGCGCGACGCTGGTCATAAAAACACCGTTCGCAATGTCGTTGGAATGGTCTTCCAAAATCCAGTGGACCAAATCATTGCTTCCACCGTAGAGCAGGATGTCGCCTTTGGCCCTGAAAATATGGGGCTTCAGCCGGTGGAAATTCACCGAAGAGTTGAGGAAGCATTACATGCCACTAACTTATGGGAGCAGCGTTTACGGCCGCCTCATATGCTTTCAGCAGGACAAGTGCAGCGGCTTGCTCTGGCAGGAGTATTGGCGATGCGTCCATGTTGTATAGTCTTTGACGAAGCCACGTCGATGTTAGATCCCGCCGGTCGTAAAGATGTCATGAAGATAATAGACCATTTACGGCAAGAGGGGATCACTATTATTTATATTACACACTTTATGGAGGAAGCAGCCTGTTCAGATAGAATTGTGGTATTACACCAAGGGCAAATTGTTTTAGATGGCGCTCCTGCGGTTGTCTTTTCTCAATCATCAACGCTTAGAGAACTCGGGCTTGACCTGCCTCCTGCTGCTATAGTCGCGAACATGATAAGGGAGTATATTCCTCAAATCCCGCCTGGTGTACTATCCGTAGTAGATATTGTCAAGTCCATTCCCAATTTTCCAAAGCGACAGATTCCTTCGGCATTGGGCAGTATGGTTTCCGAGGAACGCTTAAAACTATCCGATGGAATTATTGAGGTATCTAAACTAGGGTATGTCTATTTGCAGGGAACCCCATTAGCACAGCGTGCTTTGGATGGATTCTCTCTAAGCGTTGGCGAACACGCAGTCCATGGTTTGTTAGGAGCCACCGGTTCAGGAAAATCTACACTCCTTCAACACATTAATGCTTTATTACGTCCTCAAGAAGGCTTGGTGCGGGTGAATTCTTATATCCTAAATGATCGTGATTTAGATGTGAAATCTTTACGTAAAATGGTGGGGTTGGTTTTTCAAAGCCCAGAGATGCAGCTTTTTGAGAAATATGTAGGAGATGAAATCGCTTATGGTCCCCGCATCATGTATGGCAAAGAAATGTTGCGTGAACGGGTCAAATGGGCGATGGAGATAGTTGGGCTGGATTATGAGAAATATAAAGATCGCTTAATCTTTACATTGAGCGGGGGAGAGCGCCGCAAAGTAGCCTTGGCATCCACATTGGCATTACAGCCGAAAATCTTGCTACTTGATGAGCCGTTTACAGGATTGGACCCTCTGACAAGGAGAACACTCCTGGATCGATTCAGGGATATATGGTCATCAGGTGTTACACTGTTATTTTCATCTCATAGTATGGAAGATGCAGCAGCTTTAGCAGGGCGCCTGACACTCTGTAATCGGGGAAGAGATGTGCTTTCTGGCTCTGTCGCGGATGTTTTTACTCAATCTGAGCTGTTGCAAGATTTAGGTTTGGAGTTACCAATTGTTGCCCAGGTAGTTGAGGGTTTTAGGACGCGTGGATGGCCAATCTCAATGACAATCACAGATGCTGCGGTCTTGGTCGAAGTATTGGTTAAGATACTTGGCGTGGTTAAAGATGGATAATTTTGAATACATAAGAAATATAACCATTGGGCAATACTTACCTCTCGATTCGTGGGTACACCGACTTGACCCTCGTTCTCGCATAGTCGCTGTCATTTTCATACTCATAGCAGCAATTATTACCTCCCATCCGATTGGCTTTTTATTATGTTTGGGGTTAATCTTTGTTGGTTTGGCTTTGGCACGCATTCCGCTGGATTACGGCCTACGCAGCCTGTTACCCCCATTGCCATTTTTAATCGGACTATCGATCCTACAGATTTTTATCAACTTCAGCCGTGTCCCCTCGCCGGATGTGTTTCAACTTGGTTCATTTGTTATCTCTCAAGCGGACTTGTGGGCAGGAACCGCGCTCTTATTGCGCTTCGTTGTCTTTATTCTCGGATTAAGTCTCGCCTCATTTTGTATCTCTACATCGGAAATTACACATGGGTTAGAAAGGCTTCTTTCCCCACTGGCTCGCCGAGGATTACCTACCTATGATATTGTTATGGTTGTACAGGTGACCCTACACTTTTTGCCTTTTTTGGCGCAGGCGACTGAAAGCATAGCAAAAGCCCAGGCTTCTCGAGGGCAAGATTGGGATAACGGCAAAGGTGGATTGGTGCAGCGGGCGCGGTGCGTTTTACCTGTTATTGTGCCCCTGATACTGATAAGTTTACGAAGCGCAGAAAACCTTGCTTTAGCAATGGATGCTAGAGGATATGCAACAAATACAAACCGGACATCTATGACTGTCCTTCAGTTTCGTGCAAGGGATGCGATTGTATTACTCGTTGTGGCTTTGATCTCATTGAGTGCGATATTATTGTGAATTTTGATCCAAGCTTAAAGATCTGCGCCGCGTTTTCGACCATATTCAATTTGTTTGTACGCAGCCACTACAGCCAGCGTTAAAACGGCAGAAACAATCGCCTCGGGTAGCCCATTAACGATCACAATGGGTCCAATGGCTACCCAAGGGAGCAGGTTTAGCAACCCTATCATCCCAAGAACCAATATTGTATTGGTCAAGCTACCTACAATCCCTGCAATTACTAAACCTGCCGGTTGCCAGCGCTGCAAGGCGATCCAGGCTAACCAGGCCAAAGGGCCAATGAATAGGCGCGGCAAGATTGATAATAGCGGGTTGGTAAACCAAACATCAGCCGGACCTGAGGGTGCAATGGCTGCCTGAACCATACTGAAAATTCCAAAGATCAATCCAATCGTTGCTCCAACTATTGGACCCTCAAGCACAGCACCAATAATGACCGGTACGTGCATAATTGTCAGAGAAACTCCCCCGAACCAGGGGATAAAACCCCAATGGGTTAAACCCAATAAACAAGATATTGCGCCTAATGCTCCGGTGACAACGATTTTGCGTGTACGTCCTTGAGGAATGTTATTATCCATTAGGTGTAGATTTCACTGTAATTATGAGTATTGCAGCTTAATATTTAACCCTAGATATCGATTGAAGGCACGCTAAGTTGCCTCTTCAGAATCGCAATCCTTTTTATCCGGGCATACCAGCATATAGCCGACTCCCGGGCAGCGCACGATCATCTTGGGGTTAGCCGGGTCTGGCTCGAGCTTTTGGCGCAGGTAACGGATGTAAGCTCGCAAATAGTCAATGTCATTACGGTATTCTGACCCCCAGACGGCGGTGAGCAATTGCTCGTGGAGCATCACCCGGTTGTAGTGTGTAGCAAGTTCATGCAAAAGGCTATATTCGGTGACGGTTAGATGGACATCCTGTACGCCAACAGTCACGTAGCGGCGCGCCTGGTCGATCTGTAAATCACCACAGACAATCATCGCTTCGGCATGGGTTAGCACCACACTTTTAGATCGCTTTAATACGGCGCGAATTCTCACCAGCAGCTCTTTTGAGCTGAAAGGTTTGGTGATGTAGTCATCTGCTCCAGCGTCGAAGCCGGCTAACAGGTCAGATTCGCGTACCTTGGCCGTCAGCATGATGATGGGGGTGTCTGAAAACTCACGCACACGCCGGGCAACCTCGTAGCCATCTATCCGGCTGGTAAGGATAAGATCCAACAAGATCAGGTCGGGTTGTTCGAGAGCTGCCATTTCAATAGCGTTGTCGCCGGAGGAACAGACCAGTACCTCGAAACCGGTAGCGGTTAACACCTCCCGTACAAGGCGAGTAAGCTTGGGATCATCATCGACAATCAAGATTCGATCTTGGCTCATGTAATTATCCCATCTGGCACACTTCCGTGCCTACTTTTCATCTGAGAGCGACTCTGGGCGGGGAAGCGAAAAATATACCGCCGTCCCTTGTCCTAACTTGCTTTCTGCCCAGATGCGACCTTTGTGAGCCTCGACGATAGCGCGTGCAATTGGCAGCCCTAGTCCAGTGCCTGCAACGTGTAAGCCAGTTGCCGTCCGCACACGGAAAAATTTTTCAAAGAGGGGGATCATATCTTCCGGTGAGATACCTATCCCCTGGTCTGCGATGCTGATGACCACATCGGTTGGACGCACCTCACCCTTGATAATAATAACACCTCCCTGCGGAGAATATTTTATCGCATTATCAATTACATTACGGAAAACCTGTTTAATCCAATGTGGGTCGGCCTCCACAATTGGAAAATCTGCTGGGAAATCCACCACAGGACGGTAGATCTCACCATAGCGTTGTATTTCCGCGGCTACCTCGCGGGCAAGGTGCTGCAAGCGCATTGGCTGGCGTTCTACGATGAGCCGATCAACATCGATAAGAGATGAATCAAGAATGTCTTTAAGCATTACCTGCATATTGTCACATTCCTCGTCGATCGAGCACAGGAATTCCTGGCGTTTCTCCTCGCTCCAAATCACTTCATCAAGCTGGAGGGCAGTGGTGTAGCCTCTAATCGTCGAAAGTGGCATACGCAATTCGTGGGAAAGGGTTGCAAGGACTTCGGCGCGCAGTCGCTCAGCGTGGCGCGCTTCGCGCAACGCATCTGCCTTGGCTTCCAGGCGCGCCCGTTCAATGATTAAAGCAATCAGATCTGCCAAAACTTGTACAAAGGGTAAGTCCACCTCGGTAAAAATTTTGTGTTGGTGGATAGTCTCCAGAAGCAGGACGCCGAATTTTTGGTCTCCCACTTTAATCGGCGCAGCTAACGTACAGCGTGAGGACGCCTCCGTACCTAAAGCGCGCGTCATCACCTGGCGGTTGAACGGGCGCATATCAGCCATTGTCTGGGCAACCTCTTCTGGTGTAGTAAGAAGGCACACCTGTCCACCATCAAATACTTTGCCGGTAATGGATTCACCGGCGCGTAAACCCATCTCTTTCAATATATCGAAATCAAAACCGAAAGCTGCTGCTGGGCGAAACAC
>Ga0315295_10001999_pt1 | contig 17357 bp, 14 predicted proteins | sample YL17G14_0_MG_FD_204453 | JGI IMG/M metagenome (GOLD analysis project Ga0315295, IMG submission 204453) | Sediment microbial communities from Yellowstone Lake, YNP, Wyoming, USA - YL17G14_0 | ecosystem: Environmental > Aquatic > Freshwater > Lake > Sediment | place: USA: Wyoming | collected... | reverse complement strand
AGCTCCGCCCAGTCGCGCGCGGCGCGGGCCGGCTGCTTCGCCTTCATCCACGCCCGGGCCGCCTCGTCGAGGGCCTCTGGCGCCTCGGCGGCGGTGGGGCTCGTCCTTGCCAGCTTCTCGAAGGCCTCGGCGCTCCTCGCGGGTGGCGTCGAGTCGGGCGCGGCGCGCAGCCTGGAAAGCTCGGAGGCGGCCGCGGCCGACGGCGCGGTCGCGACCGGAGCCGGGGGAAGGCCGCCGGGTCGCGGGGCGGGCTGCGTGGTGGCGCACGCCGCGGCGAGGATCGCGGCGAGGGCGGCCGGAAGGGAAAGGCGCATGGACCCCGGTGTTCTACAAGAACGCCTCCCGCGGCGAAAGGTCGCGTGGAGCGCTACTTGCCCAGCAGCTCCGCCACCTTGCTCCAGAAGCGGCTGGAGGCCGGATTCGTCTCCTCGCCGGACAGGGCGGCGAAGCGCTCCATCAGCTCGCGCTGCTCCTTCGTGAGGTGGGTCGGGACCTCCACCTGGACCTGCACGTGCTGGTCGCCGCGGGAGCCGCCGCCGAGCGGCGCGATGCCCTTGCCCTTCAGCCGGAAGGTCTTGCCGGGCTGGGTCCCTGCCGGGATCTTGAGCTTGTGGGGGCCATCGAGGGTGGGCACGTCGACCGACGCGCCCAGCGCCGCCTGGGCGATCGAGATGGGCAGCTCGCAGACCACCTCGGTGTCCTGCCGGCGGAAGATGGGATGCTCGCGGACCTCGACCACCACGTAGAGGTCGCCGGCCTCGCCGCTCGGAGATGGCGCCGGCTCCCCCTCCCCGCGCAGCTTGAGCCGGGTGCCGCTGTCGACGCCGGGCGGGACCTTCACGTCCACCATCGACTTCTCGGCCATGCCGCCCGCGCCGCTGCAGGTCGGGCACCGGTCGGTGATGATCTTCCCCTCCCCGCGGCACGGGCCACAGGTTCGCGAGATGGCGAAGAAGCCCTGCTGCAGCCGGATCTCCCCCGAGCCCCGGCAGGTGGGGCACTGCTTCGGCTGGGTCCCCGGCTGGGCGCCGCTGCCCCGGCAGGTCTCGCAGCGCCGGGGACGCTGGATCTCGATCCGGGAGGTGGCACCGAAGGCGGCCTCCTCGAAGGAGAGCTCGAGGTTGTAGCGGAGGTCGGCGCCTCGGGCGCGGCGCTGTCCCCGGCGGTGCGCGCCGAAGACCTCCCCGAAGATCTCGCCGAAGATGTCGTTGATGGTGGCGGCCCCGCCGAAGCCGGTGAAGGGGTCGAACCCCTGGGTGCTGCCGAACTGGTCGTAGCGGGCCCGCTTCTCGGGGTCGGAGAGGCAGTCGTAGGCCTCGGCGACCTCCTTGAACCTGTCCTCGGCTGCGTGGTTCCCGGGGTTCCGGTCGGGGTGGAACTCCATGGCGAGCCGCTTGAACGCCGAGCGAATCTCCTCGCCGGAAGCGGAGCGGGGGACGCCCAGCACCTCGTAGAAATCTCTCTTCTCGGAGCTCATCGCCTGATCGTGGCGAACGTAATGCCCCGGAACGGGGAGGCAAGTCCAGCGCGCATCCTGCGGAGCACTAGGTGCTCGCGCCCCCGTCCTGCCCCTGCGACGAGTAGATCGCGTCGGCGATGCGGTAGGCGGATCCCTCGAGACGTTGCAACGCCTCCTTGATGCGCGCCAGGTCCAGCGACCCGAGCACCGACTGGAGCTCCTCGAGGTCGGCGCGGATCTCGGCCAGGTCCTCGGCCTTGAGCGCGCTCGAGTACTCCTCCAGGCTCTTCTCGGTGGTGTAGATGAGCCCCTCGGCGTTGTTGCGCAGCTCGGCCAGCTCGCGCTTTCCCTTGTCCTCGGCGGCGTTCTGGTCGGCGTCCAGGATGGCCCGCTGGATGTCCTCCTCGGAGAGGCCGGAGCGGGCAGCGATGCGGATCTGCTGCTTCTTCCCGGTGCCCAGGTCCTCGGCCTCGACGTGGACGATGCCGTCCGGGTCGATCTCGAAGCGGACCTCGATCTGCGGGACGCCGCGCGGCGCCGGCGGGATCCCCACCAGCTCGAAGCGGGCCATGGTCTTGTTGTCGACGGCCATGTCGCGCTCGCCCTGGAGCACGTGGACCGAGACCAGCGGCTGGTTGTCCACCGCGGTGGAGAAGACCTGCCCCTTCTTGACCGGGACGGTGGTGTTCTTCTGGATGATGCGGGTGAAGACCCCGCCCGCGGTTTCCACTCCCAGTGAAAGAGGCGTGACGTCGAGCAGGAGGACGTCCTTCACCTCCCCCTTCAGGACGCCGCCCTGGATGGCGGCGCCCACCGCCACCACCTCGTCGGGGTTCACTCCCTTGTGGGGCTCCTTCCCGAAGAACCTCCGGACCGTCTCCTGCACCTTGGGCATGCGGGTCATCCCGCCCACCAGGATGACGGTGTCGAGCTGGGCCGCGGTGACGCCGGCGTCCTTGAGGGCGATCTTGCATGGCTCGATGGTCTTCTCGACCAGATCGCCCACCAGGCTCTCCAGCGTGGCCCGGTCGATGGTCTCGGCGAGGTGCTTGGGGCCGGTGGCGTCGGCGGTGATGAAGGGCAGGTTCACCTCGGTCTCGGTGGCCGAGGAGAGCTCGTGCTTGGCCCGCTCGGCGGCCTCCTTGAGCCGCTGCAGCGCCATGCGGTCCTGGCGCAGGTCGATGCCGGTCTGGTCCTGGAAGCGCTTGGCCAGCCAGTCGATGACCCGCTGGTCGAAGTCCTCCCCGCCCAGGAAGGTGTCGCCGTTCGTGGCCTTGACCTCGAAGACCCCCTGGTTGAGCTCGAGGATCGTGATGTCGAAGGTTCCACCGCCCAGGTCGTACACGGCGAGGATCTCGCCCTTGCCGGTGTGCTGCTTGTCGATGCCGTAGGCCAGCGCCGCCGCGGTGGGCTCGTTGATGATGCGCAGGACCTCCAGGCCGGCGATGCGCCCGGCGTCCTTGGTGGCCTGGCGCTGGGCGTCGTTGAAGTAGGCCGGGCAGGTGATGATGGCCTCGGTGACCGGCTCGCCGATGTAGTCCTCGGCGGTCTGCTTCATCTTGGCGAGCACCATCGCCGACACCTCGGCCGGCGACATCTGCTTGCCCCCCGCCTCGACCCAGGCGTCGCCGTTGTCGGCGCCCACGATGCGGTAGGGCACCGAGGCGGCGGTGCGCGTCACCTCCCGGTCCTTGAACTTGCGGCCGATGAGCCGCTTGGTCGAGTAGATGGTGGACTCGGGGTTGGTGACCGCCTGGCGCTTGGCGATCTGCCCCACCAGCCGGCTGCCGCCGTCGGTGAAGGCCACCATGGACGGCGTGGTCCGGGACCCCTCGCTGTTGGGGATCACCACCGCCTCGCCCTGTTCCATGACCGAGACGCAGCTGTTGGTCGTCCCGAGGTCGATGCCGATGACCTTCCCCATGCCGCCCTACCCTCCATCCTCGGTGACGACCGGGGCCGCGGCGGCCACTGCCACCATTGCCGGGCGGAGCAACCGCCCGTGGTGCAACCAGGCCCGTCCGTGCTGTGCGACCACCGTTCCCGGCGCGACGCCCGTCGCCGGCACCGTGGCCAGGGCCTCGTGCATCTCCGGATCGAAGGGCTCCCCCATCGCGCTCCTGGGCTCCACCCCGTGCCGGGCCAGCGCCTCCTCGACCTGCCGGAGCACCATGCGGACGCCGTCGGCGAGCGGGTCGGACGGCGGCGCGGAGGCCAGCGCCCGCTCCAGGTTGTCGACCGCGGGGATGAGGTCCTTCACCACCGGGCCGGCGGCGTGCCGCGCCGCGTCGTCGCGCTCGCGAGCCACGCGCTTGCGAAAATTGTCGAGGTCCGCGGCGGTCCGGAGAAGCCGATCGTGCTCCTCCACGAGCTGGGCCTCGAGCCGCTTCACCTCGCTGGCGAGGTCCGGCGCGGGCGCCTCCACCGCGACCGCGGGATCTCCGGAAGCGGGTGGCCCTGCGTCCCCTTCGTGCCTGGCGACGCTCTTCAGTGCCTCCTCGAGCACGGAGTCCGGGATGTCCGCGGCGAAGCTCCCTTTTTCTCCGGTTCCTGGCATGGGTTGCTCGGGTGGCGGCGCGCGCGGCGTGAGGCTCGAATATGTCACAGGGGTCCGGCTTCGGGCAAGGACGACAGTGCGCAAGTGCTCGGTACGTCTGGGGAAAGGTGCGCCTCCGGCACCGGTTGGGTCAGCCGGGCTCGGTTTCGGAGAGGGCCCGGGAGATCTCCCGGGCGGTCAGGTCCACGAGCGGGATCACCCGGCCGTAATCCATCCGGGTCGGACCGATGACGGCGAGCGCGCCGAGGATCCGCCCGTCCCGGACGTAGGGAGCGGCGACCACCGAGACGTCGGAGGTCGCGGCGAGATCGCTCTCCGCGCCGATGAAGATCTGCATCTCGCGGGCCCGGAGGACCCGGTCGAGCACCCGGAGGATCCGATCCTTCTGCGCGAAGGTGCGCAGCAGCGCCCGCGCCTTGCCCATGTCGGCGAACTCGGGGGCGTCGAGAAAGGTGGCCTCGCCGTCCACGAGCACCCGCTCCTGGCCCGTCACGGGCAGGGCCTGCTCGGCGAGGCGCAGGGCCTTGCCCATGAGGGCGCGGAGCGCGGTCTCGTCGGCGCGCATGTCGGCGACGATGGCGTCCCGCAGCCCCTCGATCCCGGTCCGCGAGAGCTTCTCCGACAGGTAGGCGGCGGCCTGCTCCAGCTCGGCGTCGGTGTGGGGGACCTCGAGCTGCACGAGCTTGTTCGTCACCAGCCCGGCCTGGGAGACGAAGACCGCCAGCACCCGGTTCTCCCGCAGCCTCACGAACTCCACGTGACGGGTGGGATCGGAGAGAGCGCGCGGCGTCGACACCACGCCCACGTGCTGTGACAAGGAGTGAAGCAGCTCGGCGGTCCGCCCGAGGAGGCTGTCGACCGCGGACGCCCCCTGGGCCACCATCTCGATCCGTTCCCGGTCGGCCGGCGAGGGTGGCCGCACCTTGACGAGCACGTCCACGAAGAGCCGGTAGCCGGCCGAGGTGGGGATCCGGCCGGCCGAGGTGTGGGGCTTCTCGAGGAGGCCGAGCGCCTCGAGGTCGGCCATGACGCTGCGGACCGTGGCCGGGGAGACGTCGAGGTCGTGGCGGGAGAGGAGCGTCTGGCTCGCCACCGGCTCGCCGGTGTGGATGTGATCCTGCACGATGGCTCGAAGGATCTCCCGCTCCCGCCGGTTCAGCTCGTGCTCGGGGGACGGCATGATCGCCTTCACGACCTCTGGAGCACTAGGGCTCCTCGAGGTGCCGCTGCGCCGCTTGCGCGAGGGACGGGAAGCGCCCGGCACGCAGCTCGCGCCAGCGGGCCTGGGCGAGCGACCGATCTCCGGCCGCCTCGGCGAAGAGCGCCTCGAAGTGGAGGCGCGCCTCCGGGGAGGCGAACACGAGGAACCGGCGCGCGGCCCCTTCGGGATCGAGCCGCAGCGCCTCGGCCGCGAGCCGCGCCGCGTCGACGTCGCCGCGGGCGTCGGCGAGGAGCGCGAGCGCGTAGACCGGTTCGGCGCGCCCGGCGTCGATCTCGCGAGCGGTCTCGAGGTGGGCCCGTGCCGCGGAGAGATAGCCGTCGTCCGAGTAGAGGTCGGCGAGGTTCACGAGCGCCGCCTGCTGCTCGCGCGCCGCTCCCCGGATCACCACCTCGTCGAGGAGCTGCCGCGCCGCCTCGGCGTGACCCTCCAGGCGGTAGGCCACGGCCAGGTCGTTCAGCGCGTCCATCCGCTCCGGATCGGCGCGGACCACCGACTCGAAGCCGCCGCGCGCCGCGGCCAGCTGGCCGGCGCGCAGCTCCACGGTTCCCGGCCCCGCGCCCTGGACCCGCATGCCGGCGATCGGCGCACCGGCGGCGCGGACGGACGGCTCCTGCCCTCCGCAGGCCGCCACGAGGGCGAGCGCCGGGAGCAGGATCGGCCGGAGAAGGCGGTGAAGAGGCATGGCGCGGAACCCTCGAGCAACCCGGGAGTGTAGCGACCCCCCCTCCGGGGATCAACAACGGGCCCTCCGGCGCCGCTTCGGCGCCCTTCCCGTGTTAAGCACCGGGCCGCCGTGTCCGAGAGAAGCCCTCGTCCGCCCTCCGTCGCCGACGCCGAGGGCGGTGGTGCGCCTGCCCCCTGGCGGGCCGTTGCCGATGCGGTCGCGGCCGGCGGCGCGGACGTGGTCGGCCTCTCCGGCGCGGCGCGCGGCCTCGCGGCCCGGCACATCGCCGCGGAAGGAGGCGCCCGGCGCGCAATTCTCGCCGTGACCGTGGACGAGGACGAGGCGGACCTCCTCGCCCGGGATCTCGAGCTCTTCCTCGGTTCGGGCACGCCGGGCGCGCCCTCGGTGGTGCGCGTCCCCGCCGACCCGGTCCTCCCCTACGACGACCTCTCGCCCGACCGTGGCCTGGAGATGGATCGGATGGCCGCCCTGGCGCGCCTCCACCTCGGCGGCGACGACGTGAGGGCGGTGGTGGTCTCGGCGCGGGCGCTGGCCCGCAGGCAGGTGCCGCGCGGCGAGCTGGGGCGTCAGCTCGAGCTGCTCGGCCCGGGCGTCACCGTCGACCGCGACGCGCTGGCTTCCCGTCTCGTCGAGCTCGGGTACGCGCGGGTGCCGCTGGTCGAGGACCCCGGGACCTTCGCGGTCCGCGGCGCCGTGGTGGACGTCTGGAGTCCGATCCACGAACGGCCGGTCCGGCTCGAGCTCTTCGGCGACGAGATCGAGAGCGCCCGCGCCTTCGAGCCGGGCACGCAGCGCTCGCTCTCCGACCTGGGGGAGCTCTGCGTCGTCCCGGCGCGCGAGGGGCTCTTCACCATCGAGGGCAGGGAGTCGGCGCGGCGCGCGGTTCGCGACCTCGCCGAGAAGATCGACCGCCCCACGTCCAAGGTGCGCGAGGTGCTCGACGCCATCGACTCGGGCACCCCCTTCTTCGGGATGGAAGCGCTGCTCCCTGGCTTTCACCCGGGCGGCCTGGGGACGCTCCTCGAGTACCTGCCGACCGGAGCCGCCCTGTTCGTCGACGATCCCGGCGGCGTGTCCCAGGTCCTCGCCGAGCTCGAGCAGGAGCTCGCGCGCGAGCACGCCGCGGCCATCCGGCGGGACGAGCTCGCCCTTCCCCCCGACGCCCACTTCCTGACGGCCGCCGCGACCCTGGACCTCGTCCGTCCACTTCCGGCACTGCGAAGTCACCGGCTCTGGATGGGGACCTCCGATCCCATCCGCTTCGCCTTCGGCGACACCGGCGCCATCCGCGGCGAGATCGAGCAGGCCCACGGCGAGGAGGGCGCGCTCTCGCCCCTGGTGCGCCGGCTCCAGGATTGGCGCAGCCGCGGCCTGACCGCCGTGGTCGCCACCCATTCCTCCTCCTCGGCGGATCGCCTCCGGCGGTTGCTCGAGGACCGCCGGCTCGCCGTCCGCGTCCACGGCGCGCCACCGGACGATCTTCGCTCCCTCTGGGATCCGGCCATCCACGTCCACCTCGTCCCCGGCGACATCTCCCGCGGCTTCGTCGACGGGAGCGGCGGCGTGGCGCTGGTGGCAGACGAGGAGATCCTGGGCAAGCGCGTTCGCAAGCGCGCGCGGGCGGCCCGGATCGAGAACGCCATGGTGGCCGGCTTCCGGGACCTGAACGAGGGCGACCTCGTGGTCCACGTCGAGCACGGCATCGCCCGCTACGGCGGGCTCACCAAGATGCAGATCCGCGGGGTCGAGGGGGATTTCCTCGTCCTCCAGTACGAGGGGGCCGACCGGCTCTACCTTCCCGTCTCGAAGCTGCGGCAGGTGCAGAAGTTCACCGGCGCGGCCCCCGACGCCATCCGGCTCGACCGGCTGGGCGGGAGCTCCTTCGCGCTGCGCAAGGCGCGGGTGAAGGAGCAGCTGCTCAAGATGGCGGCCGAGCTCCTCGACATCTACGCCGCCCGCGTCGCCCACCACGGCCACGCCTTCGCGGCTCCCGACGAGATCTTCCGCGAGTTCGAGGCCGAGTTCCCCTGGGAGGAGACCCCGGATCAGGCCAGGGCCATCGCCGACGTCCTCTCCGACATGACGAAGGGGCGCACCGAGGGGCAGGAGCAGGGGCCGTCCTTGCGGGCCCCCATGGACCGGCTGGTCTGCGGCGACGTCGGCTACGGAAAGACCGAGGTGGCGCTGCGCGCCGCCATGCTGGCCGTGCTCTCGAGGAAGCAGGTGGCCGTGCTCGTCCCCACCACGGTGCTCGCCTCGCAGCACGAGCGGACGTTCCGTGAACGCTTCGCCGGCTACCCGGTCCGGGTCGAGGCCATCTCCCGGATGAAGACGGCCGAGGAGGTGCGTCAGATCCTCGCCGACGCCGCCGCCGGGAAGGTGGACGTGCTGGTGGGCACCCACCGGCTGCTCGCCACCGACGTCTCCTTCCGCGACCTGGGGCTCGTGGTGGTGGACGAGGAGCAGCGCTTCGGCGTGGCCCACAAGGAACGGCTGAAGAAGCTGCGGAAGCTGGTGGACGTGCTCACGCTGACCGCGACCCCCATCCCGCGCACCCTGCACATGAGCCTGGCCGGCGTGCGCGACATGTCGATCATCGCCACCCCGCCGGAGGACCGACGCTCCATCCGCACCTTCGTCTCCAAGTTCGATCCGGCGCAGGTGAAGGAGGCCATCGAGCAGGAGATCCGGCGCGGCGGGCAGGTCTACTTCGTCCACAACCGGGTCCGCTCCATCCACTCCATGGAGAAGTTCCTGAAGGAGCTCTGCCCCCGGGCCCGCATCGGGGTGGCCCACGGCCAGATGGGCGAGGGGAAGCTCGAGGAGGTGATGAGCCGTTTCGTCGGACGTGAGCTCGACGTGCTGCTCGCCACCTCGATCATCGAGAGCGGCCTCGACATCCCGACGGCCAACACCATCATCGTGAACCGCGCCGACCACTTCGGCCTCTCGCAGCTCTACCAGATCCGCGGGCGGGTCGGCCGGAGCCGGGAGCGGGCCTACGCCTACCTTCTCGTCCCGGCGCGCCGGCCGGTGACCCGCGACGCCAAGCTGCGGCTCGAGGCGCTGCAGCGCTTCACCGACCTGGGGAGCGGGTTCGCCATCGCCAGCCACGACCTCGAGATCCGGGGCGCGGGAAACCTGCTCGGGCGCGACCAGTCCGGCCAGATCGAGGCGGTGGGGTTCGACCTTTACTCGGAGTTGATGGAGGAGGCGGTGCGGGAGCTGCGCGGCGAGGCGCCCCGGCTGGACGTGGACCCGGACGTCCAGCTGCCGGTTCCGGCCTTCATCCCGGACGACTACATGCCCGACGTCCACCAGCGGCTCTACTTCTACAAGCGGCTGGCCCAGGCCTCGACCGACGAGGACCTGGAGGAGGCGCGCGCCGAGATCGTGGACCGCTACGGGGACGTGCCGGACGAGCTCGAGGCGCTCCTCGAGCTCATGGCGGTGAAGGTCCGGCTCCGGGCGCTGCGGATCCGGGGGCTCGACGCCGGGCCGGGGCGGCTCGTCTTCGCGCTCGGCCCGGATGCGGCGCTCGATCCCTTCGAGCTGGCGAGGCACGTGCAGCGAAGCGGCGGCGCGCTTCGCCTGACCCCGGACATGAAGCTCGTCGCGGCGGTGGGTCCCCGCCCGGCGCCGGGGTCCACCCCGCTCCCTGGAAGAAATTCCAAAGGAAGATCGGCTACTTCCGGATCGTCTTTCCCGGCATCGCCGCCGACGCCCGGCGGCGATGCGACGAGAGGGCGGGAGCTCCTGCAGCAGGCCCGCAAGGTGCTCCACGGCCTGACCGCCTGCGTGCGCCGAGAGTAGGCACGGCTCCTTGATCCCCGCGCGGTTTCGTGGTTTTTTCCCGCGGCTGCCCGGGAACGTCGGCGCCGCGCCGAGGGTTCCACCGGGATAGCATTTCTCACCAAATCACGAACACAGGAGCTCCCCCTAGATGACGCGCGCACTCGCAGCGACTGGAATCGCCGTTGCCCTCGCCCTGTCCGGTTGCAAGCCCACTCCTCCCGCCACCCAGAAGGGCGGCCCCATCGTCGCCCAGGGCGACGGGGTGGTCGTCACCGCGGCCGAGTTCAAGGCCCGCCTCGACGAGCAGTCCCCCTTCCTCCGCCAGCGCTACCAGAGCCTCGACCGGAAGAAGGAGTTCCTCGACAGCCTCGTGAAGTTCGAGGTGCTGGCCCACGCCGCCGAGAAGGAGGGGCTCCAGAACGACCCCGACGTCCAGATGACCATGAAGAAGGCCATGGTCCAGAAGCTCGTGTCGAAGAAGTTCGCCGAGGGCGACGCCTCGAAGGACGTCTCCGACGCCGATGTCCAGAAGTTCTACGACGAGCACAAGGACGACTTCGTGAAGCCGTCCCGGGTGCGCGTCGCCGGCGTCCTGGTCGGGGCCACCGACAAGGACAGGGCCCAGAAGAGCGCCCAGGCGAAGAAGCTCCTCGCCCAGCTGAAGGCCGCCGAGAAGAAGGACCCCCAGGCGATCCAGGCACTGGCGCGCACGTCCTCGGACGACGTGGCCACCAAGGCGTCTGGCGGCGACCTCGGCTTCCGCTCCCAGGAGGAGTTCGAGAAGCAGTTCGGGGCAGCCCTTGGCGCTGCCGCCTTCGCCACCAAGGACGGGGAAGACGTCGTCGTCGAGACCCAGCAGGGGTTCTGGATCATCCGCGTCACCGGCCGCCAGGACGGGATCACGCGCACCGTGGACCAGGTGAAGCCCCAGATCCAGTCGCGACTCCAGCGCGAGAAGCGCACCAAGGAGTTCGACGAGTACGTGAAGAAGCTCCGCGAGGAGGCCAAGATCACCGTCAACGATGCCGAGCTCGAGAAGGTGACCGTGTCGGCCGCTCCGGCCGGTGGCCCCGGCATGCCCGGCGGGATGCCGCCCGGCGCGATGCCCCAGGGCGCCATGCCGCGCCCGGCCATGCCGCCCCCCCAGGCGACGCCGCCGGCCCCCGCGCCGGCCCAGAAGTAAGTTGCGACGCGCCGCCTCCATCGCCGGGCTCTGCCTCGGCCTCCTCGCTCCGGCTTGCCGCTCCGGCGGCCCCGGCGGGGAGGGAGCGGGGCCCGCGCCGGTGGCGGTGGTGAACGGCGAGCCGGTGACGCGCGCCGCCTTCGAGCGGGAGCTTCAGCAGCTCCGGGTCGGGGGCGGCGAGGGAAGCGGCCCGACCGACGTTCTCAAGGCGAGCGTCCTCGACGACCTGGTGGCGCGGACGCTGCTCCTGCAGCAGGCGCGGGCCCGCGGCGTGACCGTGGGTCCGGAGCAGGTGGACCGGGCCTTCCTGGCCATCCGGGCCGAGTACCCCGGCAACGCCTTCGACGACCTGCTGGCACAGGAGCGGCTCTCGGTGGCCGATCTGCGCGCCCGGCTGCGGGACCAGCTCACGGTCGAGAAGCTCTTTCGCGAGGAGGTCTTCTCCCGCGTGAAGGTCTCCGACGAGGAGGTGGCGCGCTTCCACGCCGAGCACCCCGCCGAGTTCGACGAGCCGGAGCGGGTCCACGCGCGCCAGATCGTGGTTCGCACCCGCGAGGAGGCGGCCAGGCTCCGGGACGAGGTCCGGCGAAAGCCCGCCACCTTCGCCGCCGTGGCCAGCCGGGCCTCCATCGGACCCGAGGCCAGGCGCGGCGGCGACCTGGGCTGGTTCGGCAAGGGGCAGGGCATGCCCGAGGTCTTCGACGCCTGTTTTCGCATGTCGCCGAAGGCCATCTCCGACGTGGTGCCGTCCCCCTTCGGCTTCCACGTCTTCCAGGTGATCGAGAAGAAGCCCCCGTCCCGTCGCACGCTGGAGCAGGCCCGGCCGGCCATCGCCACCCGGCTGCTGCGCGAGCGGCGGGCCAGGGCCCAGGAGGATTACGTGGCCGCCCTCCGGGCCCAGGCGAAGATCCAGATCGACCCCGCGGCCGTCGCATCGGTGAAGCCTTGAAGATCCCGTCCCTCGTCGTCCTGGCAGTGATCCTGGCCGCGCCGGCCGCCCTCGGCGCCGACGGTCGCCCCCTCGACCGGGTCGCCGCGGTGGTGAACGGCGAGGTGGTGACCCTGTCCGAGCTCGTGGCCCGGTCGGGAGCGGAATACCGGCGAGCCGTCGCCATGCCGCCCGGCCCGGCCCGCGACGGCGCTCGCGCCAAGGCCCTGCAGGCCGCCTTCGACCTGGTGGTGGCCGAGCGACTGGTGGAGGCCGAGGTGAAGACCCTCGGCATCGACGTGAGCGAGAGCCAGATCGACGGCGCCATCGAGGACGTGAAGAAGCGCAACAACCTCTCCGACGAGATGCTGAAGAAGGCGCTGGCCTCGGAGGGGCTGGACGTCAAGACCTACCGGGACCGGCTGCGCAGGGACTTCGAGAACCACCTGCTCATCGCGTCCAAGGTGCAGAACCGGGTGAAGGTCACCGACGACGACGTCAAGGGATACTACCAGTCACATCCGCAAGAGTTCGCCGGCGACGAGCAGGTGAAGCTGCGCCTCATCCTGCTCGCGGTCCCGGCCGGCGCCCGGACCGACGACGAGGCCCGGGCGAAGGCCTCCGGCGAGGTCGTGGTGGCCCGGCTGGCCGCCGGCGAGGACTTCTCCGACCTGGCGAAGCAGGTCTCCCAGGGACCCGGGGCCGCTTCGGGCGGCGACCTGGGCTGGGTGAAGAAGGGCACGATGCCGATCGACCTGGAGCGGGTGGCCTTCGCGCTCGCGCCGGGACAGAATTCCGGACTGGTCCGCGCCAAGACCGGCTGGATCATCCTCAAGGCCGACGAGCGGCGCACCGCCAATGCCCCGTCGCTCGACGAGGCGAAGGACCGCATTCGCGAGAAGCTCGTCACCCAGCAGGCCGAGACCTACCACAGGCAGTTCATCGAGGAGCTGAGGCGCGGGGCGATCATCGAGCTGAAGCTCCCCGAGCTCGAGGCCGTTCCGGCTTCCTAGCGGGATGCGGGTCCGTGTCGCGATCAGCCTGGGAGATCCGTCCGGCGTCGGCCCGGAGGTGGCGGCCTCGGCGCTGGCCGGGCTCCGCGGCCGGGTCAGCCCGGTCGCCTTCGGCGACGCATCCTTCGAGCGGCTGCTGCGCCGCGCCGGGCTGGAGTTGCCGGTCGTCGCCCCCGGTGATCCCCTCCCCCGCGCCGGCGCGCTGGTCCGGGTGACCCGGCTCGCCGCGGCCGACCGGCGTCCCGGGGCGCCCTCGCCGGCCGGCGGGGCCGCGTCCCTGGCCTATCTGGCGGCGGCCTTCGGGTCGGTGGTGGCGGGCGAGGCCCAGGCGCTCTGCACCGCCCCGCTCTCCAAGGCCCAGGTGGCGCTCTCGCTCCCCGGCTTCGCCGGCCACACCGAGTGGCTGGAGGCCCGCGGGGGTGGTTCACGGGCAGTGATGATGCTGGCCGGTCGCCGGCTCCGGGTGGCGCTCTGCACGAACCACGTCTCGCTCCGGGAGGCGGTCCGGCGCCTCACCCCGGCGCGCATCGCCGCCGTCGCCGCGATCGCCGCGGACGGACTTCGGCGCGACATGGGGATCGCCCGCCCCCGCGTCGCGGTGGCCGGATTGAACCCGCACGCCGGCGAGGGCGGGGCCTTCGGCGACGAGGAGGCTCGAATCGTGGCGCCCGCGGTGGCCCGTCTTCGCGCCTCCGGCATCGACGCCCGCGGCCCCTTCCCGCCCGACAGCGTCTTCTTCCGGGCCGCCGCGGGGGAGTTCGACGTGGTGGTGGCGCTCTACCACGACCAGGGGCTCATCCCGGTGAAGCTCCTCGACGCGGTCCTCGGCGACTCCGCGGTCAACGTGACGCTCGGCCTTCCCTTCGTGCGCACCAGCCCCGACCACGGCGTGGCCTGGGACCTGGCCGGCACGGGCCGCGCCAGCGACCGGAGCATGCGGGCGGCGCTGCGGCTGGCCGCGGAGATCGCGAGGCGACGCGCGCGGTATCCGCCCACATGATCTCCCCGGTGCCTCCCGCCCCCCGGCGCGCCGCCTTCCGGAGGGTCCGGATCGCGATCCTGCTCTCGGTCCTCCTCGTCACCGCCGCATGGGGCGGGTCGACCGCGCACAAGCGCCGGGTTCGCAGCCAGTGGAGGCGGCCGCTCCAGGTCGGCATCGTGCTGCTCGCTCCCGGAGGCGGGGTGGACGCGGAGGCGTGGCGCCGGGGAGCGTCGCGCCTCTCCGGACGGCTCGCCGAGGAGATGCAGCGCTGGCGAGGTCCCGGCGCCATCCCCTTCGAGATCTCGGTGGTCGGTCCGGTGGCCTGGAACCGGTCGCTCCCCTTCTCTCCGGCCTCAGGATCGCTCCTCGACCGGGCCCGGCATGCCGTCGACGTCTGGCGGACCGTCGGGGAGATCGACGAGGCGGCCGGAGGGGTCGTGGGCGGGTTCGACGTCCGGGCCTTCGTCCTCACCGCGACCCTGCCGGACGACCCGGTGGGGTTCTCCGAGGGGTCGGGCGCGCTGAACGGCGAGGTGGCCTTCGTGCGCGGCCCGGCGGGCGGCGATCTCGCGATCCCCCTGCTGACGGTCGGCCACGAGCTGCTCCACACCGTCGGGGCGTCCGACAAGTACGACGGGAACGGACACGCCCGCGAGCCGATCGGCCTCGCCGACCCGGACCGCGTGCCTCCCTATCCCCAGGATCACGCGGAGTGGATGGTGGGCGAGGTGGCCGTGGCCCCCGGGCGCGGGCGGCTGCCGGCGTCCATCGAGGAGCTGCGGGTGGGGCCGACCACGGCCCGCGAGATCGGGTGGGTGGGGAGGTGATCCGGCGAGGCGCCTTCGCCCCGGGAGGGCGTCGCGCCGCCGGCGCCGGGACGCCCCTCTCCGCAGTGCTGGTCCTCGGGGAGTAGCGTACCTCGAGTGAATGGCGCCGAGGCCGGAGCCGTCGTGCGCGCTCGAGCCTCGGCGCCCCTGCGGATGCACTGCTGCGAGGGACGCCCGTGCCGGCTGGGACGGCCCGTGGCGAAGGCGACTCGGACGTGCTTGCCTCGTGGTGGACTCCGGGTGCATCCCGCCCGGGTGGCCCCGGGTCGGGTCGCGGTCCGGCGTGGCGCGCGGTCGCCGTCGGGGCCCGAACCTCGTCAGCCGGCGGGCAGCGCCGCTCGCAGAAACGCCTCCGCAGGGGCGCCGAGGACCGCGCGGGCCCGGGCTCGCCGTGGCTCGGCGCCGTTCATTCGAAGCGAGCTCGCGCCCGAGGACCAGCGTTTCGGAGAGAGGCGACTGCCCGGCCGGCGGCACGACGCCCTCCCGGGGCGAAGGCGCTCCGCGCGACGTCCCTCAGGCGTTGAATCGAAAGCGCATGACGTCGCCGTCCTGCACCCGGTACTCCTTGCCCTCGATGCGGAGCAGTCCCTTCTCCTTCACCGCCGCCTCGGACCCGAGCGCCACCAGATCCTCCCACCGCTGCACGTCGGCCTTGATGAAGCCGCGCTCGAAGTCGGTGTGGATGACGCCGGCAGCCTGCGGCGCCGTCATTCCCTGGTGGATGGTCCAGGCCCGGCACTCCTCCTCGCCCACCGAGAAGAACGTGGAGAGACCGAGCATCTCGAAGCCGGCGCGGACCAGCCGGTTCAGCCCTGGCTCCTCGAGCCCAAGGCTGCGCAGGTAATCGAGCCTTTCCCCCTGGGGCAACTCCGACAGCTCCGCCTCCACCTTGCCGCTGATGACGACGCAGCGGGCCCCCTCGTCGGCGGCCATCTCCTTCACCCTGGCCACCGTCGGGTCATCGGACCGGCCCAGCTGGGACTCGTGCACGTTGGCGATGTAGAGCACGGGCTTCCCGGTGAGGAGGAAGAGGTCGGATAGCACGGCCAGCGACCCGGCCGGGAGCTTCTGCATCCGCACCGGGACACCCCTCTCGAGCCCGGCCCTGGCCTCGTCGAGCACCACCATCTCGGCCTTGGCGAGCTCGCCGGGCTTGCCCGGCGCCTTGGCGTCCTTCTGCTTCTTCTCGCGCCGGCGCTCGATCTGCTCGAGGTCCTTGAGCATCAGCTCGGTCTCGACCACGTCCCGGTCGTCGCGCGGTCCCACCCCGCCGCCCACGTGGACGACGTCGGGGTCCTCGAAGCAGCGCAGCACGTGGGCGATCGCGTCCGCCTGCCGGATGTGGGAGAGGAACTGGTTTCCGAGCCCCTCCCCCTTCGACGCCCCCGCCACCAGGCCGGCGATGTCCACGAACTCGAGCGTGGTCGGGGTGGTCTTCCTCGGGTGGTAGAGCGCGGCCAGCCTGGCCAGCCGCTCGTCCGGCACGGGCACCACCCCCAGGTTCGGCTCGATGGTGCAGAACGGGTAGTTGGCCGCCTGGGCCTGGGCCTGGCCGAGCAACGCGTTGAAGAGGGTCGACTTGCCCACGTTGGGCAGGCCGACGATTCCGATGGCGAGACCCATGTCTTCCCATTCGCTCCGGGAAAAAGGCGAAGCCCCGGCGGACGGGCGTCCGTCGGAGCTTCGCGAGGACTGCAGACCGGGGGCGGCTAGGCCCGTCCGACCGGGAGGTCCTTGATGTAGTCCTCGACGAGCTGTCGCTGCGTCTTCTCGTCCAGGCTGGACTTCACGATCCTTGCCGCGGCCGCGACGGCCAGGTCGGCCACCTCGGCGCGCAGCTCGGCGACGGCCTTGGTCTTCTCCTCCCCGATCTGCTTGCGCGCGTTCGCCACCAGGGTGTCGCTCTCCTTCTTGGCGAGCGAGGTGAGCTGGGCCCGGTAGACCTCCATCTCCTGCGCGTTCCGCTTGGCGATCTCGGCGGCCTCGCGCTGCGCCTGGAGGAGCGCGTCCTTCTGCTGCGCGAGCAGCTTCTCGGCCTCGGCTCGCTCGCGCTTGGCCTCGTCGATGGCGTCGCGGATGGTGCGTTCCCGCGCGTCGAGCATCTTGACGATGGGGCCGAACGCGTACTTCCCGAGCACGCCGATCAGGAGGAGGAAGGTGATCGCCGTCCAGAGCGTCAGGCCTGGATTGAGATCCATGATCCCGGCGGCCAGCACCGGCGATGCAGCGAGGGCATTCATCGAAAGGCTCCGGCGTCGGAGGTGGGACCCGTCACTTGATGGCGAGGAGCAGGCAGACCACGATGGCGAAGAGCGTGGCTCCCTCGATGAGGGCGGCCGCGATGATCATCGAGGTGCGGATCTCGCCGATGGCGGAGGGCTGGCGGGCCGACCCCTCCATGGCGGCGCCGGCCAGCTTGCCGATGCCGAGTCCCACTCCGATGACGGCGAGACCGGCGCCGAGGCCGGCAGAGAGATAACCGAGAGCGATCGAGTTCATGTCGTTCCTGTCCGTTTCCTGATGGGCGGTGAGTGACGGGCCACCCGTTCCCGCGGCGCTTGCGGCGCTCGACTACCCGTGGCCGGGAGCCTTCCCGGCCGCGTGAGAGGCATCGTGGACCTCGCCGTGCTCGGCGTGGCCGTGTGAGTCGTCGTGGTGAGCCAGCCCCGCGCCGATGAAGAGCGCCGAGAGCATGGTGAAGATGTA
>Ga0315295_10001998_pt1 | contig 17365 bp, 31 predicted proteins | sample YL17G14_0_MG_FD_204453 | JGI IMG/M metagenome (GOLD analysis project Ga0315295, IMG submission 204453) | Sediment microbial communities from Yellowstone Lake, YNP, Wyoming, USA - YL17G14_0 | ecosystem: Environmental > Aquatic > Freshwater > Lake > Sediment | place: USA: Wyoming | collected... | reverse complement strand
GGTTCGCCGGGGGACGCGGGGGGAGGGGCGTTGGCTAGCTTACGCTTCGCGAGGTGCTCATCGTTGATAAGCTTCAGCTTCGCGGAGTACTCGTCATCGATAGGCTTACGCTTCGCGAGGTGCTCATCAGTGATAGGCTTACGCTTCGCGGAGTACTCGTCATCGATAAGCTTCAGCTTCGCGTAGTACTCACCATCAATAGGCTTACGCTTCGCGAGGTGCTCATCGTTGATAAGCTTCAGCTTCGCGGAGTACTCATCATCGATAGGCTTACGCTTCGCGTAGTCACTAGTTTTCACATTCGTTCCTTTATATCTAAACTATGCCACTCCAACGACAACTCGTACCAAGTCATTTCGTATAACCCCATCCTCCTTACCCTTCCGCAACTAACACATTTGTAGTATGCTGGATGACCGCCTCTCACGAACCTATATCTACTATGATGGCATACTGGTAGTTTTGGTAGCTTACCGTTGGGCAGTGGTCCGGTCACTCTTCTATTATCTTAACTTGCCCAACTCCCCTGCACAATGGGGCAATTGGAATGCCGCCGTTGGCAAGTGGTTGTTTTGTTGTTCTCTGTGTAGTTATGATTAATTGCAATCTTAGCAACCACGCGGCATATAGTTCCATCGGTAGCGTGCCAACAAGCGTAACCCTCGCAAGCTGGACAACTAGCGGTTGTCTGCATCACATGCCAGTCTTGCTAACTCTAGGAGGTGCCTTACTGTACTTTCGCGGTGTCTCAGGTGATGTAACGAGCCCTTTACGTTCCTTTACTGACTCCAACACCATAACGAAGTCTCGCGGTTCAATGCTTTTACCACTCTGCCAAGACCAAATCCAACGACCAACAGCATCCCCCTCTTGGAATAGATAGTTGTGAGTCTCGCTCTCGTAGTAGATTGATGCGTAACCCCATCCTACTCGCACAGAGTTAGGATAATCTACGCTTAGCAGGCGCTTGACAGCTTTTGCGACTGGGTTGGTATACGAAGTGTCTGGAGTGTCTACGTTTGCATTAACTATGTCGTCAATTGTGATAACTACTGTGAACGAAGTCTTAGGCATTGCTACTATCCACATCTTTCTCTCTGCTAACTGCTTGGAATAGACCAACTTCGTTATCTCTTTATCACCCTAAAGCTAAACGAACACTTTCGGCAAGTAGTGACTACCCAAGCAACGCCATCTTTCCAATCATATTCAGGGTAATGTGGAACCTCAAACAGAACGTCGTCTTTAGTGATGGTTGTTGGTCTGTAGTGTGCTGGTTCGCTTCTTGCGCCACACTTAGGACATTCAACACCGAAGACGTACCAGCAAGCGGAACAGAAGTACGCTTGTGCGATAGCGTAACGGAGCATTGCCCGTTTGCTATGTTCTGCAAGATAGGTGTTCTGTGCGGTGGTAAAGTTACCACTTCCGACGGAACCTGTAGCGTTAGGGTCACCAGCGTACTTCTCGCGCCCTACTTCTCTAACTTTCTTACCTTTACGGTGTATGTCCAGTGGCATAACTAGCCTTTCTGTCAAAGTAGCCTAGCCGAGAAGGAACATCGGCTAGGCTACTTTGAATTATGCATATCCAACTTTCGTTGTCAACGGTTATTAGCAGCTTCCACCGGATTGTGGATACCAAATCTTATCAGCGTGGATTATTGTAGTATCGTTTGTATAGCCAGCGACTACACAGCCGCTATTCTTTCTAACACCGTTGATACTAGGGGTAGTGCTACCAACAGGAGCGAGGAAGATAGAAGACTCAGGGCCGCTATCCAAGATACCATCGGTGTAGGGATCGGCAACTTTGTCTTCGCTATAGGGAAATGTGTTGATGTTTACGAGTGGCATGTGTACTCCTTATGGGATTGGATAAGCATCGAGAGAGTAGGTAAAGTTACCAGCCCCGGAATGGGTTAGACGTACTACATATTCCGAAGGTATGCGTAATACCTTAGACCCGGTTACTGAGGCGGAATAATCGGCGGGAAGGACCCCAGGACCAAATACATAGACGTATGTTCCGTTTGCTACAACGGTTCCGAATAGACCGTGATAGAAGATGGCGTTACCTGCCACTCTAATATCAAGCCTGATAGTATCAACGCCTGGAACAGCCGTAACACCTAGTTTGAGTATTAGTCCGGTGTAGCCGGGGTTAGTGATGGTTGCTGAAGTAATTGTAGCGTTACGAACGCCAGCAGCGAAAATGTTGAAGGTGGCGGGGTTAAAAAGTGTAGCGGTAACCGTGCCAGTTACGGGAACAGTGCCACCAACCCCAATACCGACAATCTTTTGTGCAACACTCATCTGATTGCGTACCTTACAACTATTCTAACGGTTATGCTGCCACCGGGGATCATAGCGTCTGTTATTGTTGGTAGGGCGGTAAAACCAGCCCCTAGGGGGAGGTCACTTCCGGGGTTTGTAAGTCTAAGGTATGAATAGGGGGTAGCGGGACTTAGAGAAGTTACACCAAGGTCAGTACCAACGATTGTCGTCAAGAACATTATTAGCAATGTTTCGTAAATATCGGCAGGAGAGATTTGGTATGTACAAGAAATGTCGTATATGCGAAGTCTGCCTACCGGCGGTGCAGGTACGACAATGGCACCAACACCATCGACTATGTTTCTAACAACAACTAGCGGCACCGTCTGGGCATCAAAGAAGTCTATTCCTTCGGCATCACCTTTAGGGGTGTCCCATATTGTGACTTTCGCAGCCTGACCCGTAGCAGCGCCTATCGTAGTACCGTTAGCAAAGTCATAGCTTTGTATCGATATACTACTAATTCCTGGAAGTATTGAGGCTTTCCAACCTCTAGTATATGGCGGTACCCAAAGGTTCTGACCTTCGATACCTAACCAACCACCAGAAAAGTTATCAACCCAAATACCGTAAATCTGTCCAAACCCTATCGGGCCATGACTTAGGACTTGACCCCCAGGGGGTACGCTAAAGGTATCGTTCATAACGCTACTCTGTGTAAGCCCAAATGTAGAAATTCCAAGGATTATCAGCACCAACAGTACGAGTAACCATGATATCAATACCACGGTCAATTTCGTACGGCCAATCTAGTTGAAGTGTGATGCTAGCCTGAGTCATAAACGTAAACGACCTGCCGCCAAACGAGATGACAAATGTACCAGCGGTTAGGCTATCAAAGGTAATAGTCTTGATACGTAGTCTAGTTGAGAACGCTTGGGGTGCAGACACTAGACCATTAGGAACAACCGGACCAATTTCGATGAGAGTAGGAGCGTGTTCGCGGGCGCGTTCCGCATAGTTAGCAATGCGGTCTATACCGGTGGTCATCGGTTCGTACCAAGGCTTATCACTAGGTGACGTACCGATAGGCTTTGTGTCTGAGTTACTAGAGATTTGATCGGGCATTACGCACCTTTCATCATTACTATTGTTGCTGCTTGTTTAGCTTCTTGCGGAGGTTGTACAGCATCAACGGCCCCCAAGTCTTTAGCGATAATGTATCCAGCAAAGATGATTAGTAGCCCACCCGCTAAGACAGCACTAATGTGTATCCAGTTAGCAGGGTCCGTTAGGCTCCCCATTATGGTTACCATCTTACCGAGAGCATCTAGCGGGTTTGATGGAACTATAACGCTAATCCAATCTGAACCGTTCTTACCAAGACCTCTAATGTAAGCAGCATCCTCAGCAGTAAACGTGTCTGATGGTGACTTACCAAGCGACCCCATGAACGACTGGAATGTCTGGCCGATTACTCCCGGCTGCGCGTTAAGCTCGGCAAACGTCTTTCCAACGTAGGGGTCTAATTCTTGGACGTTAACGTATTCATCGTCAGTACCGCCGCCAGAGAAAGCCTTTTCTTTGATCTGCTTTACTGGATAGTCGCTAACGTTTCCACCGTTGAATTTCATTACGTCGTCGATGGTAACGTTGACTCCAGAAGACCCCTGAGCAGCAGTCGGATCAAGCCAACTTAAAGTACCGTCTGGGTTAGTGATTACCGTAACAGCGTGGTCTACGGATGGAAGCGGATTACTAGTGTCATAGTTGTTCCAACCGTAAACATCTTTTGCTAGATTAGAGTTTGCAGAAAGGTTCTTGTAATTGCCAGTGACAACATAGGCGTAATTTGGCCGCTTCAACGCTGACCTAAGGTCAGTGTCCAAGTTGTCAAGTGTTACGCCATATCTAGCCTTAGCTTGTGTGTCTGCTTGTGCAGTAGTAGCACCCTCCTGAAATGGACCAGCAAAGCCTTCTCGTTCTGCTGCTGTATTGATACCAGCAGGGAAGTTAGTAAAACCACCGTACTCTAGAGCCATCGCATAGGCCGAGAACATACAGTCTGTCCATTTTCCGGCTTGTCTTTCTGTCCAAACAATAGGGTTAGACATGTCTTACCAGTCGTTCAGTTTCTTCTGCGGTGTAGTAGCAGGGATGGCGAGACTAAAAGACGATATTTGTTCGCTCGGATCAATAGTAGGCACACTATTCATGTTCAAGGGAGTTGTAGTACCAAAGTCTTTCAGCGGGTTACCACCAGAAACACCGTTAAGAGGCTTTGTTACTGCCGTGTTACTAGGCATAGCTGGTGTAGAAACTACAGGCGCCAATTGGTTAAGTGTAGTTGTTCCAATAGCTATTGCTTTTGCTGCTGCAATATTAGTAGTGCTAGCAAAGTTGAGAATAGAAGTAGGTTTAGCAGCATTAACAAAGTTGAGAATAGAAGTAGTCTTAGTCTTAGTCTTTGAGGCAGCCGTGCGAACGGCACCACCAGGCTTATCCTGGGCAACTACGCGTGTCTCTTTACCAGGCTTATTCTGGTCAATTATGCGAACGGCACCACCGGGCTTGGTTGGGTCAAATATGCGAACGGCACCACCGGGATTGGATGGGTCAAATATGCGACGGGTAGCGCCGGGCTTAGTCGGATCAAGTGTGCGAATGGCATCGACAGGCTTAGGCGTAACAGGACTAGGGTTTAGACCAGTGCCACCAGGAGTAGTCTTATTGATCAGGTCTTTGATTGTCTGCGTAAGGTTGTTAATTGCGATAGAGCTATCAAGGGCTCCAGCGGAACCAGCAGAACCAGCCGCCGTAGAGTTTGTAGTACCACCGCTTCTACCACTTATGAATTTATACACGAAGTAACCACCAACAATGGCGGCTACCCAACCCCAAGCTGGTAGTGGACCAATAGGTTGAGTAATTTTCTCCTTAAGACCGTTAACATCTGGCATTAGGCATCCTCATCAACCGGAGCATCTTCTTCTGCGAATGTAGGTGCAGAGTTGAACACTGGAGCAGTCATTTCTTGAGCAATCATTTCTGGGGCGCGAAACTTAGCAAATCTAGCTGTAGACAATTGTGGAAACATTTCTTGGAATTCCTGTCGAGTAGCTATGTCAATAGCGACAACAACAACAACCGCTCCAACGATAATTCCAATAAGTTGCCAAGACTTCAATTCCATAGTGATGCCTTTCTATCGTCTGGTAGGATCAGCAAGGAAGACGGCCGGAATTTGCGCATTGTTATCAATGGTGCGCAAAGAACCAGATACCTTACCAGCCGGTCGCAAGATAGACGTATGAGGAATGTACATTGCGCCACCCAGACCACCAGCAGAGTTACCACTGATATTTAGGACTAGACCAACATCGCCACCAATATTGTTGTTGCGGCCGGTCTTACCGTTCGCGCGATCGTTATACGGTCGCGGGATACGACCAGGATTAGGACCTTCATTCAGGTGAGAGTTTTCGATACCAGTAGTATGTCTACCATCTGAACCGTTCTGGAAACGCTCAGGAGTAGGATACGTGTAATCATTCCCCATCAACCCTGTTGCCACTTGCTCAGTTAGAGAGTCAGACTTATGAACCTGACCTTCAATTTGAGTTGATGTAGCTGGAGCAAAGATAGGAGCAGACTTAGTACTCTGTGTATCAGTCTTACGGCGAACAGTGTTGTTGAAGCCCATATTTATGCCGTCCCAGGATGGGTAGCAGCAGTGATAGAGCTAGAGAAAGCCTTCCCAGACTCTCCAATGATCTTCGCAACCTCATCGCCATTGATGATAGCAACAGAAACGATTGCCAAACCGACGATAGCGGTAAGAACTCCAAAGATTTGACTCATATCCATGTAGCCCATTTGAAGTCTCCTTGTTAGCTGCTTACTTTATTGAATACCTCATCGGCAGCGACTTTCTTCCCGCCGACTAATCCGTTTACGTTGTTGAGTGCATCAATCCCGTAGTAGAGGATAGTTGCAACCAAGATCAGGTAAGCAAATGTAGCCGATAGTTGAGCAGTCGAGTCGAATTGAGCAGCGCCCGTAAGAGCTACAGCAATTACTATCCAAGAACCATATTTAGTAATTGCGTTGTAATTCTTAGGCGCCTTACTTTCCGATGGTTGGGAGTTTGACGCCATTTGCCACCAACTTGATTAGAAAGGCTGTGGTAAGAGCAAACAACACATGACGTTGATACGTAATGTGTTCTTTACCCATCGCTGCTGGTCTACCAACAACTTGTTGTCGGGTAGTGTTAGCAGACGATTGAATGTTGGCTGGACTAGCAGCAGGCTTATTAGCTGCGACTGCTAGCTTCTCTTTTAGAACCTTCTTACGTCTAACAGTTATTTCTGCGGAGGGTGAGGAAGTCTCACCCTCCGCTTCGGACTCTGCCATAACTTAGCTAGTCTGCCACTGGGAATAACCCCAGAACAGTAGGCCAAGACCAAGCAGAGCCAGCAGAAGTCCGTAAAACATCTATCTCCTTAGACCTTTCCTAGCGCCTTGAACAACGTCGAGACTATAGGGGCAAAGTCGAGACCACCTAAATGAAACATAATAACGATGGTGAGTATACTCTGCGTCTTCTGTAGTCTAGTTAGCTTTCGCTCAATGACTGCAAACTGTTGCCGAATAGTTACAACCTTGTCGCCATAATGTATAGGTGGGGTGGTCATAACTACGAAGTCTTACCCATAATCCACGGAACCAACTCATGCTGCGCATAAGCGAATACAGCCCCAACAAAAGCAGCCCAACCGAGCATAGCTTCTGACTTAGCCATATCAAGGTTCAGTGGAATAGGAAGGTTGAGAAGAATGATAGCAATGATGCCTGCTCGAATAGCACCTTTAACGACACGTCCTATACGGTCGTCTCGGAACCAGTCTGCAAGTCTATTCAATGCAGACCACATTCTACTTAGCGACCTTTCCGATGACCATGTAAGCAATGTACGCCGCAATTGCAAACTCAACAGCAGCAATAGCCATATTCATTGCTTAACCTCGCTTCTTCATGAATGCGTAGGCGGCACCAACGATGACGCCAACGATGATAGCTGTACCATGAAGCTTCATCAACTTAGATTATCCTCCACCTTGAATAGATCGAGTATAGTAGTAGAACCCACCAGCGCCGATGATGAGAGCGGCAACAATACTCAACGAGATACGACCTGTAAGAATTTTGCTTAGCTCATCATGTGCAGCGTCCGTTGCCGCTCCGGTGTAAACACCACTCTCCGTACGGAGAGAAGTAAGAACAGGCGGCATAGCTCCAGACGTGTCAATCATCGACGAAGAACGACGAATGATCGTATTGAGATTAGCCATTCTAATACCTATGCGTAGATATCAACGTTGGGTGGAACGAGCGAGTCTCCGGTAATAACAGTAAGGCTAGCAGTAGCGGCAACAGCAGCCGGATAGCTGATAGCAAACTGTGCGTTAACAAGTCCGCTAGTCCAAAGGTAATCATCGCCAAGCTCAGCACCGGCACTGATACCAAAGTCACTAAGGGAGTCGTAAGTAAACTCGCCCTGGAAAGCTTCCTGGCCGTAACGTCGTTCCATTTCCTGACGACGATACGCAGCAGACTCAACAAAGATCGGAGTATCACCAAGGTTAAACTGGATACGAGTTGGCAGCAACGCTTCCGCTGCAACGCGGCCAGTACCAGTGTTGTTACCACGGTAGATAAGCGAAAGGAAACGAATTGTGTTACCAAGACGCGGTAGGTAATGGTTAACAGTAGAAGACGCAGACGGGATTGACGGGTTGATACTCTGCGTCAGGAAGTTAACAATACCGTGCTTCTCGGGAATTTGCTGCTGCTTATTTCCGTTAGCATCAGTCGGTCCCGGAACAGCGTAATTCTCATAAGTACGAACGAGAACGTAAGTACCCTGAGTAGTAGGAGCGGTCGTGTAGATCGGGCCAGTAGCAGCAGCCGCAGCAGAACCGATATCAGTCCTAAGTGAATACTTCTGCGCTCGGTCTTGATTACCAAGGATGCCCCATAGGCTACGGCGGTTAAGACCAACCGGAACCTGAAGGTGCATACGGTAAGTACCGCCGTCTCCAGGACCAACCGCCGCGCTAAGGTTAGCAACAATACGGTCAGGAGTATTGACGTTAGTAGCGAGAACAGGCGGAGCAATAAAGTTGTTCCATGCCCGTCCAAGCCCCATCCAGCCACCACGAACGTTAGCAACGCGAAGTGAGAACCCAGGAAGGTTAATCAATTCGCCGTTAACGTCGCGGAGAACGATGCCAGTAAACGTAGACCAAGGAGCATCCTCAAAGTACGCAACGGCAGCAGCGTTAGCTGCACAGGTCACTGCGTAGTCAAGGTCAATACCGTACATAAACCCGGAACCTTCGAGCGAAACATCGAAGGAGGTAGCAAGCGTACCAACGTTAGTACCATTGCTAGACTGCAATTGCTGAGTACGGCCAGTAGTAGCACGTCGGAACGGAATGGTTGCTTGCTGACGATTAGCACCAGGAGGTGCAATAGCCGGACCGCCAACCTGGGAAAGAGAGCTAGCCACTATTTAGTACCTCTACTTAACAAACTTAGCGTAACAAACGGGGCAAAGGTCCTGCCACTGGATACCAGTAGTGGTAATCTTTGACTCGCAATTACTAACACACTTCTTAGCAGCCGGAGGTTCTCCAACAGGAGTCTTAGCAATTTCCTCGTTAGTTATTTTGTCTCCTATCTATGCGAAGTGAACAAGAGCACCAACAGACTTACCGATAACAGCGGTAGGCGGATACTCCGCTAACTTAGCTGCAATAAGTCTGGTACCCCAAATAAACAGAACAGCATACACACCAACCGTTACGAAGGTAACAATTCCGGTATGCACATGCTCGCTATCCAAAGATATCTCCTAGTTTCTTAGCGTTTCCTATTTTGACTTCTCTAGTAGCTCGGTTGAAGTAGACAAAATCGTGTCCGGTCAACTCCTGCACTGGGCCTATGATTTTGGGTGAGAGCGCTTGACTTAGTGATATCAAGTCTCTACCTTCGCAACGGAAGATGAACGCATGAGTAGCTTGCGAAAGTGTAAACCTGCTAACCCAAGCCGGTCTTTGCATACCAACAACTGCCGTAAGATGCTTTGATCTACCCTGAGTCATAAGCATGTTCAACGGCTTCTCTAGTTTAAGAATGTTGGTAAGGTAATAGGCTTCGTCGACTACTAGAGTCCAACCACCTTCAACCCAAACCATTTGGAAAGCTCTAGCAATCTCTCGCTGTTGTTCTCCAAAGTCATTGAATTTCGGCTGTAGCATCCATCGGGTTATCTTCTTACCGTCGATACCAAATGGTGTGCCACCGATACCAAGCTGAGAAGCTACCTTCCTAAAGCCATCAAACTTAATGTCATCCGGCTTAGTGCGAAGAAAGATAATATGCTTTCGTATTGGCAAGATTTTACTAGTAAGGTAGGTCTTACCTGTACCAGTATCGCCAATGATGATAACATGTTCTCCTTGCTTCCACTTAGTAGCTGGCATTTAGACTCCTACAGCATCAGCATTGATAGCAGGCTTAGCGATGGACATTGAAAGGATACCCCCGAGCATTGCATCAATCTGAGCCTTATTAACCGGAGCCTCAGAAGGAATAGGCACCAAGTCTGCGCGAACAATACGACGACCAATGATAACCGCAAGAACGCCAATCAACGAAACGCCGCCAATACCCTTTAGAGCAGACTCCATGTACTTGCGGAATTTAGGCGAGACTGCACACTGCTGGTCAAGTGCCTTAGCAAGTGCTTCTATCTCAACCTGATCCAATGCGTATACAGGCATTAGCATTCGGATCGGTGTATTCCACATGATGAGGAAACCACCAATCTGATTTTCTAGCGAACCACGAGTCTTAGGACCGCGTGTAGCAGACTTACTACCGTCGGGCCGGATGATTGCGCCAGTAAGGGGGTCGCGTGGATATGGTTGTCGTCCACGTCTTTTAGGGGTTTCTGGCGCAACGTCTGTAAAGGTATCTTCTGTATTAATGACGGACACTTAACTAATATTCCTTTCTCATTGGCTTACGAAACATCGGATGTGCGCGTCTTGGTTGCACATCTTCTGGAGTTTCATCTTCCGATGCTTCTTCTGTCGGTGCTTCCTCAACAGGAGATACATCAGGAACCATTGCCTCGGCTGCGTCTTCAACAGCATCCAAGATTGACTCCACGTAAGCCTTTACTTTGTCATAGACCTTATCCGCCACTTTATCAATGTCGTCATCAGCGAGACGGAATTCTTCATGCTTCTCAACTTCATCAACATGATCTTCAATTTCCTTTACAGCTTCGTCTATAGCAGTCTCAATACCTGCTACTGGATCAATCATTGCTTACCCCTACCTTCTCCGGCTCTTGGTGCTTCTCTTAGAACAATGCTAACGCGACCACCCTGATTGGCATACTTGGCTTTAGCCGCGTTAGCTTGCGCACGCGCAGACTCCTCAGTCTCTCCCCGATACTCGCCAACCTTACGACGGTTTACGTAAACTTCTGCGATATGAGCAGAGTTACGTTCAGCTTCCAAATCAACTGGTTGCTTAGCTTTAGGCTTACCAACGAATGTAGGCATTGTTAGATCGTCGTAGCGTAAGCATTTCTAGCAATCACGTAGACAATGGTTCCGCCGTCGATACAGGCGAAAGCCGGTTCAGAAACACCATCAGGACGCGAGTTAGAAAGAGCGAAGGAAGTGTAGCCAATCTTAGTAGGTCTTGCGTGCTTACCATCTGGAAGAATAAGCATTATCTTAGGGTCTATATCGGCTACCTTGTTAGCAACTAGTCCATCAGATTGCTTCAAGCCCAATCGAGCAATAACAGGGGTCATACTGAATTCATCCTTTACAACGATACGGTAGTCATTCGGAACATCAACATTAAGGCCTCTAAGCATCCAAGCTAGAATGTTCCCTATCTTATCAAGGGTTGGCGCAGAGTTGTTCTTGACAAGGGGGTTGAATACTAGACACTCTGTAGCAGACGTAGGGATAACACCCATAGCGTGTCCAGTACGGCACCCATATCCATTCCAACCAGTAACAGCGATATAAGACCCGATGGATGAGAAAGCGATCTTAATATCCTGTACCCTACGAAGACGAATGCCGTAGCGGTTTAGAGAAGCAACATCGCCAGTAGTCATAAATGCGCCAGTCTCAACCGGCCTAGCATGTTGTGACCGCTCGAACGCTTCTCTTTCTGCAACAGTATTGATACCTAGCGGGAAGTTTTCATTACCACCATAGACCAACCCCATTAGGTATGTGCTGTATAGACAGTCTTTGTAACCGTTTGCGTTGGGTTCTGGTATCTCAGACCAAACAGTTAGCACTAGTAATCATCCTATACAGCGGTTTATCCAATATTCAATGGATACTGTGCATACTCGGTTTCTATGCGCATACTACGTCTTTTATTCACTAGAGTCTACATCACTAATAACCTTTGACTACGACGCCTAGTCCGACCATACTGCTAAGCATCAAACAACCACGAATAGAGGAGCTTATGGAGTATCAAGACGCTGTTAGACTTGTAACTGCTATCGTGGTCCAGGCTAATAAAGACAACCAAGAGATAGTCTATGGCCGGTGTGTTGTTGGTAACTACCATTCGCCGAAGGTATGTGCCCGAGAATTCCTAGAAGAATTGAACGGGCATAAACGTATCTACGGTAGAATGACTGCTAGTGAGGTAGGGCTGAGTGTAATGGAGATAATCGAATAGATGACTGACCAACTTTCCCCCTTCGCACAACATCTACAGAACAGCTACTTTCACGCTAAGACTGCTAACCCTAGCCTTACCAAGGGTAAGTTTATGCAGTTGGCTTATCCTGAACTACCATACGCACAACCATCTAAAGATGTACTACTATCGCGTAGTCGCAACGCTTCGGCACGTCGTCAGTATAACAAACTCATTTCTGGCGAGACTTCTGGAAAGAAGTATGAGAAGCGCGGCGGGACTCCGAAAGTAGTTACACATGTTCTATACGGTAAGCGTAAGGGACAAACAATCGGTGGTGGGCTTGAAGGACTTTGGAAGGTAAACGTTCACTACGACTACCGAGACGAACATGGTGTAGAACAAGAAACAGCTAGGTCATTCATCTGTCAGTCTTCTGTATACACGACTATGGAAGATATTCCATACCTATATGCTATCATGCCTGAGATAGTGGAACAGTTTAGTCGCCGTTGGCAGGATAGCGGTAGTGAACCAATCGGTATTTATGAGATTAAGACAGAAATTCTGCCTATCCGCCGGTCTGAAGTACCTGCTGAAAACAGAATTGACTTGGATACTCTAGAAATTGAGGATTACGACGAAGACGATGGCGAGTATTAGCCTATGGCAGAATACAACGCTTCCCGCATAAAAAAGCCCCGCTACACATCTACCACTAGCAGCTTAGTAGGAGAGGCAAACAGAAACCCTTATGTCATTGGGTTCGATAGCGAAGCGGACACTACTAGCGATGGTCGTCCGATGTGCTTTCAATATAGTCTTCCTAATCAATCGGAAGAAGATACGATCATTCAGGAAGTTCCTGAAACTAAGAGTGCAGGGTTGGGCTGCTTTCTTGACTTCTTGGATCAATACTGCACCGACGTAAAGGTAGAGTATCTAATCTACGCTTGGAACACTGTCTATGAATTCACACAGTTGTTCCATGATCTACCCAAAGAGGTTGTCAATACCTCAGACTGGACGCTTACCAACATAAAGCGTGGAAGGAAAGTCTATGGATGGGAAGTCAGAGTTGCCAACGATAAACGGCAAATCTGTGAGTTTACCAAAGGACATATCTCCGTCAGACTCCTTGACGGTACAGCCTTCTACAAAACCAGCCTTGCTAAAGCTGCTAAGATGCTTGGGGTTGGCGAAAAGTACGAGTTGTCAAGCCTCAGTAGAAACCTATTCACACGACGGGACTTACGCGATCCTGAATTTGTCACGTACGCAAAAAGAGATGCCTACGTTACTCGGCTTATTGGAGAGTATATCCAACGACAGCATAACGAATTCGAAATACGAACGTGTATCTCTGCGCCTCATTTTGCAGCCACCGTATTTAGGACTCACTTCCTCACTCGATCCTTCGTATGTCCCGATGCTAACATCGAGCAAGCAGGCTTGTATTCGTATCACGGTGGAAAAAACGGCTTTTACCTCTCACAACCTAGCGAATTCCCAATAATCTATAACTACGACATAACCTCTGCGTACCCAGAGGCTATGAAGCAGCTACCAAACATCGAGACAGGGTTCTGGAAATCAATAGACCACTACGAACCAGGAGTACATGCGCTCTATGAAGCTACACTTATCTACAAGAAGTGTGCGTATGGTGGGCTACAAAATCATGAGGGTGATTGGGCAACTAGCGGACGTATCAAGATTTGGACCACTAGCTACGAGTTGGACGCGGTTCTACAACAAGGAGAAGCAAAACTACTTAGTTGCGCCGGATATCTATTTTCAGGGGATATGGGTGGCCCCCTATCGGAGTACGTTGATAAATTCTTCGCCGTTAAGTCAACTACTTCCGGACCTGAAAGAGAAACTGCGAAGCTCCTCCTCAATAGTCTTTACGGTAAATTCTTTCAGAAGCAACCTATTGGATCAATTGGAAATTACGATCTTGACGCACAGACTTGGATCGTCAGTGATAGAAACAACGCTGACTACGATTACGAGGCAGGAGGGTTGTACAATCCTCCAGTGGCTAGTCTTATCACTGGATACGTACGAGCTAAAATCCACAGACTAGAGCATAAGTACGAAAGTGTGATGACGAGTACCGATGGACTCTTTGGACTTAATCAACCAGACTCGAAAGACGTTGGAAAATCTTTGGGAAAACTTACGGTCAAACGGGGTAGCTTGCGAATATGGCGAGAACGGATGTATATATTTGACTCTGATGACGGAGAACGAAAGACTGCGCTTCACGCTTTCCACGGCCACCTTCGATGCGGGAACAGGAGTTGTTTCGTCGGTCACCTTGAAGATATCCCGTTGGTCTCAGGAGAGTACAAGTATTTTGGACAACAAATGATTACGTTGAAGATGAGTACGAGGGACCAACGAGCGGAGCAGTACTCACCGGGACAGTTTGTTAAGATGCCATTTACATTGAGGATATGATGTTCTTCGTACTAGCTAGCTCACAAATGAAGTATTGTAGAGACTGCCTAGAATATCACTTTGGAGACGAACCTTGTAGAGAACCTACCGAAGAAGAGACCGTAGAATTGGAGCAAGAAATGGCTGACGCATGTTCCCGCTGCAATGGACGCGGTACGCCTTGGGGTTGTAAGAGTTGTGGAAAGAAAGTGCCGGAAACATCATGCCACTAGCAACAGAAGGCGGGCTCGCTGCACAATCTTTGATAGGGTTAGCACTAAAAACACTTGACTCCGAATTTCGGACGCGAGACAATACGTTAGTCGTTCGACACTGGTAGCGGTTGTAACGTCCTATCGGGCCTTGTGGCTACGCAAAGTCCCGCAGCCGCTACCAGAACCAATCCATAGAAAGGGATACAATGGCAGCAATCAACAACACTCCTAAGTACGAGCGAGCAGCAGACAAGATCGAGGGTATCGGTAAGACTCTTGACTCACTCAACGGGCAAGACGTTCTCCTCCATGACTTCTCGATTACTGAGCGTTCCATGCGTGGTGACACTAAAACCTTCGTGTCACTAACCATCAGCAAGATTAACACTCCAGACGAAGTTGAGACTTACCACGCTTGGTCTGAGTCTCTCGCGGAGAAGGTTGCGCAGCTTGACAAGGATGAGCTGCCTATGATCGCTTCGTTCGTAAAGAGCACTACTGCCGGTGGTTTCCGAGTCTGGACCATCGAGTAGTTAGCTAACTTGTTAGCTCGGTAACTCCAAGCGGCGGTGGGTTCGTAAGCTGTCCTACCGCCGCTTTTCTATTGGTGACGTATGGTTAAGACTCGCGCCCAACGTGACCGCGACGTAGACAATCAGAAGCTTGGCGCCTACCAAGCCTTGCTGATAGCTTTGGAAACGGAACGAGAGGTTATCAATCAGTACGGTGCTTTCTCGACGCAAGCGTTAGATGCTGAGAAGCACACAAGACGAATGGTACGGAGGTACAACTTGTGGCGGAAAAAGTAACAACAAATCTGTTGGTGCAGGTTGCTAACGCAGAAGACGGCAGCCTGAATTTCACAATCCCTTGCACATCACCATTGTTGCTTTGGGGTGTGGCGAAGACGATTGAGAAGCATGCGGATATGCTACATATGCAGCAGACTACGATGGTTGAACGACAGAAGCCTAAGTTGATGGTGCCACACTGAGCGGCAGGTACAAACTTACTACCTTCCTGTTACTTGCTATCCTTTCGATATTGTTGTTCTCTGGTTGTACGAACAGAAGCAACGTTGGTGCTTCTCTAGAATATTCACATGATGATATTCACAACGTAGGCTGTTGAGTATGGTCCGGCCAAAGTAACAGTATCAGTTGCCTACCAGACTCAGAGTACAAAACGGTAACCAAAGTACACTACGTACAGGCACAGCAGCCATTACAGAACGGTAGCAGAAATACACTACGTACAGGCACAGGAGCCATTACAGAACGGTAGCAGAAATACACTACGTACAGGCGCGCAGCCGGGCGGGTTGCGCGCCTGTCACTATATGTGCGGGCGCGGGCAGCCGGCGGTTTTAGGCTAGGCGGGTGGCTTGACCTGCCTAGGCTGGCAGGCACGCAAAGGTGTAGTAAGATGGTTATAGTTTGGGAAAGGTTGCGAAGGTTGGCTAGGAGTGGAGCAATTGCAACCTTTGGGGTATAGACAATGGCCGTGGGATGCCTCATATTGGAGCAACGTAACCGCTAGCGACGCATGGGAAAACTACACTTTCGGGAAGGTTGGAGCAATGAACCACAAGACACAAATTGGTTGCAAGTGGCCGTATCAGTCCAAGTACGACGCTTGCTGCTGTCCCGCTTGCACGAACGTGACCGCTAGCGACGCATGGGAAAACTACACTTTCGGGAAGGATCGGGACCATTGATGCTTACTCTAGACGAGTAATGCGCAACGGCACAGGACCGCGCACCCTCTGTAGGTACCGGGTGCGCCAATCGCCAAGCGCCACTCGCCACACAGTAGCCCCGAACCAACGAGGCTACGGCGTGCCGATTGGTACGAACCATAAGCAGAAAGGTAATATATCATGAGTCACACTAAGGGTGGCAACGGTGTCAACATCGCAGACGAGTTTGGCGCTGGCACTCTGGCAAGTCTGCCGAAGTCCAGCGGCAAGGGTCGCGAGGCTACACCGCTTGATCCGGCGATCCTCGCCAACGTGCGCAAGCTGCTGACTACGGGCGATAGAGTTATCGCCGGTAAGATGTTGTTTGGGGCAACTACGGCAGAATTGGTTGAGTACAACAAAACTGCGACCACTCCGGTTACCGCGCTGCTGGCACTCGCGAAGCGGTTTGCGTTTAACGGTTCGGGCAACGTCCGGCACTACGCTGCGTCGATCCTGCCTGACCTTACTTCCGTTGCCTGCACCACCGGAGAGGCGAACGTCGGGAAGCCCAAGAGCATCGGGGTCCGACTGGTGAACGAAGGCACTGAAGATGCACCTCGCGTTCGGTGGTTCTTGGTGGTGACGAATAAACGAGAGGCGCGACACGGCGCGTAGCTGAACAGCGCTAAAGGAGTATCGTCGAGTAGGCGTGGTCCCTAGCCTCCCTAGGGACCACGCATAAGAAGGAACGAATGTGAAAACTGATGAGCACCTCGCGAAGCTGAAGCTTATCAACGATGAGCACTCCGCGAAGCGTAAGCTTATCGCTAGTGAGTACCTCGCGAAGCGTAAGCCTATCGATGATGAGTACTACGCGAAGCGTAAGCCTATCGATGACGAGTACTACACGGCGCGTAAGCCTATCGATGACGAGTACTCCGCGAAGCTGAAGCTTATCAACGATGAGCACCTCGCGAAGCGTAAGCTAG
>Ga0315295_10001997_pt1 | contig 17366 bp, 18 predicted proteins | sample YL17G14_0_MG_FD_204453 | JGI IMG/M metagenome (GOLD analysis project Ga0315295, IMG submission 204453) | Sediment microbial communities from Yellowstone Lake, YNP, Wyoming, USA - YL17G14_0 | ecosystem: Environmental > Aquatic > Freshwater > Lake > Sediment | place: USA: Wyoming | collected... | reverse complement strand
GCTATTTACGTACATTGCCTGCGGGAAATAATATGTAGGCGTGACATTGTAGCTGCTGAAGCTCTGCATCTGCGGCGTACTGAAACCTGCCGGGACGTAATAGTTGCCGCCGCCGTATTCGCCGCTTCCGTCATCCCAGGAACCGCTGCTTCCCCACTCTTCTCCTGCGCCCATGACCAGCTTTGCTTCTTTCTCGCTCAAGAGGGTTATGTCTGCGGAGTTGATATTCGCCACTAAGGCATTGCCGGAGAACCTGGCCAGGAATTTATCGCGGGGCAGATATTCCTCTTTGTGCTCATCGCTGAAATAAACCTTATCATTATCAATACGGGTTACCAGAATATAGTGATCGCCGTTTAAATGGGCAATGAAAGGTGCTAGATTGGACATTCCAAGGTTGGCTATCTTTACGGGATAAAGCTTTTGGCCGAAGAATTCAGAAGCCCTTGCCAGCGCGTATAATGAATTCTTGATGATTTTAGGGTCGCCGACCGGCTTGACCACGTCATTTAAGATATCCACGGTCAGGGCCATTACTGCGATATCCTGCTCTGCGGTCTTGGCTCCGGTGTAGCTTAAATAATCAAAAAGCGCCTTGGAGCCGCATGGCCTGCCTTGCAGCCAGTTGTAGATCTGCTCTATTCTCTGTTTGGATATATTGAGGGGTTTTTCTAATTCGACTGTGACTGTATCTGAGATTTTTACTGCGGTGATGGGCTTTCCTGCGATATCAAGGAGGATGTTCCTGACAGTTGCGGGGACGTCTGCCAAGTGGACATCTCTCAGGTGCGGAGGCGTGAATGCGCCTGTCCCTACCATGGGCTTCTGCCAAAGCACGCGCCAGTCATACTCAACTGCCTGCGCAACCTGCTCAGGTAAAAAAACAGCCACAACCACGAAAGCTACAATTCTTATCCAGGCCTTAAAGGCGGATTTGAATTCCGGCTTTCTTATCTCTGGCTTTACTTCGGATTCGTTTTCGGTTTTTTTGTAACCGTTCTCATCCATTTTTTTTACCTATATGCAATTGAAAAAACTAAAGTCTCCCCCTTACCCCAGTACTTTCCTCTATTTTCAGCGTTCATTTTAACGCTTCGCATATTCGATTTTTAAACGTTTATAAAACTTCTTAAAAAGCCCTTAAATAAAAAGCCGAATTGTCAAATACTGACTCTTTTCCGTCGGTATTCGGCAACCCGGCTATCCTTTTTTCTAATATCAGTCCGTTTCAGGACCCGTGGCTTTGTGCCCCCCGATTTCTCGAGGTTTACCATTTCGTTCCGTGGCTTTTTTAACCCTTTTTCACTTGCGTAGTAAGTATAACATCTATATATATACGTGTCAAGTAAAATTTACGCTTAAAAGGTACCGTTTTCTCTGCCCCAAATTTCCAAAAGCGTTTCTCAAGCCAATCCTAAAGCGTTTCTCAAGCCAATCGGAAAGGTGCCCCCATAACCAGATTTTAACCCATTATTCAGCTTTGCAGGGGGCAGTTTTAGCTTCAGATCGAGAAACGCTTTTGCTTCAGGTTGAGAAACGCTTTTGAAATAGAACAGATTGGACATTTATAAAGGCATTTATTTAGAATAATTGGTTTAGCAAGTCAGATTGGACATTTAACCTGAATTAATATTCCCTCATATGATCAGGCTTGCTCTGTCCGCTATCTTCCCATTCTTTCTTAAAATCTCTGGGCTCTGGCTCTGGCTCTTCCGGCTCTGTAATTTCGCCTCCGCCGCCGGTTCCGGTGCCGGTTTCATCTCCTCCGCCATACTCATAGTTTTCGAAATTATAACCTTCATAATTATATCCGTCGTATGCTCCTGAGCCGCCACTACCGCCACCGCTTGTGTTATAATTATAGCCGCCATAGCTGGATGAACTGCTTGTGTCGTCACCCGGCACTTTGCCGATCTCGTGAGAATACACATTCTCAACCTTCTCCGGCTTATCAGGCTGCTTCATCTGCTTCCAATCTTCCGTATTCTGTGGCGTGCCCTTTCCGAATTCATCGATTATATCGTAATTTTTCAGCTTATCCATATCCACGGTCTTGAAGCCGCCCTCAACATCAGAATAGCTCTCGCCCATGCTGAATGAAAAATCAGTCGTATCAAACTCAGGTGATATCTTTGTAGTTCCATCGCCGCTGATAGGCCCGTCCAGCGTTGAATCAATCGTTATATCCGCCGAGAGTATGCCGTCTTCATTGGTGGTATCGACTGTGACTACGCTTTCCATGGGCTGGCCCACAGGCATCGGCGTGGGCATATTCCAGCTCTGGCTCGTGGAAGATGGAGCGCCCCAGATAGTAGACGTCCCTGAAGAATTCGGAGAAGCGGCATTAAAGGAAGTGATCCCCTCGTAGCCCATCGGCATGACATCATCCGAAGGAGTAAAATCCACCTTGCCCGCTTCAGCAATGGCTGTGCAGGCGAAAATCAAACCTATAAATAAGACGATTGTCCGATACTGGCCCGTTATTTTCATCTTTCTACCTCCGGATATTTCCTGCCGTTTTTAAAATACAAGGGGGCTGCAGAAAAGGCGGCAGCTTTTCTTATGCCTCGGGAGGCATTACACAGCCCCCTATAATCTTATTTGGCCAGACCCTTCCTTCTCAAATACTCGCCCTCTCCGGTCTGCGGCCTCGTGCCGTAAAGCGGGTTCGGGAACGGCGCCCAGAATGTAGTCCTTGTAAATCCCGGGCCGCCAAAGCTTAAACTCTGGACAGTGAAATCCATGACGCCGGCAGGCATGCTTCCGGGCACATACCAATCCTGGACATAATCTACTTGCCTGCCTTCCCATGCCAGGCCAGCTTTCAGCTCGACTTTTGCGCCCCCGATCTCAAAAGAAGGCGCCTTTGCTTCAAGATCAAGCTTGCTTATCACTTCAGTTGCCTTATCATGCCCGCCCATTTCAGCTCCGGGCGCAAGGCTTGCCGCGCCCTCGCCGGAATATTTCGAAAACTCAAGCTCTCCTCCGGTGCCTCGCGTGGCGCTTAACCCGGCTTCATATTCGCCTAGTTTCGCTGTAGCATCAAGGCCTGCCCTGCCCTTGAAATCATACCTGGTCATCGGCGCGCGCACTACTCTATATACGCCGATATCAACAAATCTTTCCGGCCGCATATTAAATGCGCTGGGCACGTAGGGTATGCGTACCAGTGTTCCTGCGATATTCTCACCGGCAGTATCCATATTGCCTTTGTTCAACTGGTACCAAAATGCGTCGGTAATCCCGCCTGGGCCTGATGCGCCTATTATACGCAGCTGGCTGACATAATCGTTGAACGCCGAAACAGAGACTTGATCCGGCTCGATGCCGAAAGTCGTGCTGCCTTTTAATTTGATCATAGGCCTGCCAAAGGTAAATGCCTTGTAGAACGATGCTACCAATGCCTGGTCGATGCTCCTTGCTATGCTCTTAAGCAGGCCGGGCTCCTCTTCGGAGAACATAATGCCCGCCACCCAGCGGGGATCTTGTACCCATCCGCCCTTTCCGTCATTAGCGGCAAAATCCCATTTCTTTCTTTCCTGGTGATAAATCAGGCCGACGTCTTTACTGAGCCCGTAGGCATCCACGAACTCGCTGAACTTGAGCATCTCGTTATCATAATTCGCATAGCTTAACTTGTCTGCGATAAAATTGTATTTAGGATTGACCGAGCCGTCCGAATTATACTGCCTTTCCGCATATCTTTCCGGAAGGACAAGTTCATACCTCTTTGCCCAGTTCCAGTCTTCGGTATTATATTTCCAGAATGCCCAGTCAACAACTCCGCGCAGCCCTGCGGAGATCATGTCCACGCCATAACCCACGGCAAATTTCCGCAGAGGATCGACATAATAATTCCCATCCTTGTCCTTTCTGTCTGCCCACTTATCAAAAATCGCCTGGGTTCCTCCGCTGATACCGCCTTCGAAAATACCGGACATCACACCGGAAGTAAGAGAGCCCAATAATAATGAACCTCTGCTAATTTTGGCTCTATCCAAAGCCTGGGACAGAGAAACCTTGTCCATCTCCATACCCTTGCCAACGCGCTGGGATTCCTGGGCAAGGATCTGCCCGAAGATGTTAAATTTCCTTTCCGCGCCGGTTTTAGTCGCCGTAGCCCTTATTTGCTCTTCATCTACAAGCGTAAGCGGCTTTGCTGATGACTTGAGCATTGCTTCTTCAGTCTTCTCTCTGAATTCCGGCTGGCTGGACATCTTGGTAAATTCTTCGTCTGTCAACCCTAATTCGTTCCTTGGATCGGATAGATTATATAATACAATCTTATCCGCCGGCTTTCCCAGGTTGTCTATGCTTTTTGAAGAGATTACTAGGTTAAATGTATTGAGTGCCTTGTCAAACGCTTTGGTTCTATCCGCTATTATTTCCTGCTCTTTTGCTTTAAATTTATCTTTTTGCTCCTTGGTCCACCCTTCTTCTGGGCCATAAGATTCTTTGAGGCTTTCCAACTCATTAGCTTTATCAGTGATTATTTCGACCCTCTTAGCTTCATATGTATCTTTTGCTTGTTTCGCCTCTCTATTGTCAATCGGTTCTACCGCCTTCTGATCACGCCCCGCTGTTCTAATCGCTATATCATACCTTAAGTCCGCCCCAATCCTGTCGTACCTATTAAGGCTAAGGTAGCGCGTACCGTCTATCCCCAGCGTATTGACAACTGCGCCGTAAATGGGCGCGGAAACCGACTGCGCAAGGGTATTCACCAGATCCTCAAGCCACGGCTTATCTTCATTTCTTTCCATGACCTCGGAAGTAATTCGAAGAGCTGTAACGCGCGAAGCCAGGGCTGTCAGGTTCTGCGGAGTAAAAGGCTCCACCACAACTGATTTGTATAAATTCCTCAGGACCGCGCCGGCGCCGGCATCCGTATCAATCAAATCGAATCTGTTTTCCCCGATCGGCCTTAACTTGTACCTTTCGTTGTCCGCATAAAGACTTCTGTCAATGACCTTCCCCTTTCCCCATGTTCCGTCTGGCTTCTGAAAAACTTCATACTCCAATGGGCCCATGCCCTCCGTCGTCAAGGCTTTGAGCCTGCTCTCAGCTGCATAAGTTTTAGCCTCATACGCCTGAGCCTTAGCCGCGTATTCTTTAGCAGAGGTGGCTTTCTCATATGCTGTCTGCATATCTCCGGAATCCTGCGCTATTTTTGCCTCGTGAGCATCTTTTGCGCTTTGGATCCGCGCCTCTTCAGCCAATTTTTGATTTGTTTCGGCTTCTCCCTTGAGTGGCTCAGCGGCATCTTTATATTGAGGTGTCTTTTGTATCTCCATCGCATATTCCCCTCTTAACTTAAGTGCCTGGTCTCGCAATTTTTGAGCCTCCTCCGTTTGGCCTGCCCTTTCCAACTTCGAAGCATCGCTTTCCAGCGCTTTAGCTTCTTGTATCTTATCTCCCTGTTCAATCACGTTTATGGTTTCGTCATTGATCTTGGGGCTTGTAGCTGTGCGCGCCAGAGAACCTGCACCCCAGCCTGCCAAAAAGCCGGCAGCCTGCGCCTGCCACGTCGGGTTCTCGCCATCATCTATCCTGTCCCTTTCCATTGCCCAGATAACAGCGCTGCTGGTGCCGCTGGAAAATGCTGCAATGCCCGCGCCTCTTAACATCTGCCCTATCATTGTCCCGGTTGAAGCAGTGGCAGTGGTGGCCATCTGTAATCCGGTACCGCTCATGGTGGCGTATGAAGTGCTTGTGCCGACTGATTCGCCGGTAGCGATGCTTGGATTAAGCAGCCCCGCTGTTACTGCAGTAGCAATGCTGCCGACCACGTAGGTCGTAGAGCTGTCCCAGTCATAATATGCACCTGCCATGCCTGCTGCGCGCTGCACATTGCTAGCAGCCATATAAGTATTATAACCCGCGGCTATATTGCTCATATTGCCCATATTGGAGAAGGACTGATAAAGCCCTGGCCCGGTATTCCAGCCAACCCCGGTGGCTATAGAGTTTAAAGCCCCGCTCACAAGCGTGCCTCCCACGTAACTGGCCGCGGCAATGCCCACTGTCGTGCCGAAATCCTTCCAGCTGTATTCGGGAATTTCGCCTCCGCCTGCATCGCTTCTTCCTGCAAATGCGTCTCTGGGAAAAATAAATGAAAACGCCATGGCAAAAGCGAGAATCGCGCTTATCGCTTTATTGATTAGATTATCTTTAATTCTCCCTGCATAATACATCTTAATACCCTCCCCCTCCGGAAGATTCGGTAACCTGGGTTTTCCCCGGAGCATACTGTTCGCCCTGGCCGAAGACATCCGCGCTCTGGCGGTATTTTTCCTGCACCGCGCGCAGCATGAACACGCGCATCGCTATCAACGCGGCAGCGAATATGCCGATCAATACGCTGTACTCGATAAAAGATTGTGCCTTACTGTGTCTTTTTTTCATAGCGCACCGTTATATTAGTCATTTTGCCTATCCCTGCAGCTTCTGCTTCGGGAATGACCGGCTGGTTAAAGACAACCACGCAAGTATCTCCCCCCGCATTTTTATAAACCTGCCTGCCCATCAAGAGTTCAATACTCTCTGCTCCCGCAGCAAGAGGCAGTTTAGAAGCCTGGCATTCCGGGCAATCAGTCTCGCTGGCGAAATAATATTTCTTCATATCTTTTAAGCCGGCCTTTTCAACCGGCTCTTCGCTCTCCAGGGACCAGCCGTATTTACGCATATTATCCTTGTAAAATGCCGCGATCTCCCCAATTCCCGCTCCCTGGCTGATATAATTTGCTACCGATAAGTTCTCATCTTCTTCCAGGCCCACTAAAGACGCTCCCGGATAAGCAGGCGCCACATCCTTCTTGGGTTTCTGCGCAATTTGAGGTATGTTGATTTCCGGCGTCTTTGGTATCTCTCTATTCCAGCGGCTCAGAGTAAAACGCGTCTTTTGGTCTCCGTAAACATTCTGCGGAAGAAAATTTATAAAAAGAACCTGCTCCCCTTTTTCAAATACCAGATTGCCTGCAAGGAACTGCTCTGTCTTCGGCTTTTTCTTTAACTCCGGAAGGTTCAGGATATTCTGATAAACCTCGCTCTCCTTCCACTCCTTGCCGATGAGTTCCTTGCTGTAGAAATCCTTGATCTCATCTATCCCCAAATCGCTTGAATAATAACTCACCTCTATCTTTGTGTCTGCCATTGTCCTTGCCTCTTCGTCTACCTGCTGGGTAGAAGGCGGCTCAGGTATGGTATTAGTATCCCACCACGCAGCCTGCAGGCTGTTCAGGCCAAGCCCCGGGAAAAAGCAGAGTACCAATATAAATATTTTAATTTTTGAGAACATTATTCGCCTCCTTCTTCCTGCGCTGCTTTTGTCGCCTGTCCCACCACATCAGTCTCAACTACTGAAGCATCGAAGCTCGGGTCAGGCGGGTCCATCGAAGCGCTGTTATCAAAATTGACCACGCTATAGCTGTAGGTCCTCGGATACTGCGTCTGCCAAAACACCAAATCTCCTCCTTCATGGTCCTGATCCGTTTCTACGTTCACTATCCGGTCGTGTTCGATGTCATGAATCCAGATAGGTACCCATAAACCTTCTATTTCGTGGGCATCAGGATCTCTCATAGGCTCAATATAATTAGGTAATAAACCTGTCCAGGCTATTTCCAAAGGTGCCCAAATCGATCCTAGAAGTGCACTTATTCCTCCGGAAAGTCCCTGCGCCATAGCAATAGGAGCTTGGGCCGCTGAAGGCGGATTGCACTGGCTCGCTGATTGTATAGCTGTCTGCGTAGTGGCCCCTACTGCCGTGAATTCTGCAGACGCCACATAACCAAGTATTATTAACGCAAGTAATCCTGAAAATTCTGATGGAAAGGGGTTCATCATCACTATGACTTCAAAAACATTTGTCTCGTCTATCTGCGTCTTTACCTCGACACTGTGGCTGCGGCCCTGCCCGTCTCTCCAGTGATAAGTCAATGACGCCGGCGGGTCAGTAGGGTCGTCTTCATCCCCTTCGCTTATCGAATCCATAAAATCGCTGTAGCTATTGCGGTAATTATATTTGTCTTCTGCTCCTGCAAGGACCGCCGGAACCAGCCCCGGCTTTAGCTTGCCTCCGATGCCGCTATTGGCAAAAGCTATGTTATAACCCATCTGCCTTGCCTGTATCCTGGCTTTTCTGGCGCTTTCCCTGACTATCCTGTACCAATACCATTGGCTGAGAGCATAAGCGTTGTATCCGATAAAAATCGCCTCCATCGTAGAAGTATAGTCCTTGATTGCTGTCTTTCCTGCTTCGAAAGCGCCTTTTGCTGCGCCCAGTACTACTACGGCCCAATAACAAAACAGATGTTTCATACCTCTGCAGAAGCCTCCAATGTAAGGGCTATTCTCGCAACTCGCCCAACCCTGGGCAATGAGAAGCAAGGTTCTTGCCGTTGTCAGCAATCCTGAGGCTGTTGAATTACTGAGTGTAGCCATGGTTAATGCGTAGTTTGCGAGCAAGAATGAAATCGAGACACCCACATAATAACCCCAATAATCCTTTGCTGATTGCGCGCTGGTCATTGTAGTTGAGTTGAATAAATTAGCCATTGTAGTGCCTGCTGCCAGAGCCCCTCCATCCGCGGTATTGGCGGTATCTGTCTTGATCGATGAGACCTTGCTCAAGTTCAAGGTGACCATTGCCATGATGATCATGAGCACCAGGAGCAGGATAAAAACAGGTGCCAGCTGCCCTTTTTTATCATGCATTAATCTGTTTTTATGAAAGTAATTAAACATTTTTATCTAGCCCCCTGTAAACCGAGTCCTGGGCCGCCGCGCAAAACATCCTCTTCAGTCAGTTCCGGCGGAGTGTAAACCTTTGGCCCCCAGACCAGCTCATAGCTATCCGAAGAAGTGCCTGCCTGCACGCGCGTGGCATTAAAACGCACCTGGCGCTCCACGATCTGCCTGTTGCCCCAGAGCCATATGTTTACTATGCCGGCAAGAAGCAGCACGACAATGACCATGGTAACCGTCGCCTCTATCATCGCCTGCCCTTTTTTTGCGCGCTTAAGCTTCATCATCTTAATATCCCCCGAAATCCGTCCTCCAGGCCCTTTCCTCTTGCGCTTCTGTGCCAAGGGCACTGGAGCTGTATTTATACTGGCCGGTAACAGGGTCGCGGTAAACGCCCTGCTTGATATCCCAGAACTCTCCCTCTTCCAGTATTTCATCATTTTCCGGGTTATCTCCGCCGCTATCCGTTTCCCTTACTGTATAGGTAATATTAGTATGCAGCGTATCCTTTAATTTAGCGGTGCGTATATTGGTGATGCCCGCAGTATCTTCCTGTTTTTCCACCGTCCCCGTATATTCGGTCCCGCTATCAGTGGTTGTGTCTTCAATGGTGAAATATTTTTCATCTCTATCATCTGAGGAAACGTAGTTACTGTAGTCTGCAACCTTTTCATCCTCGTTTATCCTGTAAACAACTAGGCTATCCGATTCCTCTCCTCCGGAAGGAATAGCCCAGATCACCTGAGCCGAGCCTGAAAGCGTCTGAGGGGAGCCTTTCCCGTAATCACCGCCTGCCTCGACATACCGGCGGTTATGCACGAGATTCATCTGCACTGAAGCGCCTGCGCCGCCTTCAGACGGACTATAGTTACAGGCCTTTTCCAATGCCCTGCGGAATGCCTCCATCTGCACATACTGCTGGTCATTGGAGCGCTGGAGATGGCTTAAAAGAAGCCCGAAGCCAAGTAAAATAATGCTTCCGAATACCGCCAGCTCCACGACTGCCTGTCCTCTCTGTCTTTTATTTCTCATCCTGCTACCCCGCCTGGTTAAGTTCACTCTGCAGCGCATCGATCTGTACCTGGATTGTGGCTGCCTCATTTTGCAGCGGCACTGCATCTTTCCTGAGCTTGGCTGCCTCAACCCTTGCAGCAGTAGCCCGCGCTCTCAAATCTATTATCTGCTGCCTCATTCTCTGCCTCTCTTGCGCGCTCAACGGAGGAATATGCGGCTTTGATAAATCGTCTGATATATCTTTTGCCTGCGCCAAACAATTGACTGCCTCTGCCTCCAAGCTGGCTGCCTGGTCTTTCTTGATCTGGGCCAGGGCCAGCTTCTGGTCCCTCTCTGTTGTCAGTTCGTTTATTTTCTTTTCATACGCATCTCTGCGCTCCTGCGCAAGCTGCTGATTGAGCTTGTCTTCATCAGCCTCCTGGTCTCCCGGAGGGACTACTCCCACCTGCGCGCTATCAGCATCGAAAAAGCGCCCGGTATAATTTGACTCTTCCGGCATCATGGTCACGCTCATTATATCTGTCTTGGTGCTGTCCCTTAGGTCTGATGTTCTCCTGCCTCCGCCCAGGCCGCGCTGGACCATCTGCGCCTCTTGTTCGATATCTGTTTCTCCCTTGGTGTGCGACTCGGAATCCTGCGTCACTACCTGTTCTGTCCCGATAAAATAATCCGTCATGTCTTTTATCCTGCCCTGATAACTGCGTTTTACATACGTGTTCATCGCCACAAACAGCATGGCGATAACCCCGAAGATTATGATATATTCGGCAAAAATACTGGCATTCCTGTTTTTTATGGCTATTCTCATCATTTTGCTACCTCCGCGGCTCATCTGCCTCGGGCAGAAGTTCCTCGGTCTTCTCGGTCGTCTGCTCAAACGGCTTGCCGTCGGGCGTATAGAACTCGCTTACGCTTATCTTCTTGTCGTCCGCATCGCGCGTTGTATAGGACCTGGTCTGTTCGTTTGTCGTCCTTGTAACGACGGAGTTGGTTACTGTCGCTCCGGGAGAATATCCCTGCCCGCCGCTGAAATCCTCAAAGGTGCTCCTCATCTTGCCCTGTATGCTGCGCTTGACGTAGACCTGCATGCCCACGAGTGCCGCGGCAAGCACCGCTATCAACACCATGTATTCCGTGACTGTCATGCCTTTGTTTCTCATTTAAGGCTCCTACCTCTTTGATTCGTTGAGCTCAAGCTGTATCCTTTTTAAGTGCGCGTTCACAGAGCGGTTCATGTACACGTACATCGCAGTCAAGGCCGTGGCGATGACAATGACCAGCATGGTGTACTCTAGAAAACTCTGCGCTTTTGTTTTATTCAATGTTTTTTTCATCTTTACCTCGCCTCTGTTGCCTCCGGCGCGCCTGTCGGCAAGTCGACTCTCACGTGTTCGCCCGAGAGCGTCTTGGTCTCAACGATCGCCTTGCTGGCGCCGGCAAAATAACCCTTAAGGCTATCCTGTATGCGGCCGATGAAGTTGGTCGAGAGTACCGCGGCCAGGAATATTCCCATCAGCACCACATACTCCAGAACGCTCTGCCCTGACTTCCTGTATTTTTTATCTGCGTCTCTCATCTTTAGAACCCGAAATTAAAGCCTCCTCGGCTAAACTGTAAAATTATCGGCCCGCCCACGATGACCAGGACTACCGGCAGAATAAAGGCAAAAAGCGGGAACAGCAGCTTGATCGGGGCCTTCAAAGCCATCGACTCGCCCATCTGGAATCTTCTGACCCTTATTTCTTCTGACTGCATCTTTAATGCCTCGCCTACGGGTGAGCCCATGCGGTCTGCCTGGACGAGCGTGCGCACAAAGGAATAAATCTCCGGCATGTCCAGGCGCCAGGCAAAATTCTTTAGGGCTTCACGCCTGCCCTTGCCCATCTGCGTCTGGCGGTAGACCTCTTCCAGCTCTGCGGTCAGTTCGCACCTGCGCATATCCCTTACTACGCGGTTGACAGCCAGCATAAAATCCAGGCCGCCGTTCACGCACAAAGTAAGCAGGTCGATGATGTTCGGCAGGTCGCGGCGTATCTTAAACTGGCGCTTGTTGATCTTGCCGTTGAGCCAGATTTCCGGGATGAAAAATCCTATGCCTACCGCGACTATTAAAAGCATGAGCGGGTTTCCTCCGAGTAGATTTCCGCCAAACATCAGTGCAAGCACCGTGACAAGTGTACAGGAGAGGATCTTAAACGCGTAAAACTCAAGCATGCCCATCGGTGAGCCTGCCTTGATCAGCCTGTGGTAAAGCTTGTCTTTGGGCAGCTTCTTTGCATACTCCTTGAACTTAGCGGTCAGGGGAAGCCATGTTTTCGTATATTTATATGCGCCCTCTTCTTCGCCCTGCGGCGCGAATACTTCGGCATCGCCTTTTTTAAATTCTTCTGCTGACAGATGGGCGCTCTCCCCTCTTATGCGCGATTTCATAAACTGAAAGCCCAGCAGGTATATACAAACCACTAAAAGTAGACCTGCGATGATCAATTCCATTTTAACCTCCTTATATGTCCACCTTGCTGAACTTGCGGATAAAAACTATCCCCAACAGCTGCGAGACTACGGCGTAACCCATAAGCATCCTGCCAAAGTCATCCTTAAAGAAGACATCAAAGAAATGGGGATTGGTCTGATAAACAAATGCCGCAAATCCAACAGGTATGATGGACATGATAATTCCCTGAAGCTTTCCCTGTATGCAAAGAGCGTTTACCTTTCCGATTAACTTATTGCGTTCCTGTATTGTTACCGCCAGGGTCGCGAACGTCTCGGTAAGGTCTCCGCCGGTTTCTCGCGACACCATCATCGACGTGATGATCATATCCAGCTCATCCACGCGCATGCGCTTTTTAAAAGACGCAAGCGCCTCTTCCAGGGAAACGCCCATTTTCATCTGGCGAAGGAGCAGGCCGAACTCCTGGCTCATGGGTGCCGGCATTTCCTCGATTAAGACCTCGAATGACTGCTGAAGGCTTAATCCTGCTTTAAGGCAGCTGGAGAGTATCATAAGGGCGTCCACTAGCTGGCCTGAAAATTTGCGGCGGCGGCCTTTCTCCAGCTCCTTCACCACAAAAGCCGGTATAGCTAGGCCTACGCCTGCGCATCCAGCAGCGATCAATATCGAGCGGGTGAATATAAATCCCAACGCCCCGCATACTACAGGCGCCAGCACATCCATCAACAGGAGTTTCTTGTAAGGTATATCCAGGAACATCCTGTCGACCTTGGGCCTTAGCTCCTCTACTTTTTTCTTCTCCCAAGTCCTGGCCTTGTCTTCAAAAACGGGAAAAAACAGGTTTACTACATAGAAGACTGCGCCGAAGACTATCAAGGAAACCATTATTGGAATCAGCATTAAAAGCCTCCTTTTATTTCACAAGCAGCGCTTAGAACCATTTCTCCTTAGAAGCCTCGCCGAGTTTCTCCTGGGTCTCCCTCTCGCTTTTCTGCTCGCCTATTTCTGTCTTAGTCGAACCATCCTTTACCTCCTCTGAGGAACTGGTCTTTGAAGAGGTGGTGTATTGATAGGTGGTCTGTCCGGGAGAAAACTGTTCGCCCATGCTGTCTGCGCTTTCCCTTATTTTTCCCTGATAACCTCTCTTTAAATAAACCTGCATTGCGACTAAACCCGCTACAATCACGCCGATTAAAATCGCGTATTCAAGCGTTGATTGAGCTCTCCTTTTTCTTAATCTGATAAACATTTTTTCACCTCCCCGGCTCATTGCATTATTAATTATGAGCGTTAAAATTATTCTTCCCCTTCTTCGCCTTCGATACCAAGTATCTGATGCGTACCGGTCCTTTTAGTTGTATCTGTTCTCTTTGTCTCTGCGGCATCGCCCAGAGTACCTGTGGCTGCCTCTTCAGATGAACGCTGGTCCTGGAATGTCGATTGGACATATCCCGGTTCATATTGCTTGGTCGTGAAAACTCCGCGGGCTGCCGGATCAGTATAATCCGTTGCGTCCTTGATCTTGCCCTGCATGCCTCTTTTCACATAGGTCTGCATGGCTACGACTGCTGCGACGATTAAACCTAGGACAATAACGTATTCCGCGGTGCTCTGCGCTTTCTTGTTGAGATAAATAAACATATTTTTCACCTCCTCCTGCTCTTTTTATTAAATTATTCGCCTGAACTGCCGCTGAAGTCGATATGCTTTACCGCTGTTTCTGCCTGTGATGCTGAATGCTCCATCATGCTTGTCACCTTCGGCTTTATGATGGTATTAGCTGCGACGATTACTGCTCCTACGATTGCGGCAAAAATTAATATGTACTCCAGTGTGCTCTGTCCTTTTCTTGCTCTTAACATTTTCTCACCCCCTTCTGTATTTTTAAACTCTTTTAAAAAGTCTTTTTTAACTTTTCAATAAAAAAGCCGAGCTACTTTTCAAAGTCCTTTACGGCTTCGGTAACCCGGCCAACTTGTCGCTTATGACCCGCAAGCGATAGTCTTAAAAATCCAAATTGTTGTGCGACTTCGTCCCGTGGCTTTCGCATCCGCTTTCTCCGATAGCGGATTCGCTTTTCCGTTGCCGCCTTCCCTTAACTGCAATATAAATATAACATTTAGAATAGCGCCTGTCAAGGTCAATTCTCCCTTCCGCGAAAGCGCTTTCCCCCCCCTCCCAAAAGCGTTTCTCAACCCAAAGCAAAAGCGTTTCTCGAGTCAATCGGAAAGGTGCCCCCTATACAGAAAACCAGAGCCTTTTTCCGTCGGAGGACGTGATTACGCGCTCATTGAGCCTGCGGCAGGCGTACTCAAGATCATTGCGGAACTGGAACCACTGCGGTATTTGGAAAGTGGCTTTTGTGCGGTCTTTTTCCTTCTTTAGAGTAACTTTAAGGCTATAAAACATTTCTTTAACCATCGAGAAATCCTTGTCTTCGAACCCCTGAGGCAGGAAATGCCACCTGACGTATAAATCAAGCGCTTTGAGATAATTATCCAGAAGCGCTTTTATATCGGGGGACTTCCCGATATTCAGCTTCATTGCTTCCGTCGAGAAAAAGCGCTGCGAAGACGCGGTATAAGTGAAGAATTCTATCTTTCGGTTGTAATCTTCAAATGCCTCTTCTAAATTGGGCCATTGGTCGAGGTAGATATCCGCGATTTCACCGGGAGGAGTCTCTTGCGGCAGATTGGACAAAATAACTAACCTGATTTTATCTCCCAGACTTGTCTTCAGGGCGTAACCGTTTAACGTAATAGTCTGCGCTGCAGATGGTTGCGATAAATCTAACTCTATGGGCGCCAGGAAGAAATCCCGGTCTAACGGCTCAGAATGGAAAGGCTTATACTCACCGATTTTCTTTACTTTGCGGTACCCTGAAAATTGTCCCGGCAAAAATCCAAAAATAAAATTCCGCTTTCTGTCCTGATCAACCGGAAGTATTTCTATCTCTTCAAACTTATTTCCAAAAAGCGAAAGTTTTATAAATTTAGTCTGCTCTGCCGCAAAGCCTGAAAGAAACTTGAAAAACTCATTACTCGGCGTATCAGTTCCAGGAGCCAGGAAAAGAACAAAAGGCTTCCCGTCGATAAAATATTCCCTTATGTAACTTTCTGCAGTGTAAATAGTTGTATTAAAGTCGCATGGGATATGCGCTGTTGACCAGACAGTATGAAATTGTCCGTCAAGATAAATATTACTGCCATCGCTTAAGCTAGCCTTTACTCCTCGCACCTCTTGCATGAGTGAAGAAATAAGCGGCGATAGGCTAATGTCCAATCTTTTAATTATTTGAAGCTCATAAAGAAGCGCTAAGATAATGTCCAAACTGAAGTCTCTTTCGATAAGCGAATTCAGCGCCGAAACATCTGTTTCTTTTGTGCCAAATAGGGGGAGTAAAATCAGACTTTTAATTTTGGTCAATAAATCATTTTCCGGCCGGCCAAGGTGAGTCTTGATCTCTTTTTCAAGATTAATGCTGCCGCCCATCAAATAATCTGCGGCCCCAAGAAGGATTGCTCCCGTGGTCTCTGTTTCTTTGGGCAGCTGCTCCTTTGCTTCGACCGGAACGGGTATTTCTTCTTCGGGAGGGGTTACCGGCGGAATTTCCCTTGGTTTCTCGATGGGCTTCTCCGGCGGCGCCTCGACAGGTTTTTCTGCGGGCGCTTCCGCTGGCTTTTCTGCTTCCGGTTTTACAGGCGCTTCGGGTTGGACAGGCAATGAAACTGGCTTTGCTTTCTCTTCTGGCTTTTCTGCGGGTGCTTCTGCGGGTTTTTCAGCTTCAGGTTTTTGTGGCAACTCAATCGGCTTCTCCGGCACAGGCGTCGGTGGCAATCTAATAGGTTTGCCGATAGTCTTCTTTTCTTCGAGTTTTTCAGCCGGAGGCGGCCCTACGAGCTTCAAAGACTCCGCAGCCGCAGATAGTGCTGCCTTCAATTCTTCTGACGGCTTTACCTTGGTAGAAACCGGCTTTGTGCGGCGTCTTCCAACTGGCATACTTAAGCTGGCGTTTTTAATTATCGAATTGATGCTTGATTTTGAAAGTTTTGCCTGGAATTTCTCCTCGACCAAACTGACTAGACTACGACAACTTAAGGTTGGCTTTTCCCTTTTCTTCTCCTCAATGAATTTAACTATTTCCGGCTTTATTTTATAAACTACTCCCATTTCAGCTCCAGTTTGGACATTTTATCCCTACTAAAAGTCTATCATCATCACTTTTCCTTGTCAATACTTATAAACATTGGACATTCCCCAAAAGCGTTTCTCGACCCAAAGCAAAAGCGTTTCTCGAGTCAAAGCTAAAGGTGCCCCCCAAAAAAATTTTTGTTAGATTTTGAGTTCCCTAACGTCTATTATCTTGGGAGGTGAAAAAATGGCAAAAACAAAGAGATTGGTTTTTGATAATGCCTGCTGCCACGTTATGGTGCGCGGGAACCGCAAGCAAAATGTCTTCGTGGATGAATCAGGCTATACGAAATACCGCAAAATTCTAATGCACTACAAGAGAAAACATAAACTTAGGCTCTACGCATATTGCCTAATGCCAAACCACGTGCATCTGATATTTCATATAAAAGCGGCTACTTCGCTGAGTAAGGCTATGCTTGGGCTGAATCTTTCATACGCAAAATGGTTTAACAAAAAATACGAAAAGGTGGGGCATCTTTGGCAAGGCAGATACAAAAGCATGGTGATACAGAATAATGATTATTTATTAGATTGCATACAATATGTTGAATTGAACCCCGTGAGAGCTGGAATTTGCAAATCTGCTTTTGAATATTTCTGGAGCAGTTCGCAAGAGCGATTGGGCCACAGTAAACCCGAATTATTGGATGCTTTGGATTCGGCTTAAGGGGGCACCTTTCCGATTAGGTCGAGAAACGCTTTCCGATTGGTTTGAGAAACGCTTTTGTTAAGTGGAGAGGAGGTCGGAGGCGACAGTGTTGGTGCGTTCGATTGTGCCGGAGGGTAGTTCGATGACGTAAGCAGAGCCGAGAATGACCGAGGTAATGCGGAAAGGCCTCAAATTGGAGACTGTCTTTATCACGCAGTTATTCTTATCCACAAACAGCACATCTATGGAAAAGCGCATAAAAAAGGTATGCACGGAATTACAGGGGTCGATAACCAGGGCCTCGCCGTG
>Ga0315295_10001996_pt1 | contig 17373 bp, 15 predicted proteins | sample YL17G14_0_MG_FD_204453 | JGI IMG/M metagenome (GOLD analysis project Ga0315295, IMG submission 204453) | Sediment microbial communities from Yellowstone Lake, YNP, Wyoming, USA - YL17G14_0 | ecosystem: Environmental > Aquatic > Freshwater > Lake > Sediment | place: USA: Wyoming | collected... | reverse complement strand
GGTCGGGAATAGCAAGTTTCTGAAGAAAGGTATTTACTGGTTCTGCGCCGGCTGTTTCGGTCAGAAATGAAAGTTCAGCCAGGTATTCCCTGGCTTGATTATCATCCTGTCCCGGATAAACTAATCCAATAAGTATAGCTCTTTCGTTCTGTTTTCCGGTTTCGATCATTCTTCAGGTTGCTTGTTGCTGGTTGCTTGTTGCTGGTTCAACCAATATTCAGCAACCAGTAACCAGCAACGCTGTCTAACCGGTGCAAATCTAATTAATAAATCTCTTATTACTCTGTATAGCACCGTTAATGGCCCGCTTAAGCGCGTCGGAACATCGCAGGACCATTTCCATATCTGAGGGGAATGGTACAGCCTTTGTTTTTGTTTTCTCAATCTGTGCCTGGCTTAGCGCCTGAATATCACCAAGAGCCCGTGCGGAGACATATTCAAAATCGGACTGAGCTCCAAGTGGGTCCTTTTTAAGCACTTTACTGGGATTAACCTGTATTACTTCAACATCGCCGTTAATCTGACAGGTTTTCGACTGTATGGTTTCAATAAGTGCGCACTGAAGTGTTTTGTATTTCCTTGTTTTAATGTCATTCCCGAGAGAATCTTTCATCACATTCCCTTTCTTATCGAGCTGATAAGAAAATCCATCCTCAACCACTTTCTTTACTACAGTGTCCTTTTGCATTGTCTGATCGGGACTCACAAAAATATTCCTGACATTTACATTAACAAAATAATCATATTTAGTATTCTGATCAAGATCCCGGGTATGGTATTCAACCCATTCACTGTTGAGCCTGGGCAAATCAAGGGAAAGCAGATCTTCTTCGAATTCCTGGTCGAATTTTATTAATGATTTGTTCTGCAATATGATGAGCACTCTGCTCATGCCAAAATATTTCGCATCATCGATTTTATTATCAATACCCTCATAATTGCCTACATATTCCTTTGCCCTGACGAATTCATAGTAAGCCTGACGGTAAGACTCCTTTAATTTGTTCTTCATAAGCTCATTGCCATGGGCATAATAGAAATCGGCTGATTTGCGCTTCGCAGCAACCATCTCGGGCATATAATCAACATAAGTATATTCTATAGTTTTCCCGTTAAGTTCCAGAGGAGTGACAGTCCTCACGTAAGCCTGTCTGTCGCTCATTCTTTTATTGATCTGATATATTTCATCCCAGTTGGCAGGCTTCTCTTCCATTTTAAGGTAACGAATTCTCTCATTATCCTGTTCATTAAGAGTTCTGAAAGCTTTGTCAAGAATTGAGATCTGTTTTGTATCCCTGGAGTCTTTGCGAAGTTGTTTTACGGCTTTGTCAAGAGCGGCCTCGTAGTTGCCTTTTTCGAGTTGTTTCCTGGATGAACTGCATCCTGAAAGGATAAGTAAAAGAATGAATGAAATAGAAACTACTTTTTTCATAGGTTGATTTTTCGAGGTTAATTACAGAAATACAAATAAATATTTACTGCTAATTATAACTATCTAATCTGTTTATTATTATGTCTCAGTATGTAAAACTGAGGGGTATCTGGAATCTGACCCTTACCGGCTGACCTCTCTGCAGTCCGGGCGACCATTTTGGAGATTCTATAATAGCCCTCATTGCTTCTTCATCGAGCAGTGGATGAACCCCTTTTATTACAGTAACATTACTCACCGAGCCGTCTTTTTCGACAATAAATGTAAGAAATACTGTCCCCCTGATTTTATTATCTATGGCTGCCTCCGGGTAATTTGTACGTTGGCCCACCCAGTCGCGGAATTTATTAAGATCTCCACCCTTGAATGTAGGCATTACTTCTACAATGAAAAGTGGTTCTTCGCTTCCGGTTCCATCACCTTCCGATAAAAGATCGTCACCAAATCCTGATCCGGCAGCATCAATAATTTCGCTTTCTTTTGATGCCAGTGCTTCATCAGTTGATACCAGAGTTTGTTCAATCTGGATGACTGTGTCAACTACCACCGGCGTTATATATTCAACTGTTTCAGGAATTTTGGAAGCATCAGGCGGAGGCGGGGCTGGAGGAACATATATTTCTTCCGGTGGAGGCTGAAGGGTTTCCATCCTTACCTGTACATAACCGTTCCCCCCTGAAATGATTTTTTCTGATGAGGGCCTTGCAAGAAACGGGATCAAGACAGCAGTGATGGCAAACAATGAAGCGACAATGGTTCCCGTCAGAACAACGCGGTTATATCTTTTACGCAGCTGGTAAGCACCGTAATCCCTGTTCCGGTGTTCAAAAACAAGATCATCAAAATCCGATATATTGAATGACTGATGATCTGTTCCGGCTGTCAGTTCTGTATTTGTCTTTTTTAACCTCACTCTATCATCTCTTCTGGTGAAAAGCCTTTTTTAAAAATCCAGGGACAATAATCGTTCCGTTTTAGATATCCGGTCAAGACCGGGAAAGCTCTATCACAAATTCCCCGCAAAAATACTAATTACCTGCTTTAATGCAAAGTTATATTCTGATGCCTGAAGAGCATGTTTTATTATTCTTAATATTTTCTTAAATTTGCGCTGTTTTACGGGGATTTACCTGCCTGCCGGCAGGCAGGGCTCAGTTGGGGGTTTAGCTCAGTTGGCTAGAGCGTGTGACTGGCAGTCACAAGGTCAGGGGTTCGATTCCCCTAATCTCCACATTAATAATTAAATACCTCTTGTATATCAATGGATTATGAGAGGCATTGTTATTTTACATACTTCATTACATACGATATGGTTGTTATATCAAAGTTAAACCAAGGAAGTACAAAAGTCAATTTTGTTTAACAATGAATCCCTGATATTCACCAGGGTTGGTTCGCTGAATTTTCCAGATTTCTGAATAATATTTAATTACTTTTTTGCCCAGCAAGAGCCTTTTTTGTTGCTTGAAGATGAAGAAACAGGAAAAGAGTTATTTTTGGAAGGTTCTGGTATTGATAATACTGATTCTCCTGTTGAAGTGCAGCTCAATAGCAACTCACTTTTTCTTAAGATATTTTCTTGACTATTTAAACCGGGAAACTGTAATTTCTTTTTTTCGATTTATTAATATCTTTATTATACACCGAAGACTTTTTGTTTGCCTTAACAATAACAGGAAAACTGAAACTGGTTTGTTTAAACCTGCACCCACACTTTTTGTTTTTTCCTGAGCCTGTTGATGCATCTACGGATGCAACAATCATAAGCAGAAATATTGCAAGAAAAATAGCTATACAATGCTTAGACAACCAACAGTATAAACCTTTAATAGATTTTCTGTGTTTTAGTAATACTGTTTCTGTTTCTCTTGAGGTAATACTATAAAATGCTTTCATGACTTTTCACTCCTCTTTTTAAGTTATACTTAATTAATGCTGTAAACTCTGTCAAGTCTTTATATACTTTAACGAGTATTTAAGAAAATTTTTATGATCCTTTTTATGAGGATTAAGCAGAAAAATTAAACTAGCAGATTTTATTATTGTGTATAACGTTGATTATTTGAGTACTAAGTAAGTGTCGTATAATTAAAAACTGAAATGCCTGAATTTGACAAACAGCATGATAATTTGGATTAAAATTTAGTTATTCAATATAATTGCAGTTTTTTAATGAATAATATTAAGATCAATGAAGTGAACTTTTGGCAATTTTCCTTTTTAAGTGTAACCTATTATTAAATTTAATGCAGGTCAACTCGAACACGTTTGTTTGTTTTGAGAACAATCATTAAATAAAAAGCCTCCATGACGAGGGCTGGAAAAAGTTTTTGTGATCAAGGATCAACTAATCCTTTATGCATAGACGGAAATACCGAAATTCGTGGCAGAGTTCTTTATCAAAGTTATTATTCTGTTGTTGTAAATAAAAACGTTCAAAGTGAAGTGTACAATTCCAAGGAGAAAATTCCGAAAACCTGAATGAAGTATAAGTAAAGCGGGAAGTCGAGGAAGGTCAATAAAAATATGACATTTCAGACTCTTTTGGACAGTGGGGTTACTTCAGCTGGAAATTAATTGGTATGGTATACCATACCGGCACCGGTTTACCACCCTGTTTCCCCGGTTTGAATTTAGGAAGTGTTTTTACCACCCTTACAACTTCAGCATCGAGCTCGGGATCAACACCTTTAAGAATCTCAACTTTATCGACGCCACCTTTTGATGTTACACAGAACTTGACAATTACTCTGCCCTGTATATTATTTTCCTTTGCAACCTCCGGATATATTACATTATCCCCAATGTACTTCTGTATCGCTGCATCTCCACCCGGAAACATGGGCATTTCCTCAACAACAACGAAGGGTTCTGCAGCATCTACATCTTCCTGAACCTCTTCAGCAACAACTGCTACTTCTTCAACTACATCAGCGTCCCTGACTTCAACCTGAGCCTGATCTGCGCTCATGAGCTGAACAGCTTCTTCAGGTTTTACTGAGTCGACAACTACAGGAGCTGTGTATGCCTGCTGAACAACGTCTTGTGGAGGCGGCGGAGGCGGCGGCGGTGGTGCAACCTGTTCATTCGGCTGATCAAGGTTTTCCATCTTGATCTCGACCTGTCTTTCGGCACGTTTAGACTTGTTTATCGCAGCTTTTGCATTAAGGTAAGGAGTAATTACAGCAGTTCCTAATATTAAAGTACTTATTATGAGACCAATAATTACGTTACGATTGTACTTCTTACGCAGTTTGTAAGCCCCGTACTCCTTGTTCCTGTTCTCGAAAACAATGTCGTCGAAATTTGGTATTCTATTCAGTTCTCTTTCCATGCCATTTTTTATTAAAGGTTATTTGAATATACTGACTCCCGGTTTTTACGAGTAGAAAGTCTTAATTCGCATAAAATTCAACAAATCGATATGTTTGTTCCCCAATAATCCTTCCCTCCTTTTAACTAATCGTTCAAATTGTCTATTAGTCACTATTTTTGTTATTTCTTATCAAAGATATAACGAAATATTTAGTTGTACAACTAAAAACATATTTTATTTATTAAATTCTTATGTACTTTTTCAGAAAGGATAATAAGCAATCAGGGGAAAAATCACACTATCCTTACACCAAAGTCAAGTATATTTAATAAAAAAAGCCCCCGGAGCTGATTTCCGAAGGCGGAATAAGGTAATCTGGATTAGTCATTATTGGTCACGCCTCCTGGCAACTCGACTATTTTAATATTTCGGAAATGGATCTCTCCTCCTTCCGATTCGAGGCAGATATATCCCTTTTTCTGAGATGATTGACTTATCCCATTTACAAATTTGCCGTTTATAGAAAGTTTGATGATACCATCAACGCATATAACATCGTAAGCGTTCCAATTCCCTCGTCCCTTGCACCTGTTTTCAACCGATTTGCTTCTGGTCCCCCTGGGATTATCAGGAATGGTTTTCACTCCACCGACACCAAAGAGTTCGCCATGAACATACGCATCAGGAGGAATTACACCATCCTTTATATGAAGATTGATCCAGTCGAGTTCGAGCATCTGGACTTCAACTCCGTCGGGCAGGCGTGATTCTTCTGCCGGATTGGCTTTAGACCAGACAAATACACCGGAGTTACCGCCAGGTTCAATGTGTTTCCACTCTATATGCAAAATGAAGTTTTCATATTGCTTTTCTGACCGCATCACACCTATAGGTTCGCCTGAGCAGATCAGTATCTCTTTTTGCTTTGTCCATGTCTTCTCTGCAGTATTGACGTTTATCCATTTTAAAGGAATTTCTTTCCCTTGGGTTGCAGGAGTTATGTCTTTTATGCTCACAGCTTTTCCGAATTCTAATGCAGGCTTTTGTGAATAGGATTCGGTGCTGACAAACATCAAAAAAACAAGAGCGATCTGTGCCGACAATGCCATCTGTGAAAATTTCATGAGTAATCAGGGTATTATTTTATGTTACAAATGAGGTAGATTTTGATAATTGAGTAGCAGAACTTTGTACTAGAGATTAGTGTGTTAAATAAATCAGAAACTTTTACCTAGAGTCATTATTTTAGATCGTACAGCATTCTGAGAGCTTTTTTAACAACCATTTCTGCTGAACCGATTTCAAAACGTGTTGAACTAATCTCGTATCCTCCTTCTTTATAAAGTTCGGCGGGAGGTAAATAACCGCTTGAGCCGTTACAGTGAGTGATTATGAATGTATGTTTAAATGGGGATCCCGCTTTTATTGCCATGCCGATTTCCGTCAGCATTTCAACATTAAATCCGACAAATCCCACATCTTCTCCTATTCTTGCAACAGTAATATTTACAGGAACGGTCGTTTTCTGGACTGCTTCTGTTAATTTGTTATTATTTTCCGTCATTTTTCTGCGTGGACATTCAATTGTGGCAAAAGAAGTGTTTATTTCCCCACCTTGATATATCTCCTTGATGTTACGGAAAACATGTACAACTTCTTCACCGAGCAAGGTACCAAGTAATACAGGTTCAGGTATCCAACCGGGTTCGGTGTTAAATTCAGGAAGAATCCTGTACCAGGGATCAATATTACCTGAAGCACCTGCAAACAATGGTGCAACAAAACTTCCCCCTAATATTCTTTCTACAAATTGTTCAGATAAACCGAGCACGTCACCGCTTACCATCATGTTACCTGGTCCTAACGATGTAGCATGAGTTGCATAATCAATAATTGCTCCTATTGGTGTTCCTTCAGGTGTTACTATCTTCATTACCAATACCTCCTTATCTGCAGGACCATACGGATTTCTGCCAAGTGTAATTGACCCATCAGGTTTCATCTCACGTCTGTTTGAACCTACCGGGGAAAAACCTTTTCCGATACCTGTATTTACTGGTTTCAGGTTTTTAAACGCTTCCGTAATGACTGCCAGCAATTTTTGATTCAATATTTCAGTATATTTTATATTATTCGGATCACCAGTTTCTTTATTCAGAGATAAAACGGGAGAGCTATGGGAATGAATGGTAGACAGGAACAATTCGGATTCTTTCAGGCTAAATTTATCAAGTATGCTTTTTTGAATAACGGGAAACACATCCTCTCCATATGACCCTAAATCGGAAGAAATTAAAACAATTCTTCTGCCGTTGTTTTCGAAAACAACAGCACGCGCCGATAAAAGATCATGGACACCTTCAGAAAGAGTCTTTCTTGAAGCATATCCATACAGCATAACAGGATTGTCTGGTGTAATATCAATTTTTGCAAAACCTGCATGAAGTGTTCCCCATTTATCTTCAGATTTACTTGTCTGGCCCCATAAAAGAATGCACATAAAAAAGGCAGTAAAAGCAAGAAATAGTTTTTTCTGATTCATAATCATCTCCTTAAACTTAATTTTATTAATATTATATTTTTAAGCAAGCTCCGTTAAAAAATGCTCTTATGCAAATTTTTTCCCCTCTTATGATCAGGATTTTTCTCACAACAGAAATGAGACTTAATAGCCTGAAAAAATATTGAAAATGCCAAAAGTTTTAAATGGAAAACAATATTAATAGAATTGCCAAATGAAGAACAGATCATTAACACGCAGAACCTTTGTGAAGAAGACATCAATTGGTGCAGCTGGTGCTGCCTTAGCCACAAATGGATTCATATCAATTTATTCAAATGTATTACAGGATGCTGAAAAGCCTGCGATTCTTGGAGGAGTACCGGTTCGTCCCAACGGTTCTAATCTCGGGGTTTCATGGCCTGTTTATGATGATACAGATGTACAGATGTATCTGGATGCTTATAAAAGCAAAAGATGGTCAGAATACAGTAATTCCGGAAAAGAGCTTTCAGTCCGGTTTGAAAAAGAATTTGCCGAATTAATGGGAGCGGGTTATTGTGCAACAACCAACTCCGGAACCGATGCATTGGATACAGCGCAGCGTGCATTGGATATTGGTCCCGGAGATGAGGTCATTACTCAGACTAATACATTTATTGCAACTGCACAAACTACATTTAATTTATATGCATTGCCAGTATTTGTAGATTCCGATCCTGAAACTTTCATGATAAATGCCGACTTGATTGAAGAACGAATAACCTCAAATACAAGGGCTATTCTTCCTGTACATATAGGTGGAGCTGCTGCAGATATGGACAAGATTATGGCAATTGCAAAAAAGCATAACCTTGTGGTTATTGAAGATGCCTGCCAGGCCCATATGGGTGAGTGGAGGAACAAGAAACTAGGGACAATCGGGAATCTGGGGTGTTTCAGCTTTCAGGAAGGCAAGAGTTTATGTGGTGGTGAAGGTGGAGCAGTAATCGGGAATGACGATAATCTGATGGCAAGGGTTGATGGATATACTAATAATGGAAGAGATCCAAGAGGTCAGAGAAGAAGTTTCCCGGGATCTAATTACCGGATAACACCATTTGTGGCAGCTACCTTATTGGGACAAATAAGACGACTTGAAGCTCAAAGCACTCTCCGTGATGAAAATTGCTTTTACCTTGAAAAATTATTATCCGGTATAAAAGGAGTTCGGCCTACAAAAAAGTACACTGGTCAGACACGCCGGGCATACTATGAATACCAACTGATTTATGAAAAGGAGTATTTTAATAATTTATCAAAAGCGAAATTCCAGCAGGCAATGCGTGCTGAAGGAATTGGATTTGGAAACGGAATTGATTCTTCGCTTCATCTCGACCCTTTCATAGAAACATATCTGAATATGAGGGCTTTTCAAAAGATATTCTCCAAAGAACGATTAGATAAGTACAGAAAGGAAAATATTTGTCCGGTGAATGAAAGAATTGGCAAAGAAACCGGTTTGTCTCTGGGACAGAGAGTCTTCCTGGGTACCAATAAAGACATGGAGGATATAGTCACTGCAATAGTGAAAATACAGAAAAACTCCGATAAACTATTACAGTTGTAATTTACAATTAATCAAGAATAAATGAGGAGCAGTTGATCACAATCATTTTCAGATTGTTCGCAGTCTTTTTTTGAATGTTAGTCAAAATTCTGACAATAAAACATTAGTGGAATCAGGTAAATTCTACTTTTAAGCTTCGTCAGAGAGATAATAACTATTCACATTCTCATTTTTAAGCTTAAGATCAATAAATGGTACACAAAACACGAATTTCTAAATGTATTCTGCATTTGCTCCTGATATTAACTTTATTGGTCATTTGTTCTTGTTCCGATACACTTTACCGTACATACTCCGGCAGGTCATATAATAAAAACCATACTTGTGCAGTGAAAAAATATTCAAATAATACCCTTTACCTCTATAGACGCTGATTATCTAATGGTTATGTTAAAGGCTTTAATATCTGTTATTTGTATTCCTTATCAATTGCAACTTTAAGGAGTCTGTAATTAATACATCCACCTGTATAAGGGCTTTTTTTAGGTTTATGTTTTGCAGAATCTCATTATCAAAAATGCTCACACTTTCAACTTCTCCCCTTCCTTTTTATATTTGACCGGCAACAGTCTTTTTTGCTGCCTCAAGATGAAAATATCGTATATAGTCTGGTAAAAAGCTTGACATTAGGTATTGATCATTTCAGAACAATATTCAGTTTTTAAAACCAATTTTCAATAACAGCTTCTCAAATTGTGGATCCCCATGCAATGTATTGAAGAGAGGTTCCACTTTAAGCCAGTACATTTCCACTTCACGATCATTATAAGCTTTTTCAAGTGTTTGAATAGCATTGTCATTTTCACCCATTGCCGTATAAATGGCAGCTGCAAAAAAGAAGGACTCCCCACCGGTGAGTTATTGCTTCTGGAAAGTAACTCGTTCAGAAACTCTGAAGATTTGCTCTTCTCTCCGGTGTTAAAGTAAGCAATACCTACATGCCCTAAATAATAAGAGATAATATTGTTCAAGTTTTCGCTTCCAAAGCTATTTTCGAATAATTCTCTAGACTCCTTATACTTTGCAAGATACGTAAAAATCCTTACTGAATTTAACATTACAAGGTGTTCACTTGGAAAGAGCCTGCGAGTTGTTTCCAGGGTCTCTAATGCCTTCTCATGTTGTCCAACATAATAGAATGCTAAAGCCATCGAAAGCCAATGACCCTCTGAATTTTTATTAAGATCAAAATATTTTTAGTTAAATTAAGTGCCTCCCCAAATTCTCCCGAGGAGAGCAAATAATCTGCAAAGAGATCGTACGGAAAATCACTGGATGGCCCTAATTGTTTAATAATCTTAAATTCCTTTTCAACTGATTCAAAATCCCAGTAATAGTACAATCGGATAGTGGCTATGGTAAAATGAGTTAATAAGGAATTCTTACCCAGTTGAAGGCGTTTGCTATAAGAGGTTCTGCTTTTTCCAGTACTTGTTCCCGGGGAAGAGATCCCCCGTGGCCACCTTCATATGCCCAGTTGAGGGCAAGTAATGCATAGGCATCAGCAAAACCAGGATCCAGGGAAATAGCTCTTTCCAGCATTGGCATTGTTTGATCAAACTCCTGGCTCCCACTTGCACACCGTAAAAACAAAATGTACGCTTCAGTATTCTTAGTCGGGACATCATCAATTCTATTTTTAACTTCCGGATTAATAGCTACATCCAGATTTTCGGCAACCTTCTGAGCTACATCACTTTGTATTTCAAGTAAATCAGTGGCTGTCATAGTACGTTTGTAATCTTCTGCCCAAAGTATTTTCCCATTTTTCCCATTAACCATCCTCACTATTATCCTGACATTATCGTCCGACTTACTTACATTTCCTTCCAGCAAATAGTTAACATCCAGTTTCCGGGCAATTTCCCTTGGGGAGAGTTTCGATCCTTTGAATCTCAAGGAGGATGTACTTGATGGTAAACTTAGCTCCTCGATCATGAAAAGATGATTCAGAATCTCTTGCATAATCCCATCGCAAAAATCTTCCTGTTCCGGATCATTACTTTTATTTTCAAATGGCAATACAGCAATTGATTTTTCAATTCCTCTTATCGGTTTGCCGTCACCTATGATTTTAGAAAAGTACAAAACTGCAAACACAACCGCAATAATCGATATTAATCCTCCGAGCAAGCCAGCCAACCTTTTTCTGGAGATAGTTATATTCTTTTTTACATCTTCTGTGCTTCTAATTTTTTGCTTTATCACTTCAACCGGTTTTGCCTTAATATCTGTCCCGGTCTCCTTACACTTCAGATACCATTTTATAATTATATCAAGATTAACAAGAACTGGTTTTATCTGTTCAGAATCAAAATCTTTTGGATGTGCACCATAGGCGGACAGCTCATTCAGACCGTGCATTGAAGTTATTATATGGGAGGGGACTTTTTCTTCCTTATGCAGCTTATCAATAATCCCTTTCAGAGGTTCGGTCTTTCGTGGTCTTTTAAGTTCACATTCACACAGATCAGTAATAATAACTTCCAAACATCTCCTTGAATACAGGAGAACCATGTTCTCATCATCAGCTTTAATCAACCGTTCCAGCTCTTTCTCCAGATCAGGTAATCGACCTTTGAGGGATTCAAAAAGCTTCTCCAGCTCTTTTATTTCAGCAGACCAGATTGTCATTTGAATTGAATTTCATTATGATAAAGTTAGTAAAGAGAGAGATACAAGTCAAATAAAATTGGAATTGCGAGCTTTAACAATTTCATTTTTAGTAAAATATAAAGCCTCCGAAGCTGATCCGGGGGTTGATAACAAGTTTATATTATCAGAATTTAATATTCCCTTATATGGCCAGAATAGTTGGTGTAACCGCCGGTGGAGGCCCGATTTTCTCTTGGGAAACCGACAAAGACAGTCCGATTTTCTATTTCAACACCGGCGGATTTATCGGCATGAATGTTCATGAAAATTTCATAAACAACTTCTGCATTACTTGCTACTCTATTTACTTCAAATCTGATAGAGTAACTTAAATTTTTAGAATTCTTAGATAGCTCCCAGCGTCCTATATTTCCTTCAAAAACAATTCCTGTAGTACCGATTTTGGGAGTACTATTGTTCAGTACACCACTATTCCTGCCGGAAGTATTTTCAGGATCTTCAAGGCTAATAAGGATTCTCGACCCATCAAGACGTATAACATTAGTTATTTTTACTCCAGTTGCACTTTGAACGCGATCCACTGCAAACACAAATTTCCTGCTTTCAAGCATCGTGCCTAATGCTTCATAATCTTTTAATCTTTCTGCTTTCCTTAATTCTTTCTTTTCCTCTTTGTCCGATTTCACGTCCTGAGATTTACCAATAATAGAAATCCAACAAAATCCAAGTATCAGAAAGAGGCTGCTATTTTTAAATATAGATTTTTTCATGAGTGGTTATTATTAATTTTATTCTGGCTTCATTTATGTAAAGTTACACCAGCAAAAAGTGGGAGTCAAATTTTTCCTGGAAAATAGGATATACTAATACTTATTTCCCCCTGAATAAATTAGTGGTTAAATATTTTTCCCCCCTGTCCGGGAAAATGACTACTATAACTCCTGATTTGATTTTTTTGGCCACTTCTATTGCAGCAAACATAGCTGCTCCGCTGCTCATTCCAACAAATATTCCTTCTTTTTTGATTATTTCCCTTGTCATTTCAAATGCAACTTCTGTTTCAACCATTATTGTCTCATCAATTTCTGAAGGTTCGTATATGGATGGCACTATTGCTTCTTCCATGTTTTTCAATCCCTGTATGTAATGACCTTTTACCGGATGCGCACAGACAATTTTAATTTTAGGATTATTTTCCCTGAGGGTCTTCCCTACACCCATTATTGTTCCGGAAGTCCCGATTGCAGAAACGAAATAATCGATTCTGCCATTTGTTTGTTTCCAGATTTCCTCACCTGTTGTTTTATAATGCGCAATCTTGTTATATTTATTTGAAAACTGATCTGGCATAAAATACTTTTGAGGATTTTCTTTGACAAGTTCCCTTGCTTTTGTAATAGCACCATCTGTTCCCAGATTTGCGTCCGTTATTGTAACTTTTGCACCAAAAGATTCAATCATTTTTATTCTTTCAACAGATACTGCACTGCTCATAACAATCTCAACATCATACCCTTTTACTACACCAATCATTGCTAATCCAATTCCCGTATTCCCGGATGTGGGTTCAATTATTGTTTTTCCTTTTACTAACGAACCCTCTGCCTCAGCCTGCTCAATCATCTTTAAGGCTATCCTGTCTTTTATGCTTCCGGTTGGATTATTCCCTTCAATCTTAGCATAGATATTGACATTCTTGTTTGGATTCAGTCTTTTTATCTTTACAAGAGGGGTATTCCCGATAGTTTGTAAAATATTTTCGTATATCATAAATTTAAATAAATCAAAAAAAGGCCCTCTCAGAGCCTTAGACTGTTCGTTTTTTGTTCTTAACAATTACTTCTTATCATAAACCATTGTGGTTTTTACTTCTCCATCCTGCCCTTGTCGTGTAGATACAATTGAAAGAGTTTTTGCATCAGTAAGACTCCAGACTGCTGTTGATGTTCTTTCATTTCCATTGAAGGTTGCCTTGGTAACGATTGTAAGTGTTTTGCCATCAGCAGACCAGTTGGCAGTAGATTTGCTCTCACCACCTCCGGTTGTATTTACACTCTCTTTCCCATCGAGAGTATATTTGGTGACCCTGGTAGTACCATCCTGACCGGTTCGTGTTTGGGTCAGAAGATTTGCTTCCTGTGTGATCGTAAAAGTGCCTCCCATTCTTTGACCGCCGCCACCACCTTGCGGCAAAGTACTTTTCTCGGCATTCATAGCCCAGGTCCCTGCAAAATTAGCTTTACCACCCTGAGCATGAATCATCACTGGTGCAACAAGTGCCAGCACAACTGTAAATGATAATAACTGCATTAATTTCGATAGATTTTTTTTCATCTTCTTTAAAATTGTGAGTTAATAATGTTTTTGACTGCTTATCAAAGGTAATTATTCTATTTGATGTTGGCAAGCAAACTCATTATATCTGAATTTGAAGCAAGATCCAGAGCAGTTTTTCCTTCAGCACTCTTTAGATCAGGATTTGCACTCTTGTTCAATAGCTCTGTAACTATATCTGTATGCCCATTCATTGAAGCCACCATGAGAGCAGTGTATCCATTTTTGCCCTGCAAATCGGGATTCGCACCGCTTTCAAGCAGAAGTTTCACAATTTCTCTGTGTCCCAGTTGTGAAGCCCGCATCAGGGAGCTTATTCCATTACTTCCCTGCTGATCCGGATCTGCTCCCTTTTCAAGCAGCACTTTAACCACGTCAGTAATCCCCTTCTGGGCGGCAATTATAAGGGCAGTTACCCCGTCAGAACTCATTAAACCTGAATTTGCCCCTTTATCCAGTAAAAGATTTACGACCTCAATGTGTCCCCTCAATGAAGCCCATAACAGGGCGGTCGATCCATCATGATCCTGAATATCAGGATTTGCTCCATTATCGAGCAAAATCTTTACAACATTTGCACGTCCAATAATTGAAGCCCAAATAAGGGCAGTGGAACCACTGATACTTTGCAGGTCCGGATTTGCTCCTTTAGCCAGCAATAAAGCTACAACATTCGGATGACCGATACGGCAAGTCATTATCAGGGCAGTAGCTCCGTCAGCCCTCCTGTAATCTAAATTTGCACCTTTATCAGCCAATATTTCACAGACCTTTGTGTAGCCGTTCACAATTGCATGCATCAGCAGGCTCATGCCATCTCTGCCGGTATAATTAACTGAATCAATATTCTGTGCTATTTCAAGGGCATTTGTAAGGTCGCCTGTTTTCATTGACATTATTAATTTCTCAGGTTGGGTTCCTGGCTGGGCCAGAACTCTGCTAACAGTGATTGACAGGAGAAATCCAAACAATGCTATTATTCTCACCTTGTTCATCTTTCCTGTTTCTGCATGGGGAGGTTATTATTTATCAATCCATTTCTTGAATTCTGCAACCTTATCACGACTTACAACAAAAAGATCATTTTGATCACGATTCTTTAAAGTAAGCTGCAGCCTGCTTGATGAATATCTATACATAAGCGAAATTGAATCGATATTGACTATGCATTCCCGGTTTATTCTGAAGAATTTACGGGGATCCAGCATATTCTGCAACTGGTCAAGGGAATAATCAACGCCATAATCCTGGCCATGATAATCGCTCAGAAAAACGCTTCGTTCAGTAATGTGGAAATGACTTATCTCCCCGGCAGGCACTGATCTGAACTTGTCACCTATTCTAATAAGAAATCTGGATTTATACTGATCCCTGAATTCATGAATCAGTTGCCTGAAATCTCTCCTGAAAGGATCTTTATCAGCATTAAGCTTTTTATATTTTGCCAAAGCTGACCGGAGCGACTCCTCATCGACCGGTTTCAGAAGATAATCTATACTGTTTACTTTGAAAGCCCTGAGAGTATACTCATCATAAGCAGTTGTAAAAATAACCGGGATATCTACATTAACAGTATCAAAAATCTCAAAACAGAGTCCGTCATCGAGCTGGATGTCCATCAGGATAAGATCGGGCAGTGGCTTCTCCTGAAGCCTGTTTATTGCTTCCTCAACAGTTTCAATGACATCCATGACAGCAATCGATCGATCAATCTTTTTTAAAAGCCTGACGATCCTGTCAGCTGCCGGATGCTCATTTTCAACAACAAGGACATTCATTTTAACAAAGGTATTTTTGCAATAAAGAAATTATCATTCTCTTCAATTATCAGAGCTTTTCCCAAAACAAGCCTGATACGTTCAGCCAGATTCCTGAGCCCTATTCCTGTTGATTTCAGCTGTGTGGCTTTCTTCTGCAGATTGTTTTTTACAACAATATACTTATCTTCAAAATAAACTGAGATCTTCAGGGGATTTTCCCTTGTAGCAGTATTATGCTTTATCGCGTTCTCGAGCAGTATTTGTAATGAAACAGGCAGGATCTGATAATTGTCTGCACCGGAATAATCGATACTCAATGATATTTTCTCTTCATCCCTCACACGGTGAAGATCAAAATACCTGTTAAGCAGATCAAGCTCAGACTGAACCGGAACCTTGTCTTTCTGCCCATTTTCAAGTATATACCTGTAAACTGATGAAAGATTATTTATGAATTGCTCAGCTTTTCCCGGATCAGACTGTATCAATGATGAAACTGTATTCAGGCTGTTAAAAAGGAAATGAGGATTAACCTGGCTCTTAAGTGTTTCGTTCTGGAAAACGAGATTTTCCTCCCGCAGTTTTTGTTCTCGCTTCAGCGCGTCCTGCCATTGAACTATTATAAATAAGACCGCTCCGAATGATAATCCTCCTAATGTTGCCTTGAACCAACTCTTAAACTCATAATCCATGAAGTTTCTCAAAACCATTGACAGATCACCGCCATTTATTAAGGCTATGGAATATTTAAAAATAAAAATAATGATTAGTGCAGCAATAAAGCAGATGGTTAAAAAAAGAAAAAAACGGGAAAGGACCATCCTGGTCAATTCCTTACCTGTAAGGCCGGTATCAACCTTTTTAAATATCTGCCTGGCTACAAAGATAAATACCTCAAGTTGTATTAATCCAAGTAACAGGAACATCAGCTTTTTGGACGCAGAGAGTGTATTGCCATTCCAGAGTGAAACAACAATCAAGGCCACTGTTGCAATCAGGACGTAAAGGATATGCGATAATGGCTTTTTCTGATCGATGAAACTCTCAAGAGTTAACTTTTTCATATAGTCAAATTTACAATTTCTTAATTAAATGTTACTAGTTGCCGGTTAGTTGTTGCTGGTTAAAAAACAACCAGTAACAAGCAACCGTATTAATTAATTTTCTCAACCCGGAGTTCCCTAATGGTTTTGATGAGGAATTTCTTTTCCATGCCCCTGACTTCTATTTCCTGTATCGTACCGCCGTACATTTCTGCATATGCAATCTGCTTGCTTTTAAGTGATATCCAGGTTGTCCCCCAGTATTGCTCAGTTCCCTTTGTATTTATCTTATCCATGGCAATTTTGAGCTTGTTATCAATAGCTCTGTATTCAATTACAGCACACATTTCGTTGTTCATCAAGGATATACCATTCCAGCAAAGTTGTATCCCGGCATGCTCATAGGTACCTATGTCAGCCATATTAAATTCCCCGCTGATCTCCGGAATGATATATTTTTTATTCAGTTGAAGAGAATCTGAATAGTCCCAAGCGAACATTTCAATTGTCATCATATCCCAGATAAGGTTTCGCGCTAAAACATTTTCGGCTTTAACAGGAAAACTCTTAAATGCTTCAGCCTCCAGCATTTTTGATGAAGGAACATACGTTATGTTTTCCATATAATCCTGTTTTGTACCTTCATTAAAAGGAACTGTCTTTTCGTTTGATCCTGCAATGAAAACATTTTTCCATGAAACAGTATTATTTCTCAAACCTTCTGTATAATCACCTGTTACCAGCGTTTTTGCGCTGAAATTGC
>Ga0315295_10001995_pt1 | contig 17375 bp, 16 predicted proteins | sample YL17G14_0_MG_FD_204453 | JGI IMG/M metagenome (GOLD analysis project Ga0315295, IMG submission 204453) | Sediment microbial communities from Yellowstone Lake, YNP, Wyoming, USA - YL17G14_0 | ecosystem: Environmental > Aquatic > Freshwater > Lake > Sediment | place: USA: Wyoming | collected... | reverse complement strand
TCTCGCCAGCGTATCGCAGTAGAACCGACGCAGTACTGCAGCAGGTTGTTCAGCAACTTCAAAGCATACTCAATAGCCACGGTACTGTGACAATCAGAAACAAAGTGGACCAGACAGCCCAAAAGAGGTAAAATATAGCCAACATGGCTTTACGAGGGGAGCCATGATACCTCAAGTGAGGCGAGTGCTTACGCAGCTCCTCCAAGACCTTCTTGTTACCAGGATATGGGAGATTTCGGAATATTGTGATATCGGGGGGAAATACCTTATCCTCAAACTTGTTAACCCGATATTCCCAATAACTTACCCAGAAGTATGCCCCACTCAGAATACGAAGAGAGAGCAGTGACAATAGAACACCACTGATTGCCACAGCAAGACCAACTATTCTCTCGCAAAGTGTTGCCCCTGCTGTCACCGTCAGGATCGGCCTAACTGCGAAGGCGAGCAATGCCCCTTGGACAACTATGCATCCATTAAAACGGCTTACAAAATGGTTTGACTCCAGTTCACTGCGGCTCAACGCTATTTCATACGCTTTCTGGAAATCGGTGTCACACATTGCTTTTGTCCCCTTGTACCTAACATTCATTTATTCTCCCGCACAATTACGGTTTATTCTTGTCCGCCAAAAGACGGGGCGGATAAATCTAAATTATGGGTGATTGGCAAAATGGTGTCAAGTGAAAAGAATCGACGGTAAAATCTGTCAAGGGGTTTATGCAAGTTTATATTTGACGTGGATTAACAGAGGATTTACACTTTATTATATGGGAATAGCTGAAATAATAGACAAGCAAAAAGACCAGATACTTGCCCTCGCAGCAAAGTACGGCGCTTTTAATGTCAGAGTATTCGGCTCTGTTGCACGAGGCGAAGCGGATTTCAAAAGCGACGTGGATTTTCTGGTCGATTTGGAAAAGGGACGCAGTCTGTTTGACCTTGGCGGTCTGCTGATGGACTTACAAAAACTGTTAGGGCGAAATGTTGACGTGGTTACTACCGCAGGTTTGCGACCCCGCATTAAGGAACATGTCCTGAAGGAAGCAATCCCTTTATGAGAAATAACAGAGAAAGACTCCTCGATATTAAAGAAGCCATAGAAAATATTAAAAAATACTCTGTCAAAGGCAGACGCACTTTCGAAAAAGAGGAGCTGGTTCAAAACTGGATTATACATCATTTACAAATTATCGGCGAAGCTGCCGCAAAGATTTCTGATGATTTTCAGGAACAGCATCCTGATATACCGTGGCTCAAAATTATCGGAATGCGGAATATTCTCGTGCATGATTATTTCCGTATTGATATTAATGCGGTCTGGGCCGTTGTGGAAAACGATATTCCTCAGCTCGAACAACAGATTGAATTATTTTTGCAGGAATAAAATATCAGGCTTTCAGGCAAATTCATCCTTGGCAGTGACTTAAAGAATTACCAAGCGTACTTTTCAGCGGATTTTTAATGTTGCAAAGGCAAAATATCCTGCGAACGCTTTTGTTTGTTGTTTTTTTCAGCATCGGCACAGCGGCGCTGGCGGGTTCTATCCTCCGTGACGATTTGCTTCGGTACTATCGAAACAAGCAGCTTTTAAGGTCAGCGGAAGAATCCTTAAGCCGGCTGGAATCCCTTATTGCCGACTACGATGCGCTGCTGAAGCAGCTGGAAGAAAACCCCAACCTACTCGAACGCATTGCTCCTGCCACCCTCGGCACGGAACCTGCCGATGCGAACACCGTTTACCCTAAAGTGACGGCTGAGCAACTGGATGCCGCCCGCAAAGTTTTGGCGGAAGATTTGGAACAACAACCATCCAGAGCAGAAATGCCCGACTGGATTGCCCGATGCAGCGAACCATCCAAGCGAATAATTCTTTTTTTAGCGGGCGCTCTTTTAATTCTTATTTCGTTTATATGTTTCGGCCCAGCCAAACAGAGTCCCCGCGAACAATAACCGTTACTTAAACTGATAACAGGGAGGTATAACAAGCTTTAATTGAAAATTTCTTGCGATTTTCCGGGAATTTATCGAACCATTTTGCAGCAGAGGCGTAGGTAAAAGTAAGATAAAAGAAATCATTTTTTCTCCTCCTCTGAAATGTTTTGGTGGCAGCACTGTGGGGAACGGTGCTGCCGCCGGCTTTTATGTTTTTTTGACCAGGTAAATCGGCACAGAGTTAGCCGGAGATGCTCTCTTCAAGGCGGGCGAGCACGGTTCTGGCTTTTGAGATTTTGTTTCCGGCGGAACTATTCCAGTGTAATTCCACATTTCGCCGGATTTGCTCTTCGACGTTTTTGCAGGCCAAAAGCACAGTGGCGTGATTTTTATTACCCATACACCTGCCTATCTCTGAGGACGACATCCTGGTATGCTTTCTGACTAAATACATGCTGAAATGCCTGGCCAGCGCTATGGTCCTGTCTTTCTTGGAGGAGTGTATGTTGGCCGGCGTAATTCCGAAATAGGTTGCAACGGCCGATTCAATATCCGATATGTGGACAATCGGGTCACATCTTTCGATGTGCTCAGCGAGGACCTCTTTGGCCATATACAGGTTGACTTTTTGGTTTTGCAGTGAGGCAAAAGCGATTAATTTAAGCAGAGCGCCTTCGAGCTCCCGCACATTGGCCCTCAGATTTTCGGCGATATATTCTATTACGCTCTCAGGGACGTGCTTTCGCATAGCTTGTGTGTATTGTTTGCAGATTTGGCAGCGTGTCTGGAAATCCGGTGTCTCAATCTTTACGACCATCCCCGAGACGAAACGGCTGACCAATTTTTCGGAGAGCTGCCCTATCGTTTTTGGATGTGCGTCAGAAGCGAGGACGACCTGTTTTCCTGCCAAATCGATTGTATTGAAGGTATGCAGGAATTCCTCCTGCGTTGAAGGCTTGCTGGCCAAGAAGTGAATGTCGTCGATAGCCAACAAATCCGTTTGTCGCATCCGGCATCTAAAAGCCTCCAGTCTTTTTGTCTTCAAGGCCAGCACGAACTGATTGGCAAAATCTTCCGCTGACAGATACAGCCAATTAGTTTGAGGGCGGTCTCTGCCCACCGCGTTGCATATCCCTTGCAGCAGATGAGTTTTTCCGACCCCGTATCCTCCGTGAATAAACAGCGGATTGAAAGGACTTTGTTGCTCTCTGATGACCGCTTTTGCGGCGTTGTAGGCCAGTTCGTTCGACGAGCCGACAACGAATGTATCCAGAGTTAATTTCAGCCGGTTCCCTGAAGGCGGTTGTATTCCGGCCCTCCTGCTGCGGGTTCGATTCTGAGTCTTCTCCACCAGTTGTGCCTGCGAATCCAGTTGTGTCCGCCTTTGGTGGCCGGAAAGCTCAGGGTCGATGGTAAAGGTAATCTTTCGCTCGGCCCCGGTAACCGCCCGAACTGCCTGACTGATTTCGTTTGAAAAATGATTTTCAATCCAGCTTGCTATGAAAAGGTTCGGGACACCTATTTTTAAATATCCGTCGGTCAGTGTCAGTTTTGTTGAATTCTTAAACCAGATGCTAAACTTTTGCGGTCCCACCTTCTCGGCAAGGGCCTCGTTAACAGCACTGGTCTCATCCATGATTGTGCTTTGCATAATACTCTCCTCGTCAAGGGTATCTTACTCTTTAGCTGTAACCAAATCCATTAGTAGTTATTATTGGGTGGCGAAAGAACAAATCAATCCCATTTTTAAGAATTTCTTTTCCACTTAATAGAGGTTATTATCAGCATTGATTTTGCGCACAAAAAAAATTATTTTTGAACAGGTTTTGCACATCGTAAGTTGGTTTTGTGGAAAAGCTGTGGATTGTGTTTAGTCGTTAGTTGAGAGTTGTTAGCTGATTTGAAACCGACTTTATTGGTGCTTGTTTTAATTTTTTACGAGAATGGCAACGTACCCGCCGTCAAAATCGCAAGCTCCGACAGAAGGCAGCAATAAATTTTCTTTTTCAAGAGAAAATTCAGGATGCTGTTTCATAAAAGCGTTCACAATATCGCCGTTTTCGCACCTTTGGATACTACAGGTGCTGTAGCAGATTTTTCCTTCCGGTTTTATCATTGATGCTGCGGTTTTTAGCAGCCCGCCTTGTATTTTAGTAAGCTCTTTTATTGCCTTTGGCTTTATTCTATAGCGGGCCTCGATGCGTTTTGCCAATACGCCGGTATTCGAGCACGGCACATCCAGCAGGATGCAGTCAAAGAGGCCGATTTCGGCTGCGGTCTTTTCAAGATTTTCATAAGGCACAGTTTTGATACTTTTTATGCCGAGCCGAGCGGCGTTTTCCTTAACTTTTTTCAATCTCTTACCGTCGATATCGGTTGCGATAATCTTTGCTTTATCAGCGGCCAGTTCAGCCAATTGCGTTGTCTTTGTGCCTGGGGCGGCGCAGAGGTCGAGGATTGTCCATTGGGGCTTCGGCTGAAGAAGCCGCAGCGGCTGGGCAGCAGTGATGTCCTGAATGCTAAATAAGCCTTCTGCAAAGCCGGGCAGCTCCGTTACCGCTCGCGGGCTTTTGACTCTTATCATTGAGTCATCAGTATTGTTACTTTTCTGGATTCCTGCTTGCGCAGGAATGACAGATGATACTATTTCGAGGTCGATACCCTCTCTGTGAAGGGAATCAGCTAATGCCTGGATTGTTGTTTTCAGGGTATTGGGCCTGATGTAAATACTGGGCTTTCGATTGCTTGCAAAGCAGATTTGTCGAGTAAGTTCTGCACCATATTCGTCAAGCCAATTGCTTATCAGCCATTTTGGCAGTGAGAAAGCGGCGCTGAGGAAATTTGCCGGTGAATCTTTCGGGTTTGGCAAAATATCGGTGTCAAATTCACAGCCGGTCGAAGATGTTTGCGGTAAGGTTCTTTGCGTGTCGGCCCGGGAAAGCGGGATTTGGCGATTTTGTATATGCCTTGCGATTTGGCGCAGGACAGCATTAACAAAGGCGGTCTGCTTTTTGCCCACAACGGCCTTGGCATTTTCGACCGCTTCGTTGACGATTGCGTACTCTGCGGTCGCCGGTGAATAAATAAGCTCATAAGCGCCGACGCGAATAACATTTAGCACCTTAGCCGGTATCCGCTCAATAGGACAATCCGCTAATTTGGTAACCACCATGTCGATTGTCCTGCGGTTTCTCACACAGCCGAAAACAATATCGGTTGCCCGCTGTTTTTCTTCCGCCTGGGCTAATAATTTGTCCAGTATCGGCCCGACGTAATTACCGGTTGAATCAAACTGATTCAGGACTGTAACTGCTATATTCCGCGCGGTCTTTATTTTTTGGTCTGCCATTTTATTAATCCTTGTTTTCGATAGTATATCATAACAGAACGTACAAATTAGCCCCGAAATTTCGCGGCGTGTTCGGCGGTTGAGAAGATTCTTCGTTCTGAATTCTTAATTCTAAATTTCCTTTTTTCGACAGGCCTGTTATAATTCTATCCATGGCGGAAATTAAGCAACAACTTATTACGTTAGTATTGGGAAGGGTTTCACGGGAGCTGTCCGGGGAAGTGTTTAATCCGGCGATTATTAAGAGCTCTCCTGTGTATTACAAGACTGCCGTACCCAGACAGGTAATCGTAGGGCAGGAAAATTTTACCATCGCCGGGAAAAACGTGACATTCCATCTGCGGGGTTACCAGCCTGACGTGCTTTTAATCCAGACGACAATAGAAGTGGAAGATATATTCCACAAGGCCATCTTCTCTCTGGAAAGGCAATCCTATGAGCATTCATACCGCATTCTGAAAGAGTACGGCGGCGACAGCCTGTTCAGCGAGGCGTACTCGGTCTTTGCAGTCGCCAATTACCAGGGAGAGCCCGAACAATTTATGCGGCATAGTGACATCATTGCCTCGCTTTTGAAATCGGAAGAGCTGCTGGCACTTGACCCGCAGGAGGTGCAATATACCTTAGGCAGCAAGATAAAATACAGCGATAATGATTTGTCGATAATCGACTGGGACGGCGCGTTTCTTTTCGACCCCAACGGCGATATCGAAGAAGATTTAGAACTGCTGACGCTTGCGAACCTGCAGCTTCTGCGATGTCGAATTCTCGACCATCAGCTTGACAGCAGACTATCCAGAATGGTCGAGCTGATACACAATATCCCTGCCGGCAAAGCGTCTCTCCGCAGCACAGACTTGGCGCAAAAACTAAAAGAGACCATAGAGATACGAATGGTTTCCATTTCGGAGCTGCAGCGGCTGGAACGCGATATAAAACTCATTGGTGACTGGTACTCTGCCCGGTTTTATGAATTAGCTGCAGCAAAATTCAAAATCGACGACTGGAGAAAAACCATTCGCAGCAAACTCGAATCGTTAGAGGACACTTACTCGCTGGTTGTTGAGAACTTCACAGTCTCAGCCAAGCATCGTGCCGAATGGGTGCAGATTGTTTTGTTCTTTGTCCTGCAGCTTGGCTGGTTCATTTTGCTCGTTATCGAATTTCTGCACTTTACGAGAAAATCGTAACACTCGACAGCGTTTTAGATTTGCGATTTACGTCGTGAGATAATTTGAGATGCAAGTGAGTTTTATTATAGGTACATTCTGTAATTGAAGAAAGACTATATCTGACGGGGTGAATCCGGTTTAATAAACATATCGCCGGGGCGGGTTTGTCGGCCGTTAATAAAATCCTTGAAGTCCATAAGGCCGGAGCCGTCCGGCTTGATTTTTACAATCTTCAAGGCATCTTCGCCGCAGATGACGTTTAGATTTTCGTCGAGCGTTCCCTGCTGCAGGTGAGCGGGGTTTGAGGTCCGGACTACTCGGGCCATTGCTATGGTTACCCGCAGAGACTTTGCGGTTTTTTTTGAGGTATAGGTCGCCGAGGCGCCGGGCCAGGGCCAAAAACCGCGAATTTTTCTTTGAAGAAGTTCTGCTGACTCAGCAAAATCTAAAGCACCATCTGATTTTTTTAGCTTGGGCGCTAACGTTGCTTTTGAATGGTCTTGCGTTGTGTAAATTACGGAACCTTCCGCTATTTTATCAATAGTTTCCAATAGTAATGGCGCTGCCAATTTTGCCAGCCGGTCGTGAAGCTGTTCTGCTGTTTCGTCAGCGAGGATTTCAGTTTTTGCCTGGGCCAGAATAAGTCCGGCGTCCATTTTTTCAGCCAGCGTAATTACACTGATGCCGGTTTCGGTTTCGCCGTTGATTATCGCCCAGTTTATCGGCGCAGCTCCGCGGTATTTCGGAAGCAGAGAGGCGTGAACGTTTATAGCGCCTTTGGGTGGTAGTTTTATCAATTCATTGCCGATTTTCTGGCCGAACGCAATTACCACAATCAAATCCGGCTGCAGGGCAGCTATTCTTTCGATTGTCGAAGCGGTATTTACGTCCTCTGTTTCTATAAAAGGCACTGAACGGGTCTTTGCCCAGTCGGCAACCGGCGTGGGTGTTGGCTTTCTACCTCTTCCGGCCTGGCGGGGCGGTTGTGTGACGATGAAATCTAAGCTATGACTTGATTGTGCCAAAGCATTCAGGCATTGGAGGCCAAATTTGCCGCTGCCGAGATATACTATCCTCATTTTTGATTTACGATTTTCGATTTACGATTTGTAGCCCTAAAACTTCCGTCGTAAATCTAAAGTTATTATTCCTCGTGTTCCTCTTCGAGTTTTTTAAGTTGTCTTCGGTGCGCTATTTTAGCCACCTGGCCCATCCGATTTACTATGGTTGTTCCCTCGATGTGGTCAAACTCGTGCTGTAAAGCCCTTGCATAAAGACCCTCTGCTTCTTCAGTAAATTCATTGCCATCCAGGTCGGTAGCGGTAACGGTGCATTTTTTGTATCTTCGAATCTTTGTATGGACGCCCGGCACCGACAGACACCCTTCCTCTATTGAGTTGAGCGAGGTCCCTGCTTCCACAGGGATTGGTGTTACAGTCGGGTTTATATAGACCTTGACGTTTTCTCTTGTTCCGCCGATTGATATGATAAACAATCGCAGCGGCACACCGGCCTGCGGTGCCGCCAGGCCGACGCCTTTATTTTCCAGCATAATGTCCGTCATCTTTTGGACGAGCTGCCGGATATTGTCGTCGATTTCTTCAACCAGCCGTGCCCGCCCGGCCAAAACCTCAGCCGGATAATGCGTTATTCGGCATTTCTGGACATCTACCATTTCTCGTCTCTCGTACTTAGTGGCTTGTGCTTCGATTCGCTATTCAGAACTTGCTATTTACACTTCATGCTTGTTATCGTCGAACTCATCGCCTTCGAATATATTGCCGAGGTAGTGTTTTTTGACGGTTTGATTGCGGACAATCTCGGCAGGTGTTCCGGCCCCGATTACCTTGCCGTGGTCGATTATATATGCCTTATCGACCACTTCAAGCGTTCTCTCAACATTGTGGTCGGTAATAAGCAGGCTTACTCCGGAGGCAACGAGCCGGCGGATTTCGTGCTGCAAATCTTCAACGGCAATAGGGTCAACGCCGCTGAACGGCTCATCCAAAAGAATCAGCGAAGGGTCTGTTACCATAGCACGGGCGATTTCGAGTTTTCTGCGTTCGCCGCCGGATAAGAATCTGCCCTGGCTTTGGGCGACCTCGCTTAGTGCAAAATGCTCAATGAGCATATCGGCTTTGCGGTCGCGTTCGGCCCTGGTGATGGACATAGTTTCCAGAATTGCATAGAGGTTGTCCCTGACGCTGAGACGCTGAAAGATGCTCGGCTCCTGTGAAAGATAGCCGATGCCAAGCCGGGCCCGTTTGTACATCGGCAGTTTCGTGATATCCATGCCTTCGAAGACCACCGCGCCACTGTTCGGGACAATCATACCCATAATCATTCTAAAGGTGGTGGTTTTGCCGGCGCCGTTGCGGCCCAGAAGCCCGACAATACTGCGATGGGCGATGGTAATGGATATCTTGTTGACAACAGCCCGGCCGGAATATTCCTTTACCAGATCACAAGTTTCAAGAAGAGTCATATCTCTGCCACAGGTATCTGCCATTTTTTGTGCCTCGTATATCATAAGCGGTACTATAACAATACCGGCGACCAAAGCAAACAAATAGCGTATCGCATAAGAGTTTTCCAACTCCGCAGAAATTATTGTAAAATATCCGTTTCTCCAAAGCTGATAAATATTCTGGCGTTTCCGGGACATTTTTGCTATATAGACATTTTCTGCACAGTATGGAGTTTGTATTTGTTCGTTGGAGCAGCGTATGTTTGCGGTTATAAGCGATGTACATTCAAACCTGGAGGCCCTGACCACGGTTCTGGCCGACATCGAAAAACACGGTATCGAGACGATTTATTGTCTGGGCGATGTGGTCGGCTACGGGCCAAACCCCGGGGAATGTCTGGACCTGATTATCGAAAAGACCAAATGGACTGTTCTGGGCAACCACGATTATGCGGTCTTTTACGAGCCGACAAACTTCAATTACGGCGCGGAGCAGGCAAGCTTCTGGACCCGCTTTAGTTTGGAAGATGAGCAGCAGGCGGCCAAGCGTAACAGACGCTGGAGCTTTTTGGGCGAGCTGCCGATGCGGCGAACACTCAAAGCAAAACTGGGAACAAGCTCGGCAGTAATAGATTTCATTCACGCAAGCCCCAGAAAACCGATTAATGAATACATCTTTCCGGATGATGTTTATACCAATCCAATAAAGGTTCGTGTCCTTTTTGAGCGCGTCAAGCATATCTGCTTTGTGGGGCATACGCATCTGCCGGGCGTGTTTCTCGACGAGCCGGATTTCTATCTGCCTGACGAGCTGGGCAATGTCTATCCGATTATCGATAAGGAAAAAGCAATTATAAATATCGGCTCAGTCGGCCAGCCGAGAGACGAGGACAATCGTGCGAGTTACGTATATGTTGAGGATAATGAGGTGAACTTTGTCCGGCTGGAATACGATTTCGAAACCACCGCGAAGAAAATAATGGCAATCGAGAAATTAGACAACTTTCACGCCGAACGGCTGCGGGAAGGAAGATGAGAAAAGTTTGCTATTCATTATTTATTATTTACTATTTTTTATTTGCCGCAGGTGATGTAATAATCGCGGTGGAGGAAACTGCCGCAACAGAATCACCTGTGCTAAAGGCGGCTGAGACAATACAACTTGGTGCAACTAACGCACCGGCAAAGAATGTTATACTCGGCTCGACGGACCCTAAGAGCGGCTTTAAGTTCGAGCTGGAACTGACCAGCAAGGGTGCAGCCATCAACAAGGCCGCCCTTAGCGAATTCAATGACCGTGATTATAAGAACCCTCGGCCATTAGTAATTCTTTCGCCGGCAAAACTACCTAACGACAGTGAGGTCTTGTCGATGGCGAATAAAGAATTTGTATTCATTCAGCAGCTGCTGCTACTACCTTTAGACAAACTTCACTGGCAAACTTTCGATGTCGAGACCCTGCAGGACGGCTCCCAAACAGCCCGCTTCGAGGCGACTATAAAAGTTGAGGACACTGGTTCGCCGGTGATAAAACTGATTAAGACCTATAAGGTTATTCCGAACAGCTATCTTCTGGATTGCGAGCTTACAATTGAGAATCTCACCTCCACAGAGCAAAAAGTGCGGTTTAATTTGACGGGACCGGTAGGAATCGGTCAAGAAGACATCAGCAGAGATGATAAAAAAGTTGTGGCCGGCTTTAGAGATTCGCATGACCAGATAGTCACTGCAAGACTTGATGCCAAAAAGCTCAGCAGGGCAAAAAGCTTCGATGACAGACGGCTGATGCAAGCCGGCGCTAATTTCCTCTGGGCCGCTGCGGTCAATAAATATTTCGCCGCCATATTGGCACCTGTGCCGGATAAAGGCAAGGATTTCTGCGACTGGGTAACAGACAAAGCAGGACGATTCTACAATCCCGATGACCAGCTCGATACCGGCGACGAGACAGTCGGAGTCGAGTTGAAAATGGCGCCAAGCCAATTAGCAGCAGTTGGTCAGGCCGACAGCACAAAAACGTATAATTTCCAGCTTTATCTGGGACCGAAAGATAAAAGCCTGTTTGATAAAAATGAGCTGTATAGCAAGCTGGGCTTTTTCCAGACGATAGATTTTATGGCCTGCTTTTGCTGCCCGGCGAATATTATAAATCCTCTGGCATTCGGCATACTGGCAATAATGAAATGGATGCATGGCTTCATCGGCAATTACGGCGTGGTTATTATCGTATTAGTGTTCCTGATGCGTCTTGCTATGCATCCGATTACCAAAAAAAGCCAGGTCTCGATGAACAAGATGACAAAGCTTACTCCAGTGGCCGAAGAAATAAAGAAAAAATACGCCAACGACAAGGCCGAGCTAAACAAACAATTGATGGCCCTTTACAAAGAGCAGGGCGCCTCGCCGATAATGGGTATGCTGCCGATGTTTGTGCAGATGCCCATCTGGATTGCGTTGTGGAGTGCGGTATATACCAGCATTGACCTGCGTGGAGCGGCGTTTTTGCCATTTTGGATTACCGACCTTTCGGCGCCGGATGCGCTGGTGAGGTTTTCAACGGTGACAGTACCGCTGCTGGGCTGGAAGGTTGATGCGTTCAACCTTTTGCCGATTTTGATGGGTGTGGCATTTTATCTACAGCAGAAACTGACGCCTCAACAGGCAGCGGTAAATCCCCAAGTCGCTCAGCAGCAGAAAATGATGATGATTATGATGCCGTTACTGTTTCCGCTGATGTTGTACACGGCCCCCTCAGGAGTCAATCTTTACATCATGGCCAGCACCTTTGCCGGGGTCATTGAGCAGTACGTTATCAAAAAGCACATTCGCGAGAAGGAAGAGGCTGAATCAAATGGCTTAGTTGCCGCAACGAGCAAAACCGGCGGTAAAGTCAAAAAGAAAAAGCCCAAGCCGTTCTTTAGAACCTAAAAGTTAAAAATGGTTAATTGGTGAGTGGTCAATTAACCAATTAACCATTTGCTTTTTAAGCTTTTGAGGGATGCGAAATACGATATATGATATACGAGACACTATCGTGGTTGTCAGCTCTCCGACCTCAGGAGGGAGGGTGATTGTTCGTATATCCGGCCCCGACACAATCAAGAAAATAAATCAGATTTTCAGGCCGATGATTGACGCCGAACGAGGGACAAGATTAGTAGCCGGCAGCATAGTGGTTGATGAGGAACTGAGAATCGACGCACAATTATATCTTTTTTTTGCTCCGTATTCCTACACCGGCGAGACGGTCGCCGAAATTCACCTCTATACAAACCCCTCTGTTACCGGGGCCCTGCTGGAGGGCTTGCTGAATAAAGGCCTTCGAATGGCCGGGCCCGGCGAATTTACCGCAAGGGCGTATCTTAATGGTAAAATCGACCTGGCCCAGGCCGAAGCGGTGAATGAAATCATCGTCAGCTCCAATAGATTTCAATTAGCCGCAGCCGAGAAGCTTCTTAGCGGCAAGCTGGCTGAAACAACAGAAAAAATCCGTTCGGAGCTGATGGATTGTCTCAGTCTCATCGAAGCAGGATTGGATTTCAGCGGCGAAGATATCGAATTTATAACCCAGGCGGAAGCGGTTCAAAGACTCTCTGTTGTAAAAAGCGAGCTTGAGCGGCTGCTGTCCGACAGTATCGGTTGTGAATCGACGCTTGATTTACCGGCTGTGGGAATCGCAGGTGTTTCTGGTGCCGGCAAAAGCAGCCTGCTCAATAAACTGGCGGGCTACGAAAGAAGCATCGTATCGGCGCATCGCAAAACCACCAGGGATGTCTTAACCAGCCTGCTGACATTGAGGCACTGCCGGTGCGTGATGTTCGATTGTGCGGGACTGGTAGCTACAGCCGAGAATATACTTGATGAATTGGCACAGCAGGCAGCGGTCGAATCGCTGCAAAACAGTTCTATCGTTGTATTTTGTGTTGACATATCGAAGGCAGATTGGGCTGAGGATATTTCGATTCGCGGATTAATAGAGTCCGAAGCTCTGATACCGGCGGCAACAAAGTGTGATTTGCTCTGCGAAGATGTATTAGCCAAGCGCGCAGCTTTATTAGGCGAACTGTTTGGCGCGGATTTTATCGTAACAAGTGCAAAGGATGGCGCTGGTATAGAGCAGTTGAAAGATATGCTCGACGAGAGAATAATTGAACTGGCCTTCGGAAGCGGTAAGCGAGGGACGAGAGACGAGAGACGAGAGACGAGCTTGATTGCGCTTACCGCCAGGCACAGGCAGGCAGTCACAGAGGCGATTGAGAATATCAGCGAATCCATAAATGAATTGAAAGCCGGCAGCAATGAAGTTACCGCGATGATGCTGCGGGCCGCTTACCAGAGCATCTCCGGCATTGAACAGCAGCACGTAGATGAAAAGATTCTGGAAAGGATATTCTCTCGCTTCTGTATAGGCAAATAAAACTTGGAGATTCTTATCTCCTATACCCAATTCTTATTTGTCCTCAGCTTCGAATTCGGCGTCGATTACATCGTCGCCGCCTTTTCGTTTGACCTCGCCTTCCGGCGGCGTCCGCCCGGTTCCACCGGGGCCGGCTGAAGACGCCTGCTTTTTGGCTGCCTTTTCATAAAGCACCTTGCCCAATTCGCCGCTGGCAATACCGAGGTTTTCAATGGCTTTTTTTATAGCATTGGCGTCTTCGCCTTTTATAGCTTCTTTCAAATTGTTGACTGCGTTTTCGATTCCGCCGCGGGTTTCAGCAGAGACCTTGTCGCCGTGCTCTCTGAGTGTCTTTTCCGTTGAGTAAATCAGCTGGTCGGCCTGGTTTTTCAGGTCAACCACCTCTCGCTTTTTCTTATCTTCCGCAGCGTGGGCCTCAGCCTCTCTGGTCATCTTTTTAACCTCTTGTTCGCTTAGCCCCGAGCTGGATTTAATCTCAATCGACTGCTGCTTGCCTGTGCCCAGGTCTTTAGCGGAGACGTTTAAGATGCCGTTGGCATCGATATCAAATGCAACCTCAATCTGCGGAATGCCTCGCGGAGAAGGCGGAATATCGGCAAGTTGAAATCTGCCCAGCGTGCGGTTGTCCCTGGCAAATTCCCTCTCGCCCTGCAGAACGTGAATATCGACGGTTGTCTGGCTGTCAGCCGCTGTCGAGAAGATTTCTTTCTTGCTGGTGGGTATTGTCGTGTTGCGCTCAATCAGCCTTGTCATAACACCGCCTAATGTTTCAACTCCCAGTGAAAGCGGCGTTACATCTAAAAGCAGAATATCTTTCACGCCTGCGTCACCCGCCAGGACCGCCCCCTGAACGGCGGCGCCGAGCGCCACAACCTCATCGGGGTTAAGACTCTTGTTGGGCTCTTTCTTGAAGATGTCTTTGGCGATTTCATAAACCTTCGGAATCCTTGTTGACCCGCCGACAAACATTACCTCTGCGATATCTTTTGGGGTGAGCTTGGCGTCCTCCATCGCCTTGTAGCATGGGCCTTTCAGTTTCTCCAGAATCGACTCAACCAGAGATTCGAACTTGCTGCGGGTGATTGTAATCTGCAAATGCTTGGGGCCCGAGGCGTCCGCCGTGATAAACGGAAGGTTCACGGTAGCCTCCAGCTGTGTGCTCAGCTCGCATTTTGCCTTCTCGGCAGCCTCCTTGAGCCGCTGATGGGCCATCGGGTCTTTGCGAAGGTCGATGCCCTCGGTCTTTTTGAATTCATCAGCCAGATAATTTATCAGCACCGCATCAAGGTCATCACCGCCTAAGTGTGTGTCGCCGTTTGTGCTGAGAACCTCAAAGACGTTGTCGCCGATATCGAGAATTGATATGTCGAACGTTCCGCCGCCGAAATCGAAAATGGCGACCTTTTCGTTCCTTTTTTTCTCCAGTCCGTAAGCCAGCGCCGCCGCCGTCGGCTCGTTGATAATCCGCTCGACTTTTAGCCCTGCTATTTTGCCGGCGTCTTTTGTTGCCTGGCGCTGCGAGTCGTTAAAGTATGCGGGAACCGTGATAACGGCATTTTCAACCTTTTCGCCGAGATAGTCTTCTGCGGTCTTCTTCAAATCCTGCAGAATCATCGCCGAAATCTCAGGCGGCGTGTATTCCTTGCCGCGGATGCTGACTTTGACCAGCTCTTCCGGTCCGCCGGTGATTTTATAAGGGACAATCTTTTCCTCTCCGGCGACTTCTTTATGTCGCCGGCCCATAAAACGCTTGATTGAGAATACCGTGTTTTCCGGATTGGTTACCTGCTGATGCTTGGCGATTTGGCCGACCAGCCGCTCGCCTTTATCGGTGAAACCCACTACAGATGGAGTTAGTCGCGAGCCGGAGGAGTTAATCAAAACCTTCGGCGAAGAACCTTCCATCACGGCAACTACCGAAAGTGTTGTTCCTAAATCTATTCCGATTATTTTATTAGTAGCCATATTGCACTTCCTTTCGTTTTTCTATGCTCGTTATATTAGCGTGTAGACACATCGCTGTAAATAAAATATGCAAAAGCCGTGCCATCAGTTAAGCTTTATCTGACTGAGTAAGTTAACCTCTTACATTTCAAGAAGTTAGGTTTTCTGACCTCTGGCTTCTTATTAATTGTGCCATTTTGGCAGATGAATATCGTATTGCGTCGGGCGTATTGAGTATTGCGTGGAAAACCTGAACGCAATACGCATCACCCATAACGCACGACGATACGCTATCCGTTGAGTGCTGAACGGATGATTTTGGCCCTGAGTATATCTCTGTGGGCGGCGTCGAGCGTTTTCCCGCAGTTTAATTGCAAATGTGCCGGCTGAGTGAGCATAAACAGCCGGTTTATGGTTGTAATGGAGAGCCCCCCAGGCTCATCAGCCTTGCCGCTGGTGGCACTAAGATTGCAAAGCTTCTTTATCGCAGGAGTTGAAACGCCCATACGTTCGTGCATATTGATGCCCATCCGCAAATGGCTTAGTAAAAATAACGCCTCCTGCGAACTTATCAAATGGGCGTTTCGCAACAGCGCCATTGCACGGGAGATTTTGTCGTCGAGGACGTCTGGCTCCTTCGAGAGCAGTTGGTTCCTCGCTGCATTTTCGTATTCGACAATTTCAGGGATGATACCGTTTTCAAATTGCGCAACGACATCTGTCTCTGAGACACCAAGCGATACCTGATTTGAGAGCTGATAGAAATCACCTGCCGCCTCGGTGCCTTCGCCGAACAGGCCTCGCACGGCCAAATTCATATCCCTCGTGGCGTTTAAGAACTTCTCTATTTGGCCGGTCATTTTCAGCGCCGGCAGATGCAGCATCACCGAAACCCTTATACCCGTGCCCAGATTGGTCGGACAGGCCGTCAGGTACCCATAGCGAGGGCTAAAGGCATAATCTATCCTTTGCTCTATCATATCATCGATACGGTTTATCTGCTCAGCACACTGGGTTAGCTGCAGCCCGCCTTTTAGCATCTGAAGTCGCAGATGGTCCTCTTCGTTAATCATAGCGGTGAAAAATTCTCGCTGGGCGATAACTGCCCCGCGGGGTCCTTTACCGAAGGCGTGATGCCGGCTGATTAGATGCCTTTCCACCAGCAAATGCCTGTCCAAGACAGGGGTCTTGTCCACGCTGAGATAAAAGATTTCATCACCGAGCTCCAGCGACATCAGGACATCTCTTAGCTTTTTGAGTATCTCGGATTTTTCAGCAACGGAGCAGCGGCTGAGGAATTTGTGTCCTGCTATGTTCCTGGCCAAACGAATCCGCGAAGATATGACAATCTCGGCCAGCGGCCCTGAGCCGTTAAACCATTCGTTTATGTCGCCACTTATATCAGTCAGCTTCATATCTAATATCTCACCAGGGGACCCTGTTCCTGCTTTCGCAAGAAAGCACAGGGGTCGGATAAAGAGAACGCATTATTCCAGCTGGTTTATTTCGTCTCGCAATTTGGCGGCCAGCTCGTAATCTTCGCTTTGCACCGCTGCCTCCAGCTGTTGGCGCAGTGCCGTAAGCTTCATTTGCTTTTTTGCATCCTTCGGTATTTTCGAGGGGATCTTGCCGCGGTGGACCGTTTTGCCGTCGTGGGCCTTTTCGATAAGCGGCAGCAGCGATTTCTCAAAAACCTCATAGTCATAGGGACAGCCCAGCATCGCCTCCTTGGTGAATTGCGCTAACGTAAAGCCGCAGTGTGGGCACGAGAGCTCCTGCTCAGCGTCGCCAAACAGCTCGTCGTCTGACGGCTGGGTGGCAAGCAGACCGCTGAGCAATTCATTTATAGAGAGCTGGCTCTTGACGGCTATGCCCTCTTCCTGTGCACAATGCTCACAAAGATGCATCTCGCTGCGCACCCCGTCGGTTATCTCAGTTAAATGAATGGTTGCTTCTTTTTTTTGGCAAACCTGACACTGCATATTAATAAATCCTTCCCAGATATTATACCAGAATTACATCTCGATAACCATTAAATTCATAAGACTATCCTGCAAGTCGATTTGGTATAAACTATCGCATATATTATAC
>Ga0315295_10001994_pt1 | contig 17375 bp, 16 predicted proteins | sample YL17G14_0_MG_FD_204453 | JGI IMG/M metagenome (GOLD analysis project Ga0315295, IMG submission 204453) | Sediment microbial communities from Yellowstone Lake, YNP, Wyoming, USA - YL17G14_0 | ecosystem: Environmental > Aquatic > Freshwater > Lake > Sediment | place: USA: Wyoming | collected... | reverse complement strand
TCTCCAGCAAGGCTTTGAGGACACTTTCTCCGAAAGTAGCCTGCCCGATCAGCACAATGCGCATTTACTCACCTTTTGACTATCAAAGCCGGATGACATTTGCACCTAGACAGGAGTGAGCTTGTCCAATAGACCATTAAGTATGTTTAGTATCGGTAGCGTTCTTGATCATCTTAAACACACCGCTGCCGGTAGACCGATAGACCTCTGTCTCATCAGTCAGGATGACATTGAGCAGCGCTGGCTTGCCAGCAGCGAAGGCGCGTTCTAGGGCAGGCCGGATTTGCTCTGGCCTCTCAACCAGTTCTCCATGACAGCCCATAGCTTGTGCCATGATATCGTAGCGTGTGCAGCGGGACAGGTCAGCAGCGATAGCTGGTCCACGCCAGCCATGTACATGTTTCTCCATGCCCCAGGCTCCGTCGTTGCCCACAATAGTCACCACGTTGATGCCATAGCGACTCATCGTCTCCAGTTCCATGCCATTAAGGCCAAAGGCACCATCGCCGCTGAGCAAGACCACCTGATTTTTAGGGTAGGCCAGCTTGGCCGCAATAGCGAATCCCGGGCCTACTCCTAAACAGCCCATAGGGCCTGGATCCAACCAGTGGCCTGGTTTATGTATCTTGAGCACCCTGGCGGCGAAGTTCACGAAAAATCCTCCGTCGCCGACTACGATGTCATCTGGCCCCAGAAAGTGCCTGAGTTCACCCGCCACCCTTAGATGGTGAATGGGAACAATATCAGACTTCATCCACTCGTTGTCTCTGGCTATGCCCTGTGCCTCTACCCGGCGCAGGAAGTCCAGCCAGCCGGGGTCGGAGCGTTTTCTACCCTTCACCTCATCCACAAGCTGCGTTAGTATCGCTCGGGGGTCTCCCGTTATCCCAACATCTGCGCCTCGGTTGCGACCGATTTCAGTGGGGTCGATGTCTATCTGAATGATCTTGGCATCACCGGAGAGGCTTGGGGGACGACCATAACCCAGTCGGAAGTCCATTGGCGCTCCTATCAGTAAGATGACATCTGCCTCCCTGAGAGCATCGGCCCGAGCGTATGAGAAGTACATGGGGTGGTCTGGGGGCACACAGCCACGCCCCAGTCCATTTAGAAACACCGGGGCATCGAGAGCAGTGACAAATTCCTGTAGTTCCTCACTGGCCCGAGACCAATGAACACCTCCTCCAGCTATGACCACCAGCCTTCCTGCTTTCAACATCAGTTCTGCGGCCCGCCGCACGTACTCTGGATCACCATATGGCTTGGCTTCAGTACGGTAGTTGATGGGCAGGCAAACCTCCGATTCCTCTATCTGACTCAAGAGTACGGACGTCGGGGCTTCAAGATAAACTGGCCCTGGCTTACCCGCCAGCGCATGGCGGAAAGCCATGCTGATGTACTCTGGAATGCGCTTGGTATCGTGGCAGATACGAGCCCACTTTGTAATCGGGCGTGCCAGCTCCAGGTAATCTTTATCAATTTCCATAAGGTCGCCAAGGTCGTAGTAAGCAGGACCACTTCTACCTTGGCCGATATAGACCACAGGACTTGATGTCAGGTAGGCATTGGCGATGCCTGTATAAGCGTTGGTAAATCCTGGGCCTCTGGTGAATATGGCTACTCCCGGTGTGCCAGTGACGCGGGACCAGCCATCTGCAGCAGTAGCGGCGCCCTGCTCACTACGCATGCCTATAACCTTTATCCCCTGGGTCTCACAGCCCTCGTAGTAAGCAGCCAGCTGTACCGCACACAGCGTGAAAACGTACTTGACGCCTTCTGCCTGAAGAGCCTTGGCCGCTAAATCGCCACCGTTGACCTTTGTCACAACTCGTCTCTCGGAACCTGTCTAAATCCCTACCTTCAGTATCCTTTGTGCATTCTTTATAAACACTTTGTCCACTACCTCTGGCTTATACATAGATTCAAATTCGTCGAGCCAACGCTTGGGGGACATCACCCAGAATTCTTGCCCTCTCACGAACCCTCTGAACAATATTCTGTTTGGCCACAAAGTCCGTGGTATATTGGCCCGTGTTAAAAGTATCGTCATCCAGCACCGCCTGATGAAAGGGAATATTTGTCTTTATTCCTTCTACCCTCATTTCATCAAGGGCTCTGTTCATGCGTGCTATGGCTTCAGTCCTTGTTTTCCCCCACGTCATTAGTTTAAGAAGCAAAGAGTCATAGTGCAGAGGAACCTTATATCCTTCATATACACCTTCGTCGATCCTCAGCCCCAAACCATGAGGCAATCGTAGGCCTGTTATAGTTCCAGGACAGGGAAGGAAGTTACGCGAGACGTCTTCCGCGTTAATACGGCATTCCAGGGAAAAGCCCCGGCGATTAATTTCATCCTGGCTATACCCTAGATGCTCACCAGCGGCGATTCTAATTTGTTCCCTAACGATGTCTATACCAGTAGTAAGTTCAGTCACGCAATGCTCCACTTGTAACCGAGAGTTCACCTCATTAAAATAAAATTCTTGTGTCTCTGGCATGTAAAAGAATTCCACTGTCAACGCATTGACATACTGTAAAGCCACGGCGATATCAAGTGCAGCCACTGCCATTTTCATCCTCAGATGTGGTGATAGAATATGGCAGGGGGTTTCCTCTATCAGCTTTTGAAACCTACGTTGAATGGAGCAGTCCCTCTCTCCTAGATGCACAACCGTGCCGTGCTTATCCGCAAGCACCTGAAACTCTATGTGCTTCATTCCAGACAAAAGCTTTTCAATATAAAATGAGGAAACGCCAAAGATTCGCTTTCCCCTTTCCTCAACATCGTGAACAGCATTTGCCAACTCTTCTCTGTTTCTGGCGGTAGCCATACCGATGCCGCCCCCTCCACCGGCAGGTTTAACGATAACAGGGTAGCCGATACTTTCCGCCACTTCTTCTAGCTGAGCAAATCTCTCAGCACTTGAGTCCAGTAAAGGCTCATAACCACCCCCACCGTGTATCCGCCAGATTGCTGGTGAGAGGTAAGTCAGAGGCTCATCAGAACCCGGAACCACAGGTATGTTAAGCATCTTCATAAGCTGACGTGCATGATTTTTGGGTTTAACTCGATACATACAAAGGCTGGGCGGTCCTATAAAGGTAATCCCTTGTTGTTCACACATTTCAGCGAATTCAGGATTTTCGGCTAGAAAGCCGTAGCCGGGGTGGATAGCTTCGGCCTCGCTTCTTTTGGCAATTTCCAATATCTTTTCCGTATTGAGATAACTTTGGATCGCTTCTGCTGGTCCAACAGGGTAAGCTTCGTCGGCAAGCCTTACATGCAAGGAATCAGTGTCAGCATCGGAGTAAATCGCAACTGTGCGTATTCCCATATCCTTGCAAGTTCTCATTATCCTCACTGCTATTTCGCCTCGGTTTGCAATCAGGATCTTCTTGAACATTATTTTACTTTTCCTCCGTAATAAGACTCCCCCAAATTCCTATCAGGCCCGAAATGGGTATACGGCCAACTTATCCATCTTGAGCGCACTATTCCCTTTTTGGAGAAGCAGCACCAGGCACGAAGTTAGGTTGGAAGATACAGTTTGCTTTGCAGTTGAACATTTCCAACGTTGTATACCCTTGTACCGTCTCCAGAGATTCTAATTTGAGGAGTTGCTTAACATCGGCCTGGATAAAGATTTACCCCGCCAGACTCTCCTAACCCTATCTGTCCAATCATAGGGGTTCACTCCACCTTTATCTTATCCTTTACCTTGTCCTCCCACGGATCCTACCTCAACTTTCGCCCCTCGAATTCTTTTGCGATGAAGCTGGCGGAGGCCGGTTTGTATCGGGAGGGATCTGCCCAGTACATCTCTGGCGGACCATAGGGAGGTACATATGCCAAGTTATTTTCTGGAATGTTCCATTCTACCGGTTGTTTGATGGGTCTCCCTGCTTTTGTGCTCCAGACACGGAGACTCCGCTCCAATACCCATTCCAACACCCTGCCAAGCTGGAGCATCTTATCAATATCAACCCCTACGTCTATTCCCATTTCGTCGAGCGCCACGAGGACGTCCTCGGTCGAGGAATTTCCAACCTCACAAGAATTAGTGTAGATAGGCCCAGTTCCAATGCCCGGAACATCATCAACCACAAATGCCGGTTGTCCTCCTAATAGTCCGAGGGAGGTCTCCACAACTCTCGCTCCAGCCAGGATCGCCGCAACAGTATTGGCTAAAGACATCCCTCTGGCCTCGTGGAAATGGGCAACTCTGAACTTCACCTCACCATCATGCTTTCCGAATCGGTCCACAAGGGCAGACATATACTCGTAGGCCCTCAAAGGGTTACATTCGCCGGTGGTGTCACAAGGGGTGAAGTTCCTTATTCCCAGATCCAGCCCCCGCTCTATCAGCTCAATAGTGTTCTCTATGGGCACAGGTCCGGCGCATGGAGAGCCATAGACACAGGCGATAGCCATGTCGATGTCAAAGCCGCTCCCCCTGGAGATCTTCACAAAACCTGGGATGTCCTGAAAGTATTCCTCCCTTGTTCTGCCAGAGTTCCGCCTCCCGTGAAGGTCCTCTGCCGAAATGGTGAAGGCAACAGTTTGAGGCGGGTAGCCTGCCTGTGCTGATTGTGCGGCTCTCTCAAAAGCCCTCTTAGTCATGCCATAGCATTTCAAGTGGACTTTCCCTTCCTTCACCGCCTCGAGTTCCCACACCCTTTTTAGGAGATCCTCGGCATCCCTGCTTTGAGGTAGCAACCTCGGATGACTGAAGTTAGTTACCTCGATTACTTCGTATCCTGCTCGAATAAACTGATCTGCAAACCACAGCTTAGTTTCGGTGGGTATCACTTTTGGCGCATGCTGCAAACCATCTCTGAGCAAGATCTCAACCATTGTGACCTTCTTGGGTAGCTGCTGCTGCATATCCAGCCTCATTCAGATCACCTCTTCCGATTTTAGCTGGGCAATCTCATCCCAGTTATAAGCTGCTACTTCCATGAGCACCTCTTCGGTGTGCTGACTAAATTCAGGGGCAGGCATTCTAACTTTGCCGGGGGTCGCACTCAATCTAACGGGGATGCCTACCATCTTGACAGGCCCCGCCACAGGATGGGCGAAATCTATGATGTATTCGTTGGCCATCATTTGCGGGTCATCAGCCAGGTCAGCATAATCATTAACCGATCCACAGGGGATATCCACTTCCTCCAAGCGCCGGATTAATTCTGCCCTGGGTTTGGTAGCGAAGACTTTATCCAGAATAGCAATCAGTTCCTCAGCGTTGTTACCTCTGCTATCAATAGAGTTGAACCGAGGGTCATTCTCCAACTCCTCGATGCCCAATGCCTTGCAGAAATCGTGCCAGAATCGCTGCGACTGGAGAGCAGCGAGAATAATCCACTTGTCGTCGCCCGCCTGATAGGTGTTCCAAAGGGGATTCCTAACCCTCTTCCGTGACATTCTTCCTGGTGCCTTGCGTGAAAAAAGATATCTCTGAAGAGCAAGTTGCCCCATCGAAGCCTGACTCCCCAAAAGGGATACCTCAACCTCTTGGCCAATGCCCATCCGCTCTCGGGCGAAAAGAGCGACCATGATCCCGTAGGCTAATACCATGGCCCCAACCCAATCGGCAGCGCCGTTTACTTGGATCAGCGGAGGAGGCTCATGGGGCTCTCCGCTAACGCTTAACATTCCTCCCCTTCCCTGAGCAATAATGTCAAAGGAGGGCTTGACCCGGTCAGGCCCCCTATTTCCAAAGCCTGTGCCTGAGGCATAAATAAGGCGAGGGTTGATACGGGATAGTGTTGTATAGTCTATCTTCAATCTTTCGGCGACGCCCGGTCGGAGGTTTTGCACGAAAACGTCTGACTTCTCAACCAACCGGTACAAGACTTCCTTTCCCTTGTCCTTTTTAATGTCCAGGGTAATGCCTCTCTTGTTACGGTTGTGACATTCAAAGTAGGTATTGAGAATGCTCTGATCGCTTCTCCAGACCAAGCCCCGACCTGGGTCACCACCAACCCTATCTTCTATCTTGATAACGTCTGCGCCCATGTCCGCCAGCATCTGCGTAGAAACTGGCCCTTGCTGCCATATCGTTAGATCAAGAACCCTTACACCCTCAAGGGGCATACCCATTTATCCGCTCCTTTGCCCGAAAAGATGTCGTTTCTCCTATGAATTGAGAAATCTCACCCTTCAGTGGCATACAAACACACCAGATTGGGTAGCCTCGTCGGTGTGTTGAGCGGGCAAACACCGCATTGGACGGGGCTACCCACGCCGCCTTTTATATGCTAAACCTGCGCCGGAGAGTGCTGTAAAGCTAGTCTCACCGCTCTAATTTTTCTACAAAAACTAACTGCTTGTCCACCATTTGTACCAGGAAACCAGGCATGTTTGATAGCCCATCCGCTTCCCATCGGCTAAGTCCAGCAGGCGCTTCAAACTCTAGCTGCCCAGAGCGTCCCACTTGGCCGATCTTCTCGCGGTCAGTAGTGCCCGCCTTATCAATGGCGGCTACTGATAGCCAGAGTGAGTTGTAAAAGTATACATCAGTGGCGCCAGGTATTCTACCAAACATGGCCTTGTAGTCATTTACAAACTTTACAGACCCTGGCGTGTCAAGATCCGTGTACCACAGCGTAGATAGGTACCACCCATCCGCTGCAGGCTTAGAAATCACCGACTCCGCCGAGGCTAAACACCCCACCTTCATGTCGCCGAGACCACCGATATCCGTTAGTTGTTTGGCAATTATCTGATAGAATTCTCCCATGCTGCTTTCGAGAATGGCCACATCTGGGTTGGCGTACTTCAGCTTCGTCAAATACGGTAGGAAATCGGCAGTGCCCGGAGTGATGTAGTCTTCGTAGACTACCTTGATCCCGGCCGCCTCTACTGCGTCTTTGGTAATTTTCACCCGGTCGCGAGCATCCGCAATTTCAGCCCCTAGAAAACCGATGGTTTTTGCCTTCGCTACCTTAATGGCCAGATCAATATATCCCTTGCAAGTCACTTCTATTGGGGGCATAGCTCCAATGGTGTATTTCATTTTTGCAAGATCTATTATAGAGGAAAAGGGAGTAAACAATATGTGGTTCTCTTCAGCAAAGTCGGCTACAGCTTGACATTCGGCTCCGCTAACTCCGCCAAAGACCAGGGCCACCACCTGGTCCACGGTAAGTAACTTACTGGCACCGGCCTGTGCCTCTGGCACGGAGGCGCGGTTATCGTACTTGATCACCTTAATCTCTCTGCCTCCGAGGATGCCACCCATGTCTTTTACCTGCTTCTCAACGAGCCTGATGATACTGTCACCATAGTATATTCCTGACATAGCTGCTGGCCCGCTCCAGGAGCAAATGGCGCCGATTTTCACCGGACCCCCTGGTGTAGGAGTAGCTGTGACTATAGGCGTGGCTGTTGCCGTGGCCGTGGGCGTGGCTGTTGCCGTGGCCGTGGGCGTGGTTGTTGCCGTGGCCGTGGGCGTGGATGTTGCCGTGGCCGTGGGCGTGGATGTTTCCTCCTCCTCTCCACCGCCGCCGCAGGCTGCCAGCACAGACAGCATCAACACAAGAGCTAGGACTACGGCTACAAATCTGCACCAAAGACCGTTTCTCCAATACATGTTATCCCTCCTTCTGCATTGTGATCTTAGCTTAATAGCATTTTGGTGTAGTTGCTTCAACAAGATACCATAACACTTCAGTTCACCTTTGGTGAAACGTAACCACACCCTATTTGCCAGTCAAATCGCCCACCCCCACCTTGTTCTTATACGAACGCTGTGTGCCCCTTACCCCCCCCTGCCTCGGCAACCATACAACAGACCAAGGTTTGCAGACCTAGTCTAGCTGCAGCGCCTAGTTCGTATAGGGATATCTTACATTGAGAACACAACCCTGTCAAGAGGGTGTGATTCTACAAATAGCGTAAGGCTTTGCCCATCTGCAGCTCGTCCAATGTCGTATGTAACAACCGGCGCAAGAAAGATTCTAGTTGCTGCTGTTCCTGGGGGGACAGAGTCGAGAATACGCGACTCAGGACATCCTCTTCTAGAGGCGGATTATAGAGTTGGTTATACAGTCGGCGCCCCCGCTCGGTCAATGCGACTGTCACGATCCTTTTATTGTGGGGGTCCCTGGTTTTGTATAATAAGTCCTGCTGTACCATTCTGTTCAATAGCGTATGTATTGAATGACGCTCTCGCAAGAGCCCCCTCGATATCTTAGAGGGGGTCGCCGGGGCAGGAAGCGCCTCGATAATGAACAGCACACCAGCCTGCATCAGTGGAATGTTGAATCGGGCTAATTCTTTCTCCCGGGCTCTATACAGAATGTGCAATGTGTGATGTAGCCACACCCACAACCTATGCTCTCGGTCCAGAGACGAGATATATCTCATCACGCCCTCCATTGAAATCTTGTAGAGGAGCTTGGTTTCACCTGATGTTCGTTTATGAACAACATGATAACCGCAACACTACCGTGAGACGGTGCGCAGAGGGCAAGCGCCCACGGTACGATATGATAACGACAACAGATTTTATCATAAATAATGGCCTGTCCGCCAGATGCGCTAAATCGCTTGCAGTCTTGACAGGGATGTGTTCTTTAAGTATAATGTTCCTATACGAACTGGGTATTGCGGCTACGCCGGGTCTGCTAACCTAGTCGGTTATATAGTTGCCAACACGGGCACAATCGTGAGGGTGAAAACCATCTCATTCGCATAAGACCAGGTCAGAGCGGCTGACTTCACTGGCAAATACCGCGTGGTTACCTTTCGCCAGGTGAAGAGATGTCGGCCCCGGTTGTGTCCTGATATGTGTGGAGGATAAACAGCTAGTCGGCGTTACCATGCTCGTATAATCAGGTGATAGGTACAACGAAAACATGGATTTTAAATTTACGCCAGAAGAAGAAGATTTTCGTCGCGAAGTCCAGGATTTCCTTGCTCAGGAACTGCCGCACGATTGGCTGGGATGCTATTTAGGAGAAGCTCAAACCGATGAGGAGTGGGCCTTCTCTCGTGCGATGACCAGGAAGCTAGCAGACAAGGGGTGGCTGGTTATCGCCTGGCCTGAGGCATGGGGAGGACAGCATAATCAAATAAAGCAGCTTATCCTCATGGAGGAGATATATACTCGCGAAGCCCCTGGCTTTGATATCGTAGGGGCAACCATGTTTGGCCCAATCCTGCTCCAGCATGGCAGTGAAGCTCAGAAGCAGCAACACCTTCCGGGGATAGCGCGTGGTGAAGTGGTGTGGTGTCAGGGCTTCAGTGAGCCAGAGGCTGGCTCAGATCTGGCTTCTCTTCGGACCAGATGTGAGGAACAGGGCGATCACTGGGTAATCAATGGTCAAAAGGTGTGGACCAGCAATAGCCACCGTTCCGATTGGATATTCATACTCGCTAGGAGCAGCCCTGATCTTCCGAAACATCGGGGGATCAGCTTGCTGCTGGCGGATATGAAGACCCCAGGCATTACAGTCCGGCCTTTGGTTAACATGGGAGAGATGACATCCTTTAGTGAGGTGTTTCTTGACAACGTTCGCGTTCCCAAAGATAACCTTGTCGGGGAGAAAAACAACGGCTGGAACATAGCTACTGCCACGCTGGGTTTCGAGAGGTCATCAATCCACCGGATGGGGTCGGCGTGGAGCTGCCTCAACCGCCTGATACGCTATGTTCGTGAGACAAGAAGGGACAGCAGGCCATCGGGGCATGAACTGCTGGTGCGGCACAAGCTGGCCGACTTGGCCATCGAAGCAGAGATAGGACGTCTATTTGCTTACCGGGTGGCTTCGATGCAGAGGAAAGGCCTTTCTCCGGGCCACCTGACCTCAGTGTCTCGCCTTTTTGGTGCTGAGCTTCAACAACACGTTGCCCAGGTGGGCATGGAGATTCTGGGGCTCTATGGGCAACTCGGGCTTGGTTCGCACGGGGCTGTGCTTAAAGGCAGGATCCAACTGGAGTATCTGGCTTCGGTGGCTGCCACCATATCGGCTGGAACTGCTGAGATGCAGCGGAACATCATTGCCACCAGAGGACTTGGCATGGCAGATGTAAAGTGATATGCTATAAGAGAGTGGGTTTGCGGTGGCCTCCAGTGTTCAAGAGGAGAAGCAACCACGACAGAGAGTTCTCACAAGAACTAGTACCAAACGAGGCGTCATAAAGGGAGGAAACATGAGACTGGGTGAGAAAGTAGCCATAGTCACAGGGTCTGCGCAGGGCATCGGCAAAGCCATCGCTCAGAGGCTAGCGTCAGAGGGTGCCACGGTAATAGTGGCCGATATGATCGAGGACCTGGCCAGGGCAACTTCGCAGGAGATTGAGTCACAGGGGGGCAAGGCTATCCCTGTGAAAATGGACATCACCAATAGTAAGGAAGTTAGGGCTGCCGTGGAGCAAGTGCTGAAACAGTGTGGCAAGATAGACATTTTGGTGAACAATGCTGGCTGGGACAAGATAGAGCCGTTTGTACAGAGCACCGAAGAGACCTGGGATAAGGTGATAGCCATAAACTACAAAGGGCCGGTTATTGTAACCAGGGCGGTGCTTGATAACATGATTAGTAATAATTATGGGCGTATTGTCAGCATTGCCTCTGACGCCGGCCGTGTAGGCTCCAGCGGTGAGTCCGTTTACTCTGGTTGTAAAGGGGGCATAATCGCCTTCAGCAAGACGCTGGCGCGCGAGGTGGTGCGCTACAACATAACTGTCAACTGCGTCAGCCCAGGCCCCACAGGGACACCCGCTGTGCTCAAATTCATGGAAACTAACCCTAAGATGATGGAGCCGCTGAAAAGCGCCATACCCATGAAGCGGCTGGCTCGTCCTGAGGAAATCGCTGCCGCGGTGCTCTTTTTTACCTCGGATGGTGCCGGCTACATCACTGGCCAGGTTCTCAGCGTCAGCGGTGGACTGACCATGTGCTAGCTAGAGCAAGGGTGAGCTAGTCATCTGCTCCACCTTGAGAAACAGGTAGAGGAGGCGCTTATGGCGTGTGTGACTTACGAAAAGAAGGGGAGGATCGCCTATATTACGCTGAACCGCCCCGAGGCCATGAACGCCATCGATGTGGATACTTGGCGTGAACTGGCGAGTGTCTGGGAGGACTTCAGAGACGACTCAGAGGTATGGACAGCGATTGTCACCGGAGCCGGCGACAAGGCCTTTTCGGCCGGTGCTGATCTGAAAGAGTTGGACACGATTCTGGCTGGAGCCGAAGAAAAAGAGCGCTCACTCATCATGCGGATAATAACGTATGCTCCCACACGAAACCTCGGGGTCTGGAAGCCTATCATAGCTGCCATCAACGGACTGGCCATGGGGGGAGGCCTTGAACTAGCCCTGGCTTGCGACTTGCGTATCGCTGCTGAGCACACCATGCTGGGTTTGCCAGAGGTGCGGGTGGGGGTGATACCGACCATGGGTGGCACCCAAAGGTTACCTCGGCTTATCCCGTTCAGCATTGCGCTGCGGATGCTGCTAACTGGAGAACTGGTGACCGCCAAGGAAGCGCAACGCATTGGCTTAGTTGACGAGGTGGTTCCTCAAGCGGAGCTCATGTCAGCAGCGGAATCTTTGGCCAACAAGATCAACAAGAATGGCCCCCTTGCTGTAAGAGCTGCCAAGGAGGCTGCCTACCGGGGGATTTGTCTGCCGCTGGAAGAAGGTGTGCACCTGGAGAGCCTGATCATGAGCCGAATCTTCTTCAGCCGCGATACTCAAGAAGGAATACGAGCCTTTCTGGAGAGGAGGGCGCCTGTATTCAAAGCTGAGTAATAGCCCGCTTGCCTGGCTAAGGCGCAGTCAACCCGATTCTGCATCAGAAAAGTAATAGTAGGAGGTTATTATATGAAAGGGGCAATAGATGTTTGGTGCAACCCGTTTACACCGGAGTTAGCCCAGAGAACCCTGGATGACCCGGAGATAGGGGCGGTCGTCAAGTGGTGGCATGCCGAGGAACGTTACAAGGGTCGGTCGGTGGAAGTGATGCTAAAAGAGATGGATGAGATGGGGGTGGAGAAGATTCTCATACCTTCTTTCCAGCAGTATTCTTTCATGCGCAAGGTCCCCATTATGAATTTTAAGACTGAGGAGATTGCAGAGCTGGTGAACAAGCACCCCGACAGATTTGTCGGCCTATATGGCGTGAATCCCTACAAAAGGATGGATGCGGTGCGTGAATTGGAGAAGGCAGTAAAGGAGTATGGGTTCAAGGGGGCCCACATTCACCCCTATGGCTTTGGCATACCCATAGATGCGCCAGACTACTATCCCATCTATGCTAAGTGTGTAGAACTTGGCGTGCCAGTACAGATGCAGGTGGGACACTCGGCAGAGGCTATGCCCAGCGAGATGGGGCGTCCCATACGCCTGGATAACATCGCACTCTACTTTCCGGAACTCAAGATAATTGGGGCCCACATGGGCTGGCCCTGGTGCGAGGAACTGATAGCTATATCCTGGAAGCACGCCAATGTATACATAAGCACCAGCGCTCATATGCCGCGGTACTGGGATAAGTCTGTGGTCAACTTTATAAATACCAGAGGCGTTGGCAAGGTAATGTGGGCCACAGACCACCCGGTGGTTAGTCATAGAGAAGGCATAACACAGATCAATGAGCTCGGGCTTAAGGATGCAGCTAAGCAACAACTGCTTAGGGAGACAGCCGTAAAAGTATACAACCTGTGACCGGCGGACAGCCAATGACGCAGGAAAGCAAACTTTGGAAGGAGGCAGCAAATGGCAGAGAAGAAAGCAGCTGAACCAATGCAGCGTCCTATGCATGGTGGAAGGATCGTAGGCCGAATCCTCAAGGAACACGGCATCAAATATATCTTCGGAGTGCACGGCGGTCACATCTGGCCCTTAGAAACCGGATTCCATGAATTTGGCATTGAGCGCCTCCACCTGCGCCACGAGCAAACCGGCCCTTATGCCGCTGAAGCCTATGCCCGCTGCACACGCACTCCGGGACTCTGTTACGGTACTGCGGGCCCCGGTCTCACCAATATGATGTCAGGTATAGCTCAGGCCTATTACAACCGTGCTCCAATGGTGGTCCTTTCCGGCGCACACACACGGGACCAGCTTTTCGGCCGTGCTCTTCAAGAAGCCTACCCCGAGGAGTTGTGTAAGAGTATTACCAGGTGGTCTCTTTCTGTTGAGGACTGGGCGAACATCCCCCAATACCTCCGTAAGGCGCTCCACGATTGTATGGTTTATCCACCACGCCCTATCGTCCTCGCCATAGATATGAAGGGTCTCATGTCCGCCCGAAGCGAAAAAGAACTTGTCGGGGATATCCCTCTCTCGGCTGTAGCCCCGGATTCGCCAACGCTTGGCGATCCCAAGTCTGTGGAAAAGGCTGTTAGGTTGCTTCTTGAGGCCGAGAGACCATTGGTGGCGGCCGGAGAAGGCATCCACTGGGCTGATGCCTCAAGTGAGCTTCAAGAATTAGTGGAATTACTGAATGTCCCGATACACACCAGGAGAATCGCGCGAGGGGCTGTGCCTGAGGATCATACCCTTGCTGTCAGAGCGGGTTATCGCGCAAGGTTCTGGGCAGATTGTGATGTCATAGCGATTATTGGCCTACACTTAGGTGGTCTGGAGGGGGTTGGCCTGCCGCCGGTTTGGCCGGCAAAGGCTAAGCGGATCATTATCCATGAGTCGGCAGAGGATGCCTGGCAGTCTCTCCCCGTAGCGCTGAAGATTATCGGTAACCCCAAAATGGTACTCCGTCAGATGATCGATTGTGCCAAGATCATTATTAAGGAAAGGCCGAAAAGGACTGCCTGGCTGGAGTGGCTGGGCAAGTGCCGCCGTGAGCATGCCGAGTGGCAGGGTGAGGCGCTGGCTGAATATGTCAATCATAAGCCTGTCCATGCTGTCAAGCTCGCCCAGGATATAGTGGATTTTCTTGATGATAGTGCTACCATCGTCTATGATGCATTCTGTGGCACCGCCTTCCTCACCGACCGCGTTAAAGCCAAGTTTTCAGGGCAAATCCTGGACACTGGAACGTGGGGTGGAGTTGGCCATGGTATCGGCATGGGCATCGGGGCGCAGCTGGCCCGACCCGGGAAGCAGGTTCTGGTCCTCATGGGTGATGGGGGGATGGGTGTCGGAGGTATGGACATTGAAACCGCCTCAAGGTATAAGCTCCCTGTGGTCTATGTGGTATGCAACAATAGCACCTGGTTGGCAGGCTCTTACATGGCGTTTTTTAAAAACCAGGTGTACCCCTGGGACATGCTGCCTGACATTAGATATGATAAGATGTTTGAACACGTTGGCTGTCACGGCGAGAATGTTACCGACCCCAAGGACATCATCCCAGCCCTGAAGCGAGCCTTTAACTCGGGCAAGACCTCAGTGGTCAACGTGATGCTGGATAATAGAGTCTTTAACCCCTGGCTGGGATCATGGGGCATGACCGTAGTTGCCAAACTCAGCGCAGACGTCACTAAGTGTCCCGAGGACTGGCAAGACTTTCTTATGAAGGGGCCTTCGACTGAGGTCATGGAGGAACTTCGGAAAAAGGGCTACCCGATCCTCAAACATTCTGAAGCATCCTCCAGACAAAGGTCTGGTGGCCAATGGGTTGAGGAAGGGCCAAAACCTGAAAAGGGGTAAACCTACAACCCGCGGCGGTAAAGTTAGGAGGTTGATATTATGCCAGAGGCAGAGGCCCCCGGGAAAAAGACTACTTCGGTCAAATCAACCCGGACTGCCCGCAAGGTGCGCGATGTAGTAAGGACCATGTACAGCCAGGCTCACGAGGCCAAAGCCCAGGGGAGACCAGTGGCCTACTGTATGGCGGGCTGTTGGTTCAACGAAATACTGGTGGCCATGGACATAACCCCTATCTGGACCGAAAACTATGCTGGGCTCTGTGCCGTCAAGCACGATGCCGAACGCTTTCTGCTCAAGGCTGAGGCTGATGGCTATTCCAATGTCATCTGTGGTTATACCAGGATAGGGCTTGGCTTTGATGCCATGCGTCGCGAACTGGGAATGATGCCTCCTGACCCTGCCGACGGGGGCATGCCGGAGCCTGACTTGCTCTTGGGCTGTAGCTGTGTGTGTGACCCAAGATTCAAGTGGTATCAGTCCCTGGGGCGCTACAAGAATACCTCTGTCCATTGCCATGACATAGTGGTGCCGCCCACAGACGCCAACCTGGCTGAGGCAGCCCCTTACTATGTCGCCTACCAGGTGGAGGAGTTCAGGAACCTCATCGCTTTCCTGGAGAAGCACACTGGCAAGAAGATGGACTATGCAAAGCTGAGCCATCATCTGGCCATCTCCGATGAGATCTACCAGACCTGGTGGGATATCGACCAGCTACGCCGAGCTATCCCCAGCCCCATGGCATCTGAGGACCACTTTACAATCTTTGTGCCGGGCCTGTTCCGACTGGGGGAGCAGGAGACACTGGATTTCTACCGTGAGCTTTACGCTGAGGTGAAGGAGCGGGTAGATAACAAGGTTGGGGTCATACCTGAGGAAAAATATCGGCTGATGTGGGCTGGCGGACTGCCTCCGTGGCATACTATGTGGATGTTCAACCACTTTCAAAGCATGGGGGCAGTCTTCGCCATCGAGAATGCCTACTTCGGCTGGGAGCCTTTTGAGATTCCTGTTGGAGTGGATAAGCCGCTGGAGCACTTAGCCTGGAGGATTTTCCAGCTCTTTACCTTAAACTATGAAAAGGCCAGAAAAGGCAGCGGCAATCCCACTGTGGAACGTCTCCTTAGAATGGTGAGGGAATTCCAGATAGATGGCCTGGTTATGCACGCCACCATATCCTGCCGTTCTTTCACCATAGGCCAGATCTCTCTACGGAACATGATCAACGAGCATATCAAGGTGCCCTGCCTTTTCCTCACCAGCGATATGGTGGACCTGAGGGACTATTCCGAGGCCGAGTGGCGGATGCAGATAGACAATTTCATGGAGACTGTCCGAGCCCACAAGAGCAGCCATTAGTATTGATATCAGGTCTCTGAAAAAGCGCCTCAATCCAGGCCAGGGACAGTTTCTCTTATATGCCTATCTTTAAAATTCTCTGGGCGTTCTTGATGAAGATCTTCTCACATATCTGCGGTGGGAACATGGCTTCAAGGTCAGCTAGCATTTTATCTGGACGGAACAGGGGATAGTCAGTGCCGAACACCGTCTTATCTTGAAGGCGTCCGCTGATCTCCTTTTGGCTACCAGTTCTTTGTCTTGAGGATGCCTCAGAAGGTTTCAGGAGCGGGTAGCCCTTTCTGCGAAGTTCTTCTATCACCTCAGTCGATGGTCCCTTCATAATGAGGTCACACCAGTCCTTAGGAGATTTAGGTGTCGCTGCAGAGTCAGGCAATTACAGACATGAACCATGTTTGCAGCCAGGGGTTATAGACTCTATTATCGATCAGCACTAAACCTTAAGTTTGAAAACGCGGACGGCGTTGTCCCTGAGGAACATCTGCTTCACCTGGTCTTTAAGTCCCAGTTGCTCTACCTGCTCCAGATTGGGCTTTTGCTCCGTCACAGGCCAGTCCGAACCCCACATGCACTTGTCCCTGCCCCTGGTGTTCATAAATTTCACCATGGACGGGTCATAGTACCTGGGCAGGTAGGCTTCCATGCTGAAATAGACATTCGAGTTCTTCAGCACTACACCCTGCAACACTTCCACCCAGGGCCAGCCGGTGTGACCCGCAATGAGCTTGAGTTCGGGGAATATCTCGGCCACCTCGTCAATCTGCAGTGGATGACAATATCCCTCAGGCAGTGACTCTGCGAAATGTCCGCACTGGGTGATCAACGGGATATCCAGTTCAACGCATTTGGCATAGAAAGGAAACCATATCTTATCGTCAAAGGGGGCGAAACCGCCCGTGTGCGTTACGGCTCCCACGAAGAACCCTTCATATTCTTTGACTACTTTCTCCATCTCCCTGACGCCGTCCATCACCGTCCATGGATTGATGCCGTAAAGACCCCGAAATCTCTTGGGGTATTTCTCGTAGTAGGGAAGGAGATCCCTCCAATCGTTCTGCACGATCATCCGGGGCGCTTGCCCCAGCTTCATGCGACGGCTATGTCCCTGCTGCATGAGTGCCAACATGGTAATCTCAACGCCAGCGGCGTCCATTCTGGCTACGAGGTCGCCAGGCTTGTTTGAAGGCATCTTCCGGTCCAGGTGTTCCGTTTTGGTTGCTGCGGCCATCTCGGAGTGACTGAAAAGCTCGGCCATTTTTTCTTCCGAGATAAAGTTATACCAGACATCTATTGCTTGGGGCATCTTTTCCTCCTGATTTGATTATTGATTGAGATCGCGCACACTTTCAGTGACGAGGTTATCCACCCCATCGATGGCACAGGATAACATTATCCTATT
>Ga0315295_10001993_pt1 | contig 17383 bp, 22 predicted proteins | sample YL17G14_0_MG_FD_204453 | JGI IMG/M metagenome (GOLD analysis project Ga0315295, IMG submission 204453) | Sediment microbial communities from Yellowstone Lake, YNP, Wyoming, USA - YL17G14_0 | ecosystem: Environmental > Aquatic > Freshwater > Lake > Sediment | place: USA: Wyoming | collected... | reverse complement strand
AAATTATCGAATATCCTTGGTTTAAACGCCCGTACTCAGCTTTTTTCCTATCGCTATAACACACTTCGCGGCAGAAAAATTTGTGACTCGAAACTGCAAACCGCAAAAATCCTGAAAGAATTTGATATTTCCCATCCCAATATCTACAAAAAATTTCGAAAACCCCAAGATATCCTATCGTTTGATTTTCAAAGCCTTCCGAGCTCTTATGCCTTAAAGCCTAGTAGGGGCCTCGGAGGAGAGGGAATTGTTGTTGTCAAAAGGCGAGCTAAAGACGGGGAGGGCTGGATTACCACCCAAAGACAAAAAGTGACCGAGGATGATTTGAAACTTCATATCCTGGATACTTTGGAGGGGGCTTATTCGATGGGCAACACTCCCGATGTTGCTTTTATCCAAGAATTTGTGGGAAGGCATAAAGCCTTTAGAAAGTACGCTTTTAGAGGAACACCCGATATAAGAATAATTGTTTTTAACAAAGTACCAGTTATGGCAATGTTAAGACTTCCCACAAAGGATTCGGGGGGTCGTGCCAATCTTCACCAGGGAGCGGTAGGGGTAGGGGTAGATATTGCAACGGGTATCACAACTAAGGCTATATGGTATGGAGAACAGATTTACCTCAAACCTGGCTCGAAAAGGAAACTACGGGGAATAAAAATACCCGACTGGACTAATATATTAGAAACTGCCTCTCGGGCGTCGATGGCAGCAGGAATGGGATTTTTGGGAGTGGATATTGTTCTTCATCCCGATAAAGGAATAATGATTTTGGAGCTCAATGCTCAGCCCGGTCTTCAGATACAGCTGGCAAATGCTACAGGGCTTAAAAAAAGGTTAGAAAGAATTGAGGATTTAGAGGTTAGGAATCCCGACCACGCCGTAAAAATAGCAAAGGCTCTTTTTGCCGAGCGCTTTGCCGACAGGGTCAAGGCAGAAGAGGGAATAAAAACCATAGGGATTTGGGAGGAAGTTAAGGTAGTGGGAGGGGATAAGAAAAAACACCCCGTCAAAGCAAAAATCGATACGGGAGCTTGGAAAACTTCAATTGACCGGGACATGGCCAAAAACTTGGGAATTTTGGATAAAAGCAACGTCCTTTGGACCAAGGTTTACAAAAGCTCTTTGGGTAAAGAGGTAAGAAAAGTAGTAAGTTTAACCTTCTACCTAGCGGGGACCAGGGTCTCAACGATTGCGAACGTAGCCACAAGGACCCACTTAAGAACACCACTTATAATAGGCAGAAAAGATTTGAAAGGATTTCTGGTGAAGGCGGAATGAAAAAAATATTAATCCTGGTAGATAAAGTTGGACCCAAAAAAGAACTTTTCGCCGAGCTGATTTCAAAAAGAGTCAGCCGAAAAGATATTCAGATAGTCTTGGCCAGATTTTCCGATCTTTATTTTGAGATTGACTCCAAAGGAATGTCAGTCGAGGTCGAGGGGATGAGGATTGATGATTTCGAATTGGTTTATTTCAGGCGGGCCGGGGATAAATTTTCGGGCATGGCATCTACCTTGGCGGTTTATCTTAAAAGCCGTGGGATCAAATTCATTGATACTTCTTGGGGCGAGATAGGGCCCTTGGGCAGTAAATTCACGGCCATCCTAAAGTTGGCAATCGCCGGCCTTCCCGTTTTCCCAACCATATACGTTTGGAAAGACAACATTGAAAAATACAAAACCAAGATTATTAAAAAAATGGGGCTTCCTTTGGTAGCAAAAGAATTGTCTACACAAAGAGGAAAGGGCGTACATTTGATAAGGACAAAAGAGGATTTCGGGACTCTTCCCCTTAAAGACAAAGGGGGCGGGAGCAACCAATATTTATTTCAGAAATATGTAGAAATAGAAGATGAGTACAGGGTTTTGGTTCTGGGCAATAAAGCTGGCGTCTGGGAGAAAAAGGTGGTTACCCAAAAAGGAGAGTTTAGGCACAATATCTCCTTGGGAGCTAGCGAGGAGTTTCTTCCGATAACCGAGATTCCCGCTGGAATTTCGGACGTTGCGACAAAAGCCTCTGGTGTTTTAAATTTGCAAATTGCCGGGGTCGATGTCGCTACCGAAAAGAAGACTAATAAAATATATTTGGTTGAGGTCAATCGTGGGCCAGGACTAACATACGACACGACCATCTCGTCGGAAATAGACGAAATCGCAAAATACCTCGCAGAAGAAACAAAAAGATGACGAATTATAAAGTAGGAATGGCTTTCTCCAAAGATTTTCAAGGAAATACCCCGCTGGGACACATTGGCGTAAAACTTCCCGTTTACATTCGGCTGTTGGAGCTTTGTGAGGCCAAAGGATGGGAAGTTTATGTCCTGACAAAAAAAACATACAAGGGCGATGGTATATTTGAAGGCTCTTGGAAGTTTTCAAAAGGGAAATTTGAAAAAATTAAATCTCCGGTTAAGATAGACCTCGTCTATGATAGAAGTGCGGGAGTTAAATTTCCTCCGGACGTGGACGAAAGTACAATTTGGGTAAACACAAGAGCCTTTAAAGTTCTTTGTTGGGACAAGTGGAAAGCATATCGAAAGATTGGTAGCTTCATGCCGAAAACCTTTTTGGTAGAAAAAGAGGAAGATCTGCAACTTATACTTCAGAAAATTCGTACTCAATGGGTAGTTATTAAGCCATATAATGGGCTAAAGGGACTAGGCGTATTTATCGGTCCAAAGGATAAAGCGAAAAACTTTAAATTCGGTAAAAAATATAAGCATTATATTGCACAAGAGTTTCTCGATACGTCTAGCGGAATTCCTGAAATCACCGAAGGTCTGCATGATTTGAGAGTTGCCATTGTTAATAAGGGGGCTGTTTGGTCACACGTCAGGGTCCCAAAAACCGGAAGTTATATGGCCAATGCCGCTGCCGGAGGTATTTTGACGGAGGTAGATTATTCATTGGTTCCCGAAAGCGTAAAAAAAATCGTAACAGAAGTTTCGGAAAGGTTTTATAAACAGTACGACAACCCTTGCTATAGCATCGATTTCGGTATAGACCTCGACGGGGTTCCCAAAATCTTCGAAATAAACGACCAGATAGGTTTTCCTCGTTGGGAGATGAACAATCGGGATAACTTTTTGTTTGAATTGACGAGTGGTTTTGAGAACAAATTTAAAAAGAAGTTCTCGTAAGCTCTTGTGAAATTGTTGAGGTTGAAAACTCCTATAGAATATTGTTAGGATTAATGGATATGGATCCGACAGAAGGGGCCGATCTCCGAAAGCCAGTAACTCCTTTTCCTACCCAAAATCCGGGGACACCCGAGCCTTCGCCGAACATACCAACGATTCCGCCAATTCCCCAAGCACCCGGGGCAAATACTTCCGTATCCGCCGAGACCCAATCGATAGAGTCATTAAGTTCAGGTGACGGAGTTAATAAAAAGAAAGTATTTGTAATTGGTGGGGTGGTGGTATTGATGCTTCTTGTTATAGGTGGGGCCATTTATTTTGCACCCCGAATTTCTTCCATGCTGGCCAAAAGGATTTCAACAAAGGACACGGCAGAAGTTACAACGGCTGCCCCGACGCAGGCACCAAAATTGGCAAGTGCAAAGGTCTCGTACCTTGAAGGTGACGTCTGGTCGGTAACGGGAGATCAGAAATCTCCGATTTACGAGGATGCGGAAGTTACGGAAGGGGATATCCTCGAGACGGGCGAGGATGCAAAAGTTGTATTGGCTCTGGAAGGAGGAAGCATTTTAAGACTGGGTCCTTCTACCAAGATTACTCTTACAAACTTGGACAGTTTAGACCTTTCTTTTTCCCAGGATTCGGGGGTGCTTTTTGCATATGTCGAAAAAGGGGTCGGTAGGTTTATGGTCACGGCTGGAGACGTTACGGTTGAGGCCGTGGGAACCGCATTTTCCGTAGATAAACAGGATGAAGTCCAAGTCAATGTATTTGAAAATAGCGTTAAGGTAAAAGAAGGGGAGGTTGAGGCTAAGGTAGAAGAAAATAACAAATGGGTTCAAGGTGAATCCGCTCCCGCGGCTTTGGCTTCTAGTGAGGTTTCTTCCGACAATTTCCTTCAGTGGGCCTTAGAGGAAGAAATCCAAAGAATGGAGGCCGATATTATTTCTCAAGTTACGGTTCCGGAAAATAAAGAGGATAAAGAAGCATATATTGCTGCCCTCAAAGAAATTGTGGGGGATAAATAAGAATTATTAAGGAAATCTTTTCAGGCAACCATAATCTTTACGGATACGAAAAAACCTTGGGATCCATGAAACCCGGTTCTGGAACTTGGTATTTTAGAGTCTGTGAATGGGTAGGAGATACCTGCGGAGTCTACTCAAACGAACTCTTCTTTAGCTTCTAAATTCATCTTTGGTAGCGTATAATACCCTAACGCTCTTTGGCAAAAATCCCTGTATAAGGAGAATTTACGATGGACGAATTGGATAACGCATCCGATGTGTACGTCGTATCAGAAAGCCTTGGATGGTGTGCTGTCGCAATCCTTGGTGTGGGCACCCTTATGTTCGGTCTCGGATTCGTTCTTGTTTGGGACAGGACCGTACTGGGAGCCTTTCTCGTCTCAGGAGGACTCTCTGCTATGTGTCTCGGTACGTTTTTCAGACCGGGACCACAGAGTGAGAGAGCGGGATGTGCGCTCTTTACTGGTTTCATCGCATTGGCAATTACGGCATTTGCCATAGGGATATATGCGGTGATCCAGAACATCATCCATTGAAGAAGCCCAAGGAGGTGCAAGGTGCGCGGAGTAGACTCGCGTATTTCTAAAAATGAAATACGGCTACCCTGCGCACCAAGTACTATTTAACCTCAACCGTTGCGCCAGCTGCTTTCAGTTTTTCAACTGCGCTTTTTGCATCTTCTGCTTTAGCGTCTTTCAATACTTCAGACGGAACCTGTTCGGTCATGTTTTTCGCATCAACTAGAGTTAAATTTTGATTGATTTCGCGTAGTGCCTTAATAACCGAGATTTTGTTTGCACCTGCGCCGGTTATTGTAACGGTTTGGGTAGCACCGCCTGCAGTTTCGCCTGCCGGAGCGTCAGCGCCCGCTGTGGGAGCGCCTGCTGCCGGAGCCGCCATAATTGGGGCGGCAGCCGTAACACCGAGTTTCTCCTGAAGTGCGCTAACCAACTCAGAAAGCTCCAAAACCGAGAGCTTGGCTATTTCGTCTACCAATTTTTCCACATTTCCAGAAACCTTTTTGGATTGTTTCTTTTCCTCTTTTACCTCGGCTTTTGGTTCTTCGACCTTTGCTTCTTCTTTAACCTCTTCTACCTTTTTTATATCATCTGCCATATTTATCACCCCGCCTTCGATTTAAGTACATACAAAAGATTCTGCATATTTGCATTTAGAGTTCCCACAAGGCCGTATGGGGAAGAAAGAAGGGTACCAAGAAGCTGTCCCAAAAGAGCATCTTTCCCGGGAAGCTTGGAGATTTTGACCAATGATTCGTTGTCCTGGAATGCTCCTTCGATAATCCCGACCTTCAAAGAGGGGACTTCAAATTCACTTGCGAATTTTCCGAGTACTTGGATTGGGGCAATCGGATCGGAAGACCCTATTACAAGCGCGGTTTGCCCTGTCAGAGCAGAATCGGAGAGGGTATCGGCAGGGATTTTGGCCGACTGCCCAGCCCTTTTAAGAAGGGTATTTTTAACAACAATCATTTTTGCATCAGCTTCTTTTAGCCTTCTTTTTAATTCCTGCTGGGATTTTACTGAAAGACCTGCGAAATTAATAAGAACGACGGATTTTGCGGAAGTAAGCTCCGTAGTTAAGTTTTCAACAAAAATTGGTTTTTCTGATTTTTTCATTTGTTCGTAAATAACAGTTTACTCATAAAAAAACGCGCCCGAGGCGCGCTATTAACGCTTAAATATTTGCCTCGGCATGTCTTATATCCTAAACGGAAAGCATGCTGTCTTCGGACAGGTAAATATAACAGAAAATTTCTATAAAGACAAGCGATGGTTTCTAGGTTTTTATGTGAGGAAGATTGTCTGGTGAAACTACTTTATAGCCCCCACTCTTAAGTTCATCAAATTTTTGACGGTTGATTGGGAAAACATAAACAGAATCAGGACGTTCTGACTTGGGATGACCCCCTCCTACTAAAAAGAGTAATGGTTCTCTCGCGATATTGATTTCAATTAGGGTGTTACCGGATAAAGGGTTTTTAAAACGGGGATTAAAACTTTCACTTATTCCTTCCCTTCGAACACCCAATCTACGATCTATTTCCCAGCCGGGGGATTTATACTCAACGGTTACCGGTGTTCCGTCATCTAAACGAAGCATAAATTTCGGTAGTTTTGATGCCTCTGTTTCCGCACCCGACTCATTCATACGCAAATTTTAAGGCTGACAAGAATAAATGTCAAATTTGAAGAATATAGATAAGTTTTGACATTGGAAATAAGTTAAGGTATCTTTTGATTGATGGGTAAGAAAGTCTTGTTTTCGATTATTTGTTTTTTCTTGGTACTAATATCGAGATTTTATTTCACTCCTTTAATTTTTGCTCAAGAATCATCTGGATCTTCTGGAGTTGCAGTACCGGATATTTTCCCAATTCCAAATCCGGAGCCGGGGTTCTTGGGACAGGATCATTCGTATTCGGTAACTTTTAGGGGTAACGGGGAGGCGGTTGTCGCCTTAAAGGTAGTTTTGACTAATAAAGGGGAAAGTCCACTAAGTGAAGCAACCCTGAGAATTCCAAAAGTGGCTCCCCAGGAAATATTTGTTTACCAAGTATTAAGAGACCCGGTTTGCAGTCGTTTTCTAAATGACAACACTTGTTTGGAAACCCAAGAACCGGATTATTACGGATATTATTGGTCAAAGTCCAGATATCAAAAATCCCAAAGTGAATATTCCGGGGATACTCTGAAAGTTATATTACCTCAGGCGATAGCCTCCAATAAATCAGGAAGCTTTTTTGTTTATTTCAGAGCCATGGGATATGCCGAGAAAAATATGTTCGGTGCATATCAATTTTCTTTCGAATCGTTTCAGGTGGACGATGATATAAGAAACTTGACGGTAGGAATAAGCACAGATTCGGACTTGGTTTTGCGGGGTGCCACGGGCGATGTTAATTACCGCTTTGAGGACGCGAGTCCATCCCTAAAGGCTGTGGGGGGCGGAGGCGCCCCGGCAGAGAGCTCCGCCATAGATACTTTCTATAATCAAATTGGCTACGGCTCGCTTGTCAAAACAGCATCAAGTCTTGCTCCTCTTGAAAGCTATACGGTTTCTTCAAGTTACGCCAGCACCCGTATTAAGCTATATGCAAAAGAGGCGGCTTGGGGGGTTGGAATTTTCTTGGGACTGATGGTTTTGGCCGTGGTAGTCTCGAGAATTCTTTTAAGAAAGTCCAATTCCGGCCAAGGGGGTACTAAAGTTACTTCTTTTGATTCGAGATCTTTAATCTTAAGCCTGGGAGTAAGTTTTGGATCCGCTGCACTTGTTTCGGGATACTCTGTGCTTGCGATTTTGGCCGTGGGCTTTTTAACAAGGAATATCGGCTACGACTTTCAGGCGGCCGCCACTATTTTGGTTGTGGTAATTTCCTTTGCCGTTTATGCGCTTTTTCTTTTTGCTCCGGGGATCTATCTGGGAGCAAAAAAGGGAATGGGATGGGGAATTGCCACTTTGTTCCTTACCGTTTTTTGGATGTTAATATTTTTGGGGGTTGGGCTTTTAATTTACCTTTCGGTAAGAACCCCAAATAGCTATCCGGGACCGATTCCACTTGGGGGAGCTAGCCTCGGAAAGCCCATGGATTATGATTTCTAGAACTATTTATTGACTTTCAATACATCCCCATTTAACATATGAACATGAGTTCATATAATTGTTGTAATCCAGACAAGAGTGAGTTCAATAGAATAACTTCCTTATCTTCTCTTTTGAAGATTGTCGCTGAAGGAAGCAGACTAAAGTTGTTGTGCATTTTGAAGAACAAAGAACATTGTGTTTATGAGTTTATGGGGCATTTAGATATAACCCAAAGTCTAATTTCTCATCATTTAGCCGATTTGAAGACTGCTGGATTAGTAATAGATGAAAAGCGAGGACAAAAAGTTTATTACCGATTAACCAAGATAGGTTCTAAGATTATGGCTTTATTGGGAGAGATATGAAAGAACAAGAACAAGGCATTGTTATTCAGTTTCCTTTAGGGTTAAAGCCCCAAGATAGATATTTTCTTGAAATGGCGGTTGCTGACGGTGATATAGAGGAAGCAATTAGATTAGTTGGAGAATACGGTGTTGAAACACCTAATGGCTCAACTCCACTAAGTCTATGCCGGGACTGGATTGCAGGGATTAAGAAAGCAGAGAAACACCACTGCCAAAATGTTATAGATTTACATAGTCAAAGTATATCTATAGGTGGAATGCAAGCATTAGCAACATCAACTAAAAAGGAGGTGTCGCTATGAAGATACAAGTATTGGGTTCGGGTTGTGCAACCTGTAAAAACCTATTTGAAATAACAAAAAAAGCAGTTAATGAAATGAAACTTGAGACTGAAGTTGAATATATTACTGGAAATGAAGGAATACAAAAGATTATTGAACTTGGAGCTATGAGTAGTCCAGTATTAGCGGTAAATGGTTATATTGCTATGACAGGATTTACACCCGATGTAGAAACTATAAAAGAAAAGATTAAAAAAACATTAGAAGTTAAATAACCTATGAATATATTTGCTCCTGTTCAATCATTAGCCGATGTTGTCACTTTTCAATGGTTGGGAATAACTCCTAATACATACCTTGCAAATACGGTTAATTTCTTCGTTTACGATGTAATCAAAATAGGGCTTTTACTTATTGTAATCAACTACATTATGGCAATTACCCGTTATTATTTCCCGATGGAAAGGGTAAAAGACATTTTGACTAAAAGACGATGGTATGGACTAGATTATTTACTTGCCGCATTATTGGGGGTAGTTACTCCATTCTGTTCTTGCTCATCAATCCCTCTTTTTATCGGTTTTCTGTCAGCAGGAATACCTTTAGGGGTCACCTTTGCTTTTCTTATTAGTTCCCCCTTGATAAATGAGGCTTCTCTTTATTTATTTCCAGCAGTATTTGGTTTGAAAGCCACTATTTTATACAACTTAGTTGGTATTGGTGTCAGTATTTTGGGTGGTATGTTGATACAAAAACTAAATATGGAAAAATATATCCAGCCAGAGTTTCTTAAGTTCAAATCAAAAAAGCAAGTTGAGGCTGAATATAACAATCAGAAAGTTCCTCTTAAGAGCTTGATAAAACATTGGACAAGTGAAGCGATGGATATTACTAAGAAAGTTTTTCCTTATGTTGTTTTAGGAGTTGCCATTGGAGCGTTAATACACGGGTTCATTCCAGAAAGTCTAATTACTAAGTATTTATCTATCAAAAGCTGGTATGTAATTCCACTTGCTACTTTAATTGGCGTTCCTATTTATGCTAATTCTGTAAGCGTAATTCCTGTTATAGAAGCATTGGTAGGTAAGGGTGTTCCTATGGGTTCTGCCCTAGCTTTTATGACCGCAACCGTTACTTTGTCACTTCCAGAAGCATTGATATTAAAAAGACTGATGAAGTGGCCACTTCTTATATCCTTTTTTGGAATAACCATTTTTGGGATTATGTTTATTGGTTATTTATTTAATTTTCTTTATTAAGCATAAACTGGTTGTAATTGGAGTGTTTCAAAGACGGTTTTGATGTTTTGTAAGGTAAAATCAAACTCTAACTTGTGGTTGCAGAATAAGTCCTTTAGGGGGAGTAGAAACTAAGCAATATTAAGCTTCACAGAAGGTCCCATTGTAGCCTTGGCATAACCTCTAAGTATTTGATGTGTTCCCCCTAGAGCTTTGATAATAGCCTCGATGTTTTCGACTATCTCCTCCTGGTTCTGGCTGACTTTGCCGACAACTGTATGTATTAAAGGTGCCTCTTTTTCGGTTTTGAGACTAAGGCTGTTGGTTGAGAAATCCTTGGCCTTTTTAACATCACTTATAAGAGTACCGTTTTTAGGATTGGGCATCAAACCCCTCGGTCCAAGGATTCTAGCAAAGGGAACCAGTTTTGGCATCATCTCGGGGGTTGCCAAAAGTATGTCGAAATCAATTTTACCGCTTTCAAGTTTTTTAATTGTCTCATCTGAGGCAACCTCAACCTTTTTTTGTCTTCCCGCACCATGCGGCAAGGTGACATTTGCACTAAGTCCCTGCTTTTTAACCACAAGGTGAAGCTCAAAGCTTCCGTCGAAAGAAGAGTAGGAAGTCTCTTTTACCAGTTTTGCTGCGTCTTTTAAGGAATAAGCCTGTGCCGGGTTTACTTTGGCCTTTGCGTCTTTATATTTTTTGCCCCTTTGCTTAGGAGCAGCCATTTTCTTTTTTGTTTCTTTTTGCTCTTCCTGGCTCGGAGGTACTTCTGCCTCAATTGCCCTTATCCTTTGTCCTCCCTTAAGCCCCGCAATGTGGATTTTTTCCTGTTTTTCGCCCTCTTTTTTGGCCTTTTCCTGCTTTCTTTTTTCATAGGCCTCCTTGCCGGTTAACTCGGCAACTGCTGTGTCTACAAATGAGGTTTTTGTTTTTCCCATGAATTTACTCTTCTACCGTAACTCCCATGGAGCGGGCAGTTCCTGCAACGATCTTTTTAGCAGCCTCGATGTTTTTGGTGTTAAGGTCGTCCATTTTATCTTTTGCAATTTCCTCTATCTGGGCTTGGGTTAGGGTTCCGACGATTTCTCGAGGAGTTGTACCCGAACCCTTTTCCAGGCTGAGCTGTTTTTTAATCATTGCCGAAACAGGAGCTTTTTTGATTTCAAAGTCGAAAGTTCTATCCTCATAAATAGTTATTACCGCAGGTACTACATTTCCCTTCATTTGAGCGGTTTTTTCGTTATACGCTTTTACGAAATCCATAATGGCAACTCCGTGGGGACCCAATGCGGTTCCTACCGGAGGAGCTGGAGTAGCCTCACCGGCTGAAAGATTAATCTTAATAACTGTTTTTACTTTTTTGGCTACCATTTATATCATTTATATAACGAGGTATCGAGGGAGCCCAATGGAGCTTTCGATACTTGTCGTATCTTCCTCGGAACACCCGAGGTAAAAGGAATTATAACAGAAGAATTCAATTATAGTAAAGTGTATAATTTTGATATGGTCGATGAACAGGCAGAGATTTCAAGAAGAATCGGGGTATCTTTACAAGAAAAAGGAGGTCAAAAAAAGGGAATAACCAGAAGACAATTTTTGTTTGGGGCGGCTGCGGTTACCGCCGCAGCTTTGACTGGTAGCAAATTATATAATGCCGTAGATAAAATTACATGGGATCCGCACAACGCGGATCATTTAAGAGATTTTTTAGGTTCCCAGGAAATCTTTCCTGGATGGCATTCTTATTATTTGGGAAAGGTTACCCTAAAAGCGGGGACTGTTATGTACAATAAGCCTGCCTATTGGCAATCCGAGGAGCCGGAAGGCGGATTAATAACCACACGACTGTCTGCCAATACCCGATTGGGGGAACTTAGGGAGGGGGATCAGTTTACAATTGATAGACCATTTATATTTCTTCAAAGACCAATCGAGGGATTTTCCTCTCAGGTGCAGGAAATTGTAGGACCTGCGGGCGTTAGGCAGCAAGTCGACCTAGGATATAGTTGGGTTGTTTTCTCCCTTAACGATCCTGGTGTTCCTGAATATATTTCAAAAGATGTGAGTGCATCTCCCTATAGAGTGGCTGCAACTCCTATCGGAAATGCCAATTTAGAATTTGTTAGTCCTGGCGGAGAAAATAAAATAATCCCGGCAGGTTTAGATATTACCTTTGAACAACAGATAAATTTTGGGAGAATTAGCCGCTAGTGGGTGCTTGATTTTGTCGGCTTGTGTCTGCTGCCCCTTCAATAAACGCATCTAGTAATCTAGAGTCTTTTTGAAGAAGGTCGATAACTGCTTCGCTGGGTCTTTGTCCCGTTCTTCCAACTAACCTTCCCAGCATTCTTGCTGCAATCTCTGTTTCAGCTTGCTGACCAATGCCATTCGATTGTTTTTCCATTCTTTAAAAATATCTATTAAACCTTAGTAATTTGGAGGAAGTCCAGCTCAACAGGGGTTTCGCGTCCGAATATTGAAACCAAAACTTTAACCTTTCCTTTTTCTTCGTCCATCTCGGATATTGTTCCAAGAAAATCAGCAAATGGTCCGTCCGTTATCTTGACAGCCTCTCCTACGGAAAACTTTGTTTTAAATCTGGGAGCCGGAGCTGAAATGAATTTTTGAATATTTGATACTTCGCTCTCCAAAAGGGGGGTCGGGGCTTTTTCGGCTCCAACAAATCCGGTTATTCCGGGAGTTGTCCTTACCGCAAGCCAAGCCGCATCGTCCAGAATCAATTTTACAAGAAGGTAGCCTGGGAATATCTTTTCTTTGACCGTTGCTTTCTTACCGCCCCGGATTATGATTCGATCTTGGGTAGGAACCAAAAGCTCAAATACTTTATCGGTTAAGCCCATTGATTCAACCCTCTGGCGAAGAGTTTCCGCAACCCTTACCTCGTGTCCCGAGGCAGTATGCACAACATACCAGGCGGCTTTAGGATCCTCTGTTTTTCCAATAACAATATGGCCGGGTATTTTTTTCTTCCCGACACCTCTTTCTGTTATTCCTTCAGGTGTAATCTCGTCCATATTAGCTGGCAACCAAAATTTCCAAAAGTTTGGTTAATAGGTAATCCAAAACCCCAGAGTAGAAACCCACCAAGGCTGAAATGATAAAAACAATGGAGGTGAGCTTTATTACCTCGCTTCTTTTCGGCCAAACCACTTTGGAAAGCTCAATCCTAACTTCTCGAAAATAACCAAATACTTTTCCCACGAGTAGAAATTTTACCAAAAGTAGGGCAATTAAACAAGGTCGTTGTATAATAGCTTCACATTAATGACACGAGAGCACCAAGACGATACCGGCTCAGGCATTTCTTCTCAAGGAATACCCCTTATTGACCGAAGGTTATCCTGGGAGAGGGGTCGGATTGAAAGAATGCATCAAGATCTGGATAGATCCGTAAAAATCGTTCGAGATACACCGGAATATAGATTAAGGCTGAATCTTCCTACGTTGTCCGGTGCGCCGGGTGGCATTCCATATGACCCAGAAGGAAATTTGCATACTTCTTGGTGGCGTCCAGTTGAGACCAAAGTAGAACCGGATGGAAGAATTGTTTTAGCAAGAGCCCGAGAATGGAGCTATAAAGTACTTTCTCCCCGGGAGCATCGTAAAGATGTTCTTACCAATATTCCTAAAGCTCAGCCGGTGGTGGAGTTAATACTGGCTAAAGGAAAAGGGGGCATAGAGGAAACGATACTCCAACAAAAGCATATATTGGCGGGTTATAAACCCGGAACCGAAGCCGCGGAAGTCAGATTTGCACAGGACGTAATCCAATATACCGAAGGGATCATGACAAGGTTTGTCTTAAAGGGAGGAGTTGCAAGAAGCGACCTTATAGAGCTAGCGACCGAAACAGGCCAGTGGTTAGAGCAACAAAGATTATATAATCCGCGGGATCTTAGGAAAAGAAAAATATTAGAAAAACTGATAATGATACCTTTGGAAGATAGTAATTATTTGGTTCTATTATCCAGGGTAGGGGCGGTTCATACACTAGCCGTTGAGCGGCTTACGGTCGGTAGTAAAGCTCTCGGAAAGTTTGAAGCAAATCTTCAAGAATTGGCCTTCGAAAGAGAGATAACCAGATGGAGATTAAGGTTTGTTGACGAACAATTAGAAGCGATCGTTAAGTACATATCAAGAATGGCAAGAAATAGTAATCCAACCAATTACCAGAAAGAATCTATTGGAAAGGCCCTGATAGTTATTGCCCGCGAACCTCTGGCTTCGATTAGGGTTAAACCGTATTTGAAAGCCGCCAGGTGGGTTGCAATAAATATTTTCGGATGTCGAGAAGAGAAAAAAGAGATAAACAGAAAAATTCTAGGCGAGAGGCAAGCAGATAAGCTTTTCGCAAGACCAAGCATTACCGAGCTTGTTGCCCAAGGGAAACTAGATGCGGCTGTATCAAGAATTAAGGGTTGTAGAAGTGCGATAATAAGAACACTGGCCAAATATGAAGACATTGAAACGGCAGGCAAAACCTGATTATTTCTTCGAGGATAACCTTCGCAAGTTAGGCTACAAGTATATAGCTGGAGCGGACGAGGTAGGAAGAGGATGTTTTGCGGGCCCCGTGGTAGCGGGGTGTGTGGTTTTTAAGAAAGCTTGTTCTCCTCCGAAAAACATAAAAATAGATGACTCCAAGAGATTAACACCCAAACAACGGGAGATGGCAGAGGTTTGGATTAAACAAAAAGCCCTTGTTTGGGCCGTAGGGAAGGTTCCTGCAAGCATGATTAATAGAATCGGTATGGCACAAGCCACAAAAGTAGCTTTTCGAAAAGCGGTTGCCCAAACTAGACGTAAAGTCCCAATAGATTTTCTTTTGATTGACGCATTTTATATTCCCTGGGTTAAAGGTTTAAGAAGAAAAAATCAAAAAGCAATTATTGATGGAGACCAAAAATCCTTTTCCATTGCGGCAGCCTCGATTGTTGCCAAAGTTTATAGAGATAAACTCATGCAACGAATTGCCCGAAATCCAAAATACAAAAAATACGATTGGGGAAAAAACAAGGGTTATGGTACCAAGACTCACCAAAAGGCGATAATTAAATTGGGTCTAACTAGGTATCACAGACGTGTTTTCGTGGAAACTTTTCTTAATAATTCCGCTTCTTCTCAAGCTCAATCTGGTGCTTAATTCGGTATTTTTGCTCTTTGCGTCTCTCTGCTGGTTTTTTGTAGCGTTCTCTTTCTCTTAAGTCAAGAAGAATTCCTTCGGCCATAACCTTCTTTTTAAATCTGGCAATGAGTCTATCCTCGGATTCACCCTTTTGTTTTTTAACAACCACCATGGGTATCTCGCCTCCTTCCAAGTATTAATATTACTCATAGTAATTCACCAATTGTATTTTAGCAGGTGTGTCAAAACACAGAAAGGGCAAAATTGCGCAACCCGACCACGTATGTGCCTATAGTATCCTATATTGTTAATTTTATCAATCAAACAAGGGATTTTTTAGTGGTACCTGACTACGAGTTGGGGAACTTTCCCCGTGCCTGTAGAATTGTCTGCCGACTCGAAATTTGCAAAATCTCCTGTTACATCCCCTCCTACCGACTCCGTGGCAAAATGTAGTCTATATTGGGAACGGCTGCGGGTATTTGTTATGTCGTTTTTGAGCCTGTCTGTAACATCTAGATCCTTCCATTCGACTACTGCATTACTTGTTAGAGTGCCAAAGGCGGATGAGAGAGAAGAAATGTTGTAATCCGCATTTTCAAACGATGAACCGTAGTCCAAATGGTCTGCCTTTAGACTTGTTCCAACTCCATAAGGATTGCCGGTAATTGAGGTTTGATAAAACCTTAACGTTGCCTGGTCGATGGTTTTTCCTGCCGGAATTGAGGAGATATCGAAGCTTACAAACCCTCGGGTTATAAGATTGCTGTTTCGCCCTGCACGAATCTCAATTGTGGTGTTGCCCCCGCCGTTGCTTGACTGGAAGCCGTCCAAACTAGATGCGGCAGAAAGAGTCATTGTTAAAATGGTTGGCGTTGGACTGGGAGTAGGAGTAGCAGTAGGTTTTGGAGTCGGAGTAGACGTCGGCTTTTTTGTGGGGGTAGGACTTTTATCCGCTTCTTCATTTGGTGTTGGCGTGGAAGTTGCTGACTCAGTTGGTGTCGGGGAAGGCTCCTCAGAAGAATTTCTGCTTTTGAATCCAAAATAAAAAACTACCCCGCCTATCAAAAGAAGAATAACAACAGCAATAAATATAGTTGGGCCTTTTTTCCCGATTGGGACATCTGAGCTTGGTGCTTCGGGGACTTGAGGAGTTGAGATTTCCTGTGGTTGGCTATTTTCATCCATTTTGGCGAATATAAATCACATAAGGCTCTTAGTCAATGGGCATAAGGGGACTGGTTGGATATCTAGGAAGTATTGTAACGATTATTCAAATTTAACTGTAAGGCTGTCTTGGTTTTGAATTACTAAATCAAGAGTATTTCTATTTTCTACCCCGTTTATATAAAAGCGTAAGACTCCGTTTTCTCCTATGCAAAAGGTTTGATTAGTACCTGTTACCAGGCAGTCTTTCGAAAGGCTCATGGGCAAAGTATTAAAAAAATCGCTCCAGGTAATTTTCTCCTTTTTAACATTAACGATACTTGGGTCCTGGGCCGAAATATAAACGTCCGCTGAAAGGTTATGGTACATGGAGGAGGTAAAAACTCTTTTGGTCCCATTGGTATATATTTCAAAGTTCGCAGATATATTTGTTTCCTCTGGGGCTTTTTCTAAAGCGGTTGGGTCTTCTGAATAGGAAGGCGTTTGTCCTTTATTAAGGCCCCGAAGGTTTTGCAGAGCCAGCCTGGCGCTTAATAGCTGAGCTGAAGTTTGGTTTAGGCTAAATAATACAGCAATAGACAATATAGTTAGTCCAATAAGCAGTGCGATAAAAGAAGCAAATCCGAATTTGATACTTACCACTTTTTATAAAAAAAAGAAATTAAAAGTAACTTCAAATCTAGCGCCCGACAGCTCTTCCGGGAATACGGAGAAAACACATCCTGGTATTTCCAAAGGCTCCTAGATCGTTCGAATTTGGCCGGAATTTTTGACGGATAAGCTCACTTGGTTGGGCAGAATTAAAGCCATGCTCCTTCATCCACTCCTTGATAACTTGCCTGGCCTTACCAAGATAAACTTCTGCCTCAAAGGTCCTATTGTCCAAAACCAAAAGAAAATACTGGGGGTTTTTTGAATCCAAAAACTTTTCCAAGTCTTCATTGAGTACCTTTCCTTCGACCACAGAGCGAGGATTCGGGGCAACGGCTAGCAAAAAATCGGGCTTGAATTCGGGGACTTCGGCCGCAATTTCGGAAAAGACGAACATTCTGGCGGTACGATCTACGGGAGCACCCAAATGAATCAGTGTCTGGTTGCCCGAAGCCGAGACTGCCGGATCGCAGCCAACCCAGACGTCACCTTTATCCAGCCTCCATGAGGAACGGGGACTAACTCCGCAGCCAATTTCAAGGCACGTTGAGAAAGAATCTTTTAGGGCGGTTTGGAATTCAGCCGGCTCTGGATTTAAGACAGCCGAAGCGTAAGGGCTGCCCTCTCTTGTTTCAAGTTGACTTACGTCTACCATTGTATACAATTGTGACCAATAATGACTACGGAAGATTATACAGCAAAAAAAGACGTGTTGTTTACTGAGGATAATCTTAAAAAGTTAGCTTGTTACAG
>Ga0315295_10001992_pt1 | contig 17388 bp, 21 predicted proteins | sample YL17G14_0_MG_FD_204453 | JGI IMG/M metagenome (GOLD analysis project Ga0315295, IMG submission 204453) | Sediment microbial communities from Yellowstone Lake, YNP, Wyoming, USA - YL17G14_0 | ecosystem: Environmental > Aquatic > Freshwater > Lake > Sediment | place: USA: Wyoming | collected... | reverse complement strand
CGCCCTGGTTGCGGGATTGCCCGAAGCCGTGGACTGGAAGGCGCGCGCCGAGCTGGCCGCCTTGTACAAGCGCGCTCGCGATTTCGAGCAGGCCGGCGCTATCTGGACCGAGCTGGCAACCGGCCCGGCGGCCTGGCGGCTGGGCGCGCTCGAGGAGTTGGCCAAGTATCACGAGCACCGCGTGCGCGACTACCCGCGCGCCCTGGAAGCCGCGCGGCTGGGGCTTTCCGCCGCTGCGCTTCCCGAGGTGGCCGCCGCCTGGCAGCGCCGCGTCGCCCGCCTGGAAAGGAAGCTGGCCGGCCGCGCGCCCCGCATCTCCGGACTGTAAAAGCGCCACAGCCGTCCAAATCGCGCTTGCCTAAACCGCGCGATGCGCGCAGAATATGCACACCCGGGGGAATGGGAATGGAACGACGGCGCAGCATGCGCATTCCGGTCGACTGGGAGTTGACCCTGCGGCACGACGACAAGGTCATCCGAGCCACCGCGCGGCAATTCAATGAGTACGGAATGCTGGTGTCTTCGCCTGAAGCGCTGGAAATCGGGCAGCGCTACCACGTCTCCTTCTCTCTCCCCGGACAGGAAAAAGGTTTCGACGTGCGCGGCTTCGCTGTCTATTCCAACAACAGCGGCGTGGGTGTGCGCTTTGAGCTTGTCCCGCCGGAAATCACCGCCGAATTCCGCCGCTTCGTCAACGCCTTCCAGTCCGGCCAGTCCCGCGGCGCAAGAGCCGGCCTGTAACCAGTCAGCTTCCTTGCCCGGCGTCAACTCATATCCTCCCCTTCCACGACCGACAAGCCGGATCTGCTCGCACGCCTCCGGCGCGCCGTGAACGCTTTCAGGGTAAAATGGGCATTGATCCTGGCTGGTCGCCCGTGCCCCTGTAGCTCAGCAGGATAGAGCAACGGTTTCCTAAACCGTGTGCCGCGTGTTCGAGTCACGCCAGGGGCACCATTCCTTTTCCTGCACCTGCCGCGCTATGGGATGCGGAGCGACTCGATGATGGGGTTGAAGCGCTCCCCGGAGGGCATCGAGTTTCTCCGCGGGTATGCGGGTGCAAAAAAGCGCAAGACGGAAGTCTTGCAGGGAAAGAAACTCTCGGAGACGCTACGGCAGACGCACGCTTCCTTCGCGGAGATTGCCCGCGATGCGCTGGAATACTCGCGTGCATCGAAAGTGCCTGAGGCGTACCGCATCGACCGCCAGCAGTAGTGTGGCGGGCCGCGTCATTTGACCCGGAACTCATCCAGAATTGCCAGTTGGGCTTCGGAAGAAATCTCCACGAACTGCACGCCGATACCGACGCCTGGGAGGACGAAGCGGACTGCACCGCGGGCCCTCACCTCGTAGTTGCTGCGGGACAGGCGGAAGCGGACTGTCAGAACGGTGCCCTCGGCAAAGCGCCGGGGCGTAACAATGAACATGCCGTGCGGGCTGACGTCGGGATGCCGAATAGGAATCTCTTCGCTACGACCTTCGTAGACGACGGCCAGGTCCTTGTAGTGGCCGTATCGCGTTTTCCGGCGTTCTTCTTCCAGCGGATTCGGCGTTCGGTTCAAGACCATATCAGGATGTACCCCCTGCCGGAGTAATGGACAACCGACAGTTGCTTACACTGGATTCTCGTTGGCCCGCCTCACACGCACAGTATGGACAGAAGAGGAATGCCGGCGTCAGGACTTTCTGGCAGTTCCTGCACTGCTGCGGAGCGACAGGCTCGAACGGAACGGCACGCAGGATTTCTTCAAACGTGGTCATGCCGCTCTCTACCCTGACGAGCGCGTCGTCGTGCATCAACTGCATCCAGCGGCCCCGCGCCAGGTTGACCGCGGCATTTCCCTTTTCGGCCCCCGATTCCAGGCCAGTATACACCCAGTTGCCCCCTTTCGATCCCTCGGGGTGCAATTCTTCCTCCCGGGTGCCTGACTCGCCTGGTGTTTCCGCCGTCCCTCCACCGACTTGCAGATTTGGCCCGAAAGAGATTCCTAAACCGTGTGCCGCGTGTTCGAGTCACGCCAGGGGCACCACCCCCTCTTTACACTTGCCGCGCTACGGGATGCGGAGCGACTCGACGGTGGGGTTGAAGCGCTCCCGGAAGGCATCGAGTTTCTCGGCGGGCATGCAGGTGAAAAAAAAGCGCGAGACTCACTTCGGTGCGCACCCAAGTGAGGTGCTCGGCCATGCTTCGCTTCTTCTCGGTGTAATCCGCGACGCAACTCAGCGCCCGCCGTCCGCCAATGGTGCGCGGTTCGCAGCTTTTCGGGCGCAGGCGGGGGGGACGGAGAGGTGTATGAGAAATCGCTTGAAATGAGGCACTTCCGGGTTTCTCCGTACCCGGAGGAGGCAGAGTTGGCCTCTTCCTGGGCCGCCGGAGTCGCTCGGGATGGAAAGGATGACAGACACGGCTCCAACGGCGGCGCTTGGATGTACAATCGATGGCCGCCAGGAGGCCGAAACGGAAATCCTGAATAGAAACTCGAACAACTTCAGGAGGGGAAGGTCGTCATGTGAGAAAAGAGATTCTTGATTCGATTTAATCTGGCCATTTCGGTGGCGCTCTTCATTCTCCCTGCGGCATGTGCACCCCAGGGGACTTCCTCGGAGACCACAGCGCCCAAGGCCGGCTCTACCACCCTGCATAATGAGGATGAAGAGCGATTTAAGCTTCCTCCAAATGCTTTGGAGGTGGCCCGAATCATCAACGTTGAACCCGCCATTGTCAGGCTATCCAAATTGACTAGCACGAAAGACCTTAGTGCCGACCCCGGCGCATCTCTCGAGGCACTGTTGCTCCGACAGCAGATCACCGACGCCGTCGTTGCCGCCTCTCTGAATGTAGATTCTGTTCTGGACGAAATCGACCACGAGCGGGCGCTAACCGAAGAGCTGCGAAACGTGTTGCGCTCGCAGCGAGACCGCGCAATGGGTACCACAAACGTGGCCGTTCTCGCTGTTGGTACGGGACTCGGCATCGTCAGTGGTGTTCTGCAGATCAGCAAGACCACTTCAACGGCAGGCAACGCAATCGGCTTCGCTGCAGGGGGGATTTCTACTCTGTTTTCGATCCGCAGCTTTCGACAAGTACAAGGCGGGAAGCGGCCGGCGTGGGTTCTCCCCCACATGCTGGCGGCCTTCTTGGGCCAGCCGGAGGAGCAACACAACCACTACCCTGACCACATCTGGGCCTATCTAAACGGGGTTCCACCAGGAGGAGCTTCCCAAGCCAGTAGAAGGGAGCAGATGCTGGCGGGATGGGTGGCGGAAGGTCGTATTGGTATCCTGGATTCTCCTCAGTCGAAGCGGAAGATCATGCTGCTCACCAACACTGACGCGATGGACAAGACTCTCAAAACTGAATTGTTGAACGAGCGAGCGGAGATGCCTGCTGATCTCCGGAATCGAGTCTCTTTGATGAAACACGATCTGAGAGATCTCATTCGGGGCTTGAGACCATAGCGACGCTATCTATCCATGAGGCGGAGAAGGGGGGGCGCGTTGCATTTTACCAGCACGCGGTAATCTTTAAGTCCCTACAACCGATCCGCAGATTTCGCAGATTACGCAGATTGAGATCCAATTCCGAAATCTGCCACATCTGCGTAATCTGCGGATCGGGTTCCGGCACGTCTACGCGGCTCTGAACATCGCGCGGGCCGAGAGTGAGATTTCCATCACCCAGGACCGCCGGGCCGAGCCGCCGCCGGCCGCGGTCAAGAGCTACCGCCGCGGCGGCAAGGTGGAGGGCCTGAAGCGGCTGAGCGGGCGGATGCCGGAATGGCCGGAAGCAGCCCTGAACCGTGGCGCCAGCGGCACGGTGGTGCTCCACGCCACGGTGAAAACCGATGGAACGCTGGCCAACATCATCGCCCTGGAATCGCCCGACCCCGATCTGGAAAAGGAGGCCATCGCCGCCTGCCAGACCTGGAAGTACGTGCCCATGAAGCTGAACGGCCACCCGGTCGAAAGCCACCACGTGCTCATCCTCAATTTCCGGTACGAGTGAGGCGGAATCATGGCTGATTTGCTCTTGATTTATAGATAATGGAGCAGACTCGCGCACAACCCTGAAAAATAGCCCAACGGAGCGGAATAGATGCCGGCAGAACCATCTCGCCGGAGGAATCCGGCGACCATCAAAGGAATAGCGGCAACAGGGGCCGTTTGAGCGATCTGTGGCATTATCCAATAGCCACGCGGCGACTGCCCAGCCGAGCGGGACAGGCTGTCCGGGCTACCGCAGCAGCACCGCAGAAAAACACAACAGGGCGCGGCTCCCGCCACCAACCTGCATCCAGTCCATCGAGGCCTGTCCCCATACATCAGCCTGATATGTCAGAGCCTGACGTGTTTCGATGAGCCTCTCATTACCTCTCCTCTTGGAAGCGGACGTGCACGCTACTGCCAGGTGTACGTGTGGGAAGACGGAGCAGGGAGGCACCATGGCAGATAGCAGTCGGATTCCCGGGTCGCTGCCGGCATCGGAGCGGGAGTTGCGAAGCACGTTCATGGAACAGGCCCGCCTCGTGCCGGGAGGGGAGCGAATCGCCCGTTGCATTCAATGCGGCACATGCACCGGAAGCTGTCCGGTCAGCTACGCGATGGACATTTCCCCACGCATGCTGATCGCGCTATTCCGCGCCGGGGAAATCGAGAGGATTTTGCGCAGCCGCACCATCTGGATCTGCGCTTCCTGCTACATGTGCACGACACGCTGCCCGCAGAACATCAAGATCACCGACACCCTTTACGCTCTGAAGCGCACCGCCATGGAAACAGGGCTATACCCGGACCGGTTCCCTGTCTATCTCTTATCGAGAATCTTCGTGCAGATCATGAACCGGTACGGCCGAAATCACGAGGGCCTTTTGCTGCTGCTTTACTATCTGCGCCGAAATCCGTTCGGCCTGCTCCGTCTTGTGCCCCTTGGGATTTCCATGCTGCGAAAAGGGAGGGCTCCGCTGTTTCCCTCGAAGATCAAGGGGATCAAGACCATCCGGCAGATTTTGAGCGCCGCCAAGGCGCTGGAACTCCCTGCTGAAAAGGAAACAGTAAAGTACGTGGAAGGAACGGTCGGCTACGGGGCGGTTGGATAACCACGCCACGGCCCGTCGCCAAGGGATCCGGGAGAGACACTGATGGAATACCTCTATTACCCCGGGTGCAGTCTGGAGTCGGCTGGCAGGCCATACGACGAGAGTCTCAGGGCGGTCTTTCGCGTTCTGGGCCTTCCCCTGAAGGAACTCGAAGACTGGAACTGTTGCGGCGCCACCATGTACATGAGCGTGGACGAGACAACCTCCCTGGCCATCAGCGCCAGAAACCTGGCCCTGGCCGAACGCAACGGTGGAACCAACCTGGTGGCCCCGTGCAGCGCCTGCTACACCGTTTTGCTCAAGACGAACCGCTTCCTGCGCGATAGCCCGGAACTGAAAGCGAAGGTGGACCGGATCCTGGGGGAGGTGGGGCTGTCATGCAAGCTCGCGGTCAAGGTTCGGCACCCGCTGGATGTGCTGGTCAATGATGTGGGAATCGAGACCATAGCGCGGGCGGCCCGGTCGAGTCTGGGCGGGCTTCCCTTTGCCCCATACTACGGCTGCCAAATCGTGCGGCCGGAGCGGGGCTTCGACGATCCCGAGTACCCCATCACGATGGACACGCTTCTGGAGCGGTTGGGCGCCAAGGCCGTGTACTTCCCGGTGAAGACGCGCTGTTGCGGCGGCATGTTGATGACCACATTTCCGGACGTTTGTCTGCAACTGGTAAAAGAACTCCTGGAATGCGCCACTCAGAACGGCGCCCGGTGTGTTGTTACCACCTGCCCGCTGTGCCAGATAAACCTCGAGGCCTACCAGAAGCGGGTCAACCGCAAGTTCGGAACGGCCTTCCATGTTCCCGTGCTCGTCTTCACTCAACTGCTGGGATTGGCGCTGGGCTGTTCCGAAGAGGAGCTGGGACTGCAGAGGAACCTGGTGCCGCTGAAAACGGAACTCGTACCGCTTCATGCCTAGAGGAGGAGGACCAATCACGATGGAAAACGACGGGCCGCCGCGAATCGGCGTGTATGTTTGCCACTGCGGGGTCAATATTTCCTCGACCGTCAATGTGGCCCAGGTTTGCGAGTTCATCTCCGGTGTACCCCACGTCGTGGCGGCCCGCGACTACAAGTTCATGTGCTCGGATCCGGGCCAGAGCCTGATCCAAAAAGATATTCGTGATCTGGCTCTCGACAGGATTGTGGTGGCCGCCTGCTCGCCGCTCATGCATGAGCTGACGTTCCGGATCGCGGCCCTGAAAGCGGGGCTGAACCGCTACCTGGTGCAGATGGCCAACATCCGCGAACACTGTTCCTGGACTCACGACGACCGGACCATGGCCACCGCCAAGGCCACGGCACTGGTGCACGCCGCCGTCAAACGCGTGGCCCTGCACCGGCCTCTGGAGGCCATGCGCGCCGAGATGAATCCGAACGTGCTCATTGTCGGCGCCGGCATCGCCGGCATTCAGGCGGCCCTGGCAATCGCCGAAGCGGGGAACACCGTATACCTGGTGGAACGCGAGCCCACCATCGGCGGGCGGATGGGACAGTTCGACAAAACGTTCCCCACGCTGGACTGCGCCGCCTGTATTCTCACCCCCAAAATGGTAGCGGTGGGACGCAATGAGAACATCAAGCTGCTGAGCTTCAGCGAAGTCGTGGCCTCCTCCGGATTCATCGGAAACTTCAAGGTCACGGTGAGAAGGAAGGCGCGCTACGTGGATGAAGCGAAGTGCACGGGCTGTGGCCAGTGCTGGACCATCTGCCCGGCAACGCGGATTCCGAAGGGAAGAACCATCAAGTTGGGCGACCAGATCGTGAAGCGGGTGGCATGATGAAACTGGAAGCGGTGCGTGACCTCCTCAATTGCCGGGTCCTGGCCGGCGACGAGCGGTTGGCGGAAGAAGTCAGAGTGGGATGTGGCGCCGACCTGATGAGCGACGTGCTGGCGTTCATCAAACCCCAGGCCCTGCTGCTGACAGGTTTAACCAACGTGCAGTCGGTCCGGGCCGCTGAAATCGCCGAGGTCAAGGCAATTGTCTATGTCCGCGGAAAGCTCCCCGACAAGGAAGCGGTCGAATTGGCAAAGGAAAAAGGAATGGTTGTGCTGGCCACCGCCCTGCCCATGTATGAGTCGTGCGGCCGATTGTACGCGCGCGGCCTGGCCGGCGGCAGCGAGTTCCAGGGAAGTTTGGCCAATGCCGAGGGGAAGCCTGTTCTGTCAACGCTTTGATGTCACCGGGGCGGATTTTGCCAATGCCGGGAAGGCCTCGATCCGCATCAAGACGATCCTGAGAGAGATCGGGATCGACCCGGCGGTGATCCGGCGGGTGGCTATCGCCTGCTATGAGGCGGAGATGAACGTGGTGCTGTACGCCCGGAGGGGAGTCATGGAATTGAAGGTGACTCCCAAGGACATTGGCATCGGCGTGGAAGACGAAGGCGACGGCATTCCCGATGTCGAGCTGGCCATGCAGGAGGGCTACTCGACGGCCTCGGATGAAATCAGGGAGCTGGGTTTTGGGGCCGGCATGGGGTTGCCCAACATCAAGAAAAACGCCGACCGCTTTTCCATCTCCTCCGTGCCCGGTAAAGGAACGACGCTGGAAATAACATTCGGGCTATAAGATGCGCGAATATTTTCATGCCATCCGCATCGAATCCGGCAGATGCGCCGGGCGCATGGCCTGTCTGAAGGCCTGCCCCACCCAGGCCATCCGGGTGCGGCACGGCAAAGCGCAGATCCTGGAGGACCGCTGCATCGATTGTGGCGAATGCGCCAGGGTCTGTCCCCACAATGCCATTGTCCCCTGCACCAGTTCTTTCACTGACTTCTCCAAATTCAAATACACGGTTGCGCTTCCCTCTCCCGCGCTTTACGGGCAGTTCCGCAAGGATGTTGTTCCCCAGATGATCCTTGCCGGCCTGAACAAAATCGGCTTTGACGATGCCGCCGACGTGGCCTGCGCCACGGAAGCCGTCAGCGTGGCCATCGAGGAATACCTGGCGGGGTACCGCGGCCCGCTACCGCTGCTATCACCGTTCTGCCCGGCGATCGTGCGGTTGATTCAGGTGCGGCATCCCACTCTTATCGAGCTGCTGATACCCATTGATTCGCCGATGGAAATCGCGGCCCGCGAAATCAAGCGCAAGAAAGCGCGGGAACTGGGCCTGAAGCACCACGAGATTGGGGTCATCTATCTGACGCCTTGTCCGGTCAAGATGGTGGCCATCAAGGAGCCGCCGAGGAAGAAAGTCTCGCACCTGGACGGGGCCATTGCCATATCCGAGATTTACCAGCCGCTCCTGGCGGCCATGGCGGGTCTGGACGCCGGCCACATGGAAGAGGAGACCGTGAGAGGCATGGGGCTGGGCTGGCCGGTCATCGGGGGCCAGGTAGCTTCGCTCAAGGCGGAGAGCAGCCTGGCCGTCGGCGGTCTGGCCGATGTGGAACGAATCCTGGAGGAAATCGAACGCGGCAGGCTCAGCGATATTCAATACGTGGAGTGTCAGGCCTGCCCGCAGGGATGTTGCGGCGGCTCGCTGACGGTGGACAACCCCTACGTGGCTCGGGCCAAGGTGCTGCGGTTGGTGAACAGGTTTGGAAGCAGGCCCTGCCAGGACAGGGGCACGGTCAAAGCGCTCTATGACAAAAGCTACTTTTCCCTTCCAGGGATGATCCCGCCGAGACCGTCCGCGCCGTTAGACAAAGACATTTCCAGGGCTATCGAGAAGAGGCAACGGATCCAGGACATCTACGAAACGTTGCCGGACATCGACTGCGGCGCTTGCGGTTCTCCAACGTGTGTCAGCTTTGCCGAGGACGTCGTTCTGGAACGGGTCCGGTACGAGGACTGCGTGGTTTTGAGCGCCAGGCAGGCCGGCATGCGCGCCGCGGAATCCTGCGCGCCGGCCCCCGAGCCGGATGCGGTTATCGGGTGCAGCGGGCGCGCGGGAAGTGAGAGGCCATGACCCTTCGCGACGTGGTTCAGCGTCTGGAATTGGGAATCGTGACCGGCGGGACGGACCTCGACCGGGAGATAGCCGGCGGCTATGTCAGTGATCTGCTGAGTGATGTGATCGCTCACGGCGACAAGGGGGTGCTGTGGATCACGTTACAGACCCATCCCAACATAATCGCCGTCGCTACGCTCAAGGAACTGGCCGGCATTGTCCTGGTGAACGGCAGAAAACCGGATGCCGAGAGCGTGGCAAAGGCCCAGGAGGAAGGAACGGCCCTGTTGACCACCCCGCTTTCCGCGTTTGAGGTGGCCGGCAGGTTGTACGGAATGGGCCTCCAGGGGCGCAGTCATGCTGAGGACCTGGAAAGCTGATTTGCACATTCACACGTGCCTGTCGCCGTGCGCCGCCCTGGAGATGTCTGCCCGCGCCATCGTCGAGCGCGCCATCACGGAGGGGATAGATGTGATCGGCATCACCGACCACAATTCGGCGGAAAACACGGCCGCGGTAATCCAGGCCGCCCAGGGCACTGCCTTGACCGTCCTGCCCGGGATGGAGGCGACATCGCGCGAGGAGGTGCATCTGCTGGCGCTTTTCGACGGCCTGGAGGAGGCGCTGGCGCTGCAGGAAACCGTTTACGCCCACCTGCCAGGCGAGAACGACGAACGAGCCTTCGGGATGCAGGTGGTGGTCAACGAGGAGGACGAGGTGCTGGGGTTTAACCCCCGCCTTCTTTCCGGCGCCACGGAACTGACAACCGAACAGCTCGTGGAGGCCATCCGCCGCCTGAATGGCGCGGCCATCGCCTCCCACGTGGACCGAGAGGCGTTCGGCATTATCGGCCAGTTAGGCTTTATTCCCGAAGGGTTGCGCCTGGATGCCCTGGAGTTGTCTCCCAACACCAGCGTGCGCGCCGCCAGGCGCCGCTTTGCCGGCTGCGCCGGCTTTGCTTTCATTCGTTCGTCCGATGCGCACTGTGTTGGCGACATCGGGAAAGCCACGACACGGTTTTTGTTGGGCGAGCCGACAGTCGCGGAAATGAAGAAGGCCTTTCTGGGCCGCGAAGGCAGAGGCCTGGCCCCGGAGGAAGAAGCTGCCGTGGACACGGCCGGCGCCAACAGCCGGGAGTGCAGCGGGCTTTACTATGGAAGACCTGTCGCTTCATGTATTGGATCTTGTTGAGAATTCCATCGAGGCGGGAGCGACGAGGGTGGAAATATCAATTTGCGAAGACCGCCGGAACGATCTGATGCGGATTCGAATTGCGGACAATGGGCGCGGAATGGATGAGGCAGTGTTGCGAAAGGCGACGGACCCTTTCTTTACCACCCGCCAGGTGCGGCGCGTCGGTTTGGGCTTGTCCCTGTTCGAGCAGGCGGCCAGAGCCGCCGGCGGCAGCCTCAAGATCGAATCTCAGCCGGGGGCCGGCACCGCCGTCACCGCCTCGTTTCAACACAGTCACATCGACAGGAAGCCGCTGGGAAACATGGCGGAGACCCTTCTGGCCCTCATCCTCACTCATCCCGAGATCGAGTTTGCTTACACACATCAAGACGACGGCGAGAAGGTTTCCCTGGACACCAGGGAGATCAGCAGCCCGCTGGCTTCTGTCCCCATGAGTTCGCCGGAAGCCATCTCGGCTGTCAGGAAGAGCCTGGAAAAGGTTGGAGAACAAGCCAGACAGAGGGCCTCGAGGAAGGAGGCATGAATGCAGTTGGAAACCGTGGATCGGATTATCAGGCAGCACCAGGCAGAGAAGAGCGCGCTCAGCGCCATGCTGCAGGATATGCAAAAGGAATTTACTTACCTGCCCCGGGAGGCGCTGCTCCACTTGTCCCGCACCGTTGGCGTTCCGCTGAGCCGCGCCTACAGCCTGGCCACCTTCTACCGGGCCTTCAGCTTGAAGCCCAAGGGCAAGCACCCGATCGCGGTCTGCCTGGGCACGGCCTGCCACGTGAAGGGGGCGGTGAAGCTGGTTGAGAAATTCGAGCGCCAGCTCCATATCAGGTCCGGGCAGACCACCCCGGATCTGAATTTCGGCCTGGAGGAGGTCCGGTGCCTGGGCTGCTGCGGCCTGGCCCCCGTGGTCACGGTGGGGCCGGACCTGTACGGCAAGGTTTCCCTCACCAAGATCGACCAAATCGTCCGGCGCTATCAGAAAGCGGAGGTGCAGAATGCCAAAGCTTAAGCTGGCGGACTTGGCGGAGATCAGGGAGAGGGCGCGGCGAACGACTTCGCTGCGGGAGGGGGCGGCCCGGGTGAAGCTCACGCTGCACATGGGCACCTGCGGCATTGCCGCCGGCGCCCGGAAAGTCCTGGACGCTGCCTTGCGGGAAATAGAGGAGCGAGACATCAAGGACGTGATTGTGACGACCTCCGGCTGCGCCGGCCTGTGCAGCCGCGAACCTATGGCTACCGTGGAGGTCGCCGGCGAGGCCCCCGTCAAGTACGTGGACCTCACCGAGGCCAAGATTAAATCCATATTGGCCGTGCATATTGTTGGCGGCAAGATCGTAGAGCCATATGCGCTCGCGGTAGGAAGCGAACGCGCCTTTTGACAATTGCCCGAGGAGGTCCAGGTGGCGTATCGAATGCACTTGATGGTCTGTGCAGGGACGGGCTGCGTTTCCAACCGCTCCTTCGAGTTCCGGGACGCTTTGCAGGGGGAGCTCGAAAAACGCGGGTTGCACAACGAGATTCAGGTGGTGACCACCGGCTGCAACGGTTTCTGCGGCGCGGGACCCTTGATGGTTGTGCAGCCGGATGGGATTTTCTACCAGATGCTCAGCCCCAAAGACATTCCCCTCCTTGTGGAAGAACACTTCCTGAAGGGCCGGCCGGTGCCGAAACTCATGCACGTTCCGCCGGAGATGCCCGCCCCGGTCCCCAAGATGATGGATATTCCTTTCTTTGCCCGCCAAAGGCTGATCGCGCTGCGAAACCGCGGCCTGATCGATCCGGAGAGAATCGATGAATACATCGCCCGCGATGGGTACACGGCCCTGGCCAAGGCGCTTACCCAAATGACCCCGGAGGAAGTCCTGAACGAGGTGAAGCTCTCCGGGCTGCGAGGAAGGGGAGGCGCCGGCTTTCCCACCGGGGTCAAGTGGGAATTCGTCCGGAAGGCGGAAGGCGAGCCGAAGTATGTCATTTGCAACGGCGATGAAGGGGATCCGGGCGCCTTCATGGATCGCAGCATCGTGGAATCCGATCCGCACTCGGTGATCGAAGGCATGCTGATTGGCGCCAGGGCCATGGGGGCCCGTTGGGGCGTGGTCTATATCCGAAACGAGTACCCGCTGGCGGTGGAGCGGCTGTTGATCGCCATCGATCAGGCCCGGGAATATGGCCTTCTGGGCGGGAACATACTGGACACCGGATTTGATTTTGACATCTCGGTATCCCGGGGCGCCGGGGCATTTGTCTGCGGCGAGGCCACGGCGCTGGTCACGGCGGTCGAAGGCCGGGTGGGAGAACCGCGGGCCCGGCCTCCCCGGCTGGCGCAATGCGGCCTGTGGGGCAAGCCCACCTGCCTCAACAACGTGGAGACCTGGGCCAACGTCCCCCCCATCATCAACATGGGTAGCAAGTGGTATGCCGAAATCGGAACCGAAAAAAGCAAAGGGACCAAGGTCTTTTCCCTGGTCGGCGCGGTGAACAACACCGGCCTAGTCGAGGTTCCCATGGGCATTACCCTGCGCCAGATCATCTATGACATCGGAGGAGGGATCCCCGACGGGAAAAAGTTCAAAGCGGTCCAGACCGGGGGGCCGTCCGGGGGGTGCATTCCCAACGAACTGATCGACCTGCCCGTGGACTTCGAGAGCCTCACCGAAGCCGGTTCCATGATGGGCTCCGGCGGCATGGTGGTCATGGATGAACAGACCTGCATGGTGGACGTGGCCCGGTATTTTCTGGGCTTTACGCAGGACGAGTCCTGCGGCAAATGCACGCCCTGCCGCGAGGGCGCCAAGCTGATGCTCGACGTTCTGACCAGGATCACCGAAGGCCAGGGAACCATGGAGGACCTGGCCACGCTGGAGGAGATCGGGCGGATCGTCGCCGAAACATCCCTGTGCGGACTGGGAACTTCGGCCCCCAACCCGGTCCTGACCACCTTGCGCTATTTCCGGGACGAGTACATCGCGCACATCCAGGCGCGCAAGTGTCCGGCTCACGTTTGCCGACAACTGAATGCCTACCGGATCGACCCACAGATTTGCCTGGAGCGCGGACATGGCTGCGGCCTCTGCCGGCGCGAGTGCCCGGAAAACGCCATCTTCGGCGACAAGAATCAAGCGCACCGGATCGACATGAGCTTATGCAGCAAGTGCGGGACGTGCGTGGACGTGTGCCACTTCGACGCCGTGATTGTGGAGTGAGAGGCAGGACATGATAAGCCTGACGATCGATGGGAAAGCGGTTCAGGTGCAGGAGGGCAGCACGCTGCTTCAGGCCGCGGGGCTCCTGGATATCAGGATTCCAACGCTTTGCTACCACCCGCTGATCAAGCCCTTCGCCGCCTGCCGCCTGTGCCTGGTGGCGGTGAAAACCCGGTGGGGAGAGGAGCTCGTCCCTTCCTGCCACGTCCCCTGCCACCAGGGAATGCAGGTGCGCACCGACTCGGAGCACGTGCTGGAGGCGCGGCGGTTCGTCCTGGAACTGATGCTGGCGCGATGGCCCAACGTGCCGGTCCTGCGCACGCTGGCCGAGGAGCTGGGGCTCAGGCAGCCGCGGTTCACCAGCGTCGTCCGGGACGAGCGGGAGGACGCCTGCGTTCTGTGCGGCCTGTGCGTGCGGGCCTGTGACGAGGTGGTCGGCGCCAGCGCCATCAGTTTCGCTGAGCGGGGCATCCAGCGGCGCGTGGCCACCCCCTTCGACCTGGAATCGGAAGCCTGCATCGGGTGCGGCGTGTGCGCCCTGGTATGTCCCACCTCGCATATCAAGTTCGAAGTTGAGGAATACAAGGGCAAACCGCCGGAGTTCCTGCTGGGCCCCAACACGGCGGTCTACATCCCCACGCTTCAGGCCGTGCCCAGAGTCCCCGTCATCGATGCCGAGGCCTGCATCCACTTCAAGACCGGCGGCTGCCAAAAGTGCATCGAGGTCTGCGAACCGCTGGCCGTCAATCACGACATGCTGGACCAGGAAATCGAGGTGGAGGTCGGGCAGGTTCTGGTGACCACCGGCTTCGATACCTTCGACCCGGGCCCCATGGCCCGCTACGGCTACGGAAGGTTTGACAATGTTTATACCGGTCTGGACATGGAACGCATGCTCAACGCCACCGGCCCTACCGGGGGAAAGGTTGTTCTGAAGAACGGGCAGCCTCCGCGAGCGGTGGGCATCGTGCACTGCGTGGGCTCCAGGGATGAGAACTACCATCGCTATTGCTCGCGTCTCTGCTGCATGTATGCGCTGAAGTTCGGGCACCTGCTGAAGGAACGGACCAGCTCCGAAGTCTACAACTTCTACATCGACATCCGGGCCGGCGGCAAAGGCTACGAAGAGTTTTACTCGCGGGTTCTCCATGAAGGCGTGAATGTCATTCGCGGACGGGTTGCCGAGGTGGTCGAGGCGGGGTGGTCGAAGAAGGACGAGGGGACTCTGCTCATTCGTTGCGAGGACACACTGATCGGCCGGTTCCGCGAGATCCCCGTGGACATGGTGGTGCTGTGTACCGCCCTGGAGCCCCGCCACGATGCCGAACAACTGGCCCGCCTCTTCGGTCTCAGCAGGAGCCCCGATGGTTTCTTCCTGGAACGCCACCCGAAGCTGGAGCCGGTGGCCACCACCACCGGCGGCGTCTATGTTGCCGGCTGCGCCCAGGGCCCCAAGGACATTCCTGACACCGTGGCTCAGGCGGGGGCCGCCGCCGCCCAGGCGCTGGCCCTGATCGACAAGGGCTACGTCGAGATCGAGCCGGTGACCGCCTTCATCGGCGAGGAGATTTGCTCGGGCTGCCAGATTTGCGTCGGCATGTGTCCTTACACCGCCATTCACTTCGACTCCGAGAAGAGCGTGGCGGCCCTCAACGAAGCGCTGTGCAAGGGGTGCGGCACCTGCGTGGCCGCCTGCCCCTCCGGCGCGGCCCAGCAGAACCTGTTCCTCGATGAGCAGTTGTTCGCCGAAGTGCAAGGAGTCCTGGTATGAGCGAAGCATTCAATCCGCGGATTGTCGGGTTTTTCTGCAACTGGTGCACCTACCTGGCCGCCGACCTGGCCGGCACCTCGCGGATGAAGTACGCCCCGAACGTGCGCGTGGTGCGCACCATGTGCTCGGGCCGGGTCGATCCGCAGCTTGTGGTGTGGGCCTTCCGCAACGGGGCCGACGGCGTGCTGATCGGCGGATGCCATCCGGGCGATTGCCATTACCAGGAGGGCAACTACAAGACGCTGCGCCGCATGGGCCTGCTGCGCACCATGCTGGCGCAGCTCGGCATCCAGCCCGAGCGCCTGCGCCTGGAATGGATATCGGCGTCCGAGGGCGAGCGGCTGCGCGACGTGATGAACGAGTTTTCGGCGCAGATTCGGCAACTTGGCCCGCTGGAAACGAAGTCTTCAGTTATCAGTTCTCAGTCATCAGTTGCTCAGGCGGCGCCCTGACTGATAACTGATGACTGACAACTGAGAACTCGACGAGGATTTATGGCGAAACCGAAAGTGGCGTTCTACTGGTGCTCGAGCTGCGGCGGCTGCGAGGAAGCCGTCGTGGACCTGGCCGAGGGCATCCTGCAGGTGGTGGAAGCGGTGGACATCGTCTTCTGGCCGGTGGCCCTGGACTTCAAGCGCCGCGACGTGGAAGCTATGCCCGACGGGGCCATCGACGTCTGCTTCATCAACGGCGCCATCCGCATGAGCGAGCAGGAAGCCATGGCCAAGCTGCTGCGGCGCAAGTCGAAGCTGGTGATTGCCTATGGCTCCTGCGCCTGGATGGGCGGCATCCCCGGCCTGGCCAACCTGACCAGTAAGAAAGCGATTTTTGACTATGTCTACCACCAGGCGCCGACCATCGGCAATGGCTCGGCCGTTGAACCGCTCCCCCGGACCGAGGTCCCGGAGGGCGAGCTGGAACTGCCCGAGTTCTCCGAGAAAGTCCGGACGCTCGACCAGACCATCGAGGTCGATTACTACCTGCCGGGCTGCCCGCCGACCCCGAAGATCACGCTGGAGGCCGTCGAAGCCATCCTGAAAGGAGCGCTGCCCGAGAAGGGCTCGGTGCTGGCCGGCGATCGCGCGCTTTGCCACGAGTGCAAGGCCAACGCCAGCAAGCCCGAGAAGCTGCTGATCAAGGAGTTCAAGCGCATTCAGGAGGTGATCCCGGACCTCAGCAAGTGCCTGCTGGCGCAGGGACTGCTCTGCCTGGGACCGGTCACGCGGGGCGGCTGCGAGGCGCGCTGCCTGAAGGCCGGCATGCCCTGCACGGGGTGTTTCGGCCCGCTCGAAAAGGTACACGACTATGGCGCCAAGGCCCTCTCGGCTCTGGCTTCCATTGTCGATTCCCGCGACGAGGCGGAACTGACGCGGATTTTCGACGCTATCCCCGATCCGGCGGGCACCTTCTACCGTTACAGCTTGCCCGCATCGCTGCTGGGCGGGAAAAGAAGTGCGGAGGGTTAAGGCCGAATCCGCAGATTGCGCAGATTGCGCAGATTCGAATCTGTGAAATCTGCGAAATCTGCGGATTGGACTCTTGAGGGTTTTATGGCTCAACGAATCACAATCGATCCCATCACCCGGCTGGAAGGCCACGGCAAGATCGAGATCTTCCTGGACGATGCCGGCCAGGTCAGCAAGGCCTACTTCCAGGTTCCGGAACTGCGTGGGTTTGAGCAGTTCGTGGTGGGCCGCCCGGCCGAGGAGATGCCGCAAATCACTTCGCGCATCTGCGGTGTCTGCCCGACCGCGCACCACATGGCCTCCACCAAGGCGCTGGACAGCCTCTACAAGGTGACGCCGCCGCCGGCCGCCCGCAAGATCCGCGAGCTGGTCTACTCCACGTTCATGGTGGAAGACCACGCCTTGCATTTCTACTTCCTGGGCGGGCCGGATTTCATCGTGGGCCCCACGGCCCCCGCCGCCGAGCGCAACGTGTTGGGCGTCATCGCCAAGGTTGGCATCGAGGTGGGACGCAAGGTGATCGGCATGCGGCGCAAGCTCCGCGACCTGATCTCCCTGGCCGGCGGCAAGGTGATTCATCCGGTGTTGGGAGTTCCCGGCGGCGTTTCGCGCGCCATCTCCGCCGAGGACCAAGCGCAGTTCCAGCAGGCCGCCGCTGAGGCCGTCGAGTTCGCCGAGTTCACCCTGAGCATCTTCGACTCGGTGGTGCTGAAGAACAGCGGCTACATGGAGCTGATCGCCTCCGACGCTTTCACCCATCGCACCTATTAC
>Ga0315295_10001991_pt1 | contig 17388 bp, 13 predicted proteins | sample YL17G14_0_MG_FD_204453 | JGI IMG/M metagenome (GOLD analysis project Ga0315295, IMG submission 204453) | Sediment microbial communities from Yellowstone Lake, YNP, Wyoming, USA - YL17G14_0 | ecosystem: Environmental > Aquatic > Freshwater > Lake > Sediment | place: USA: Wyoming | collected... | reverse complement strand
TCTATTATCTGGACGCCCCCATCCGGCGGCTGGGCGCCATGGAGACCCCCATCCCGTACAACCGGCACCTGGAGGCTCACGTCGTGCCGACCGCGGAGCGGATCACCGCGGCGGTGCGCGAGCTGCTACGGTAGGAGGGGAGAAGCGATGGCGTACCCGGTCATCATGCCCAAGACGGGCATGGCCATGGAGGAAGGCACGATCCTGCGCTGGCTCAAGAAGGAAGGAGAGCCGGTGGCCAAGGGCGAGATCCTGCTGGAGATCGAAACCGACAAGACCTCCATGGAAGTCGAGGCGGAGGCCGACGGCCATCTGCTGCGCATACTGCGGCAGGCGGGGGAGGTGGTCCCGGTCACGCAGACCATCGCCTGGATCGGGCAGCCGGGGGAACCCTGGAGCGAAGGCGGAGGTGTCACCGCGGCCGCCGCGCCGGCCGGCCCGGCCGCGGTTGCAGTCGAGGCTGCGCCGAAGGCCGCGCCGACTACGCCGGGCTTCACCACTGCGGTCCCCGGGAAGGTGCCGGCCACGCCCGCGGCCAGGCGGCGGGCCGGGGAGCTGGGCGTGCCGCTGGCCGGTGTGGCCGGCAGCGGGGCCTTCGGCGCCGTGCGCCTGCGCGACCTGGAGGCCGCCGGGACGCGCACCGCCGCACCTGCCACGGGCGCGCCGCCGACCGCTCCGGGGACGACCGCCGCGGGCGCCGTCCGCCCCCTGGCGGGTCTGCGCAAGGCCATCGCCGACAAGATGGTCCGCAGCTGGCAGGTGCCCTCGCCCACGCTCCTGACGCGGGCGGACGTGACCGAGCTGGCCGAGACGCGCCGCGCCCTCAACGCCGGGGGCGACCTCAAGATTACCTTCACCGACCTGGTGATCAAGGCCGCGGCGGCGGCGCTGCGGGAGCACCCTCTGCTCAACTCCTCGATCGCAGGCGAGCAAATCGTGCTGCACGATGCGATCAACGTGGGCATGGCCGTGGCCCTGGAGGACGGGCTGGTGGTGCCGGTGCTGCACCAGGCCGACACCCTGAACCTGCGGCAGATCGCGGAGCGCACGCGCGAGCTGGCGGCGCTGGCCCGGGAGCGGCGCCTGACCCGTGAGCAGAGCACGGGCGGCACCTTCACCGTGAGCAACCTGGGCATGTACGGCATCACCTCCTTCACTCCGCTCATCAACGTGCCCGAGAGCGCGATCCTCGGCGTGGGGGCCGTGGCGGAGGTCCTGCGCTTCGACGATCACCGCCAGGTTGTCGCCCGCCAGGTCCTGGAGCTGTCCCTCACCCATGACCACCGGCACATCGACGGGGCCCCGGCCGCGCTGTTCCTGCAGGCCGTGCGCCGGCTCCTGGAAAACCCGCTCGCGCTGCTGATGTAGATGGCCTTGAGCAGGGACGCTGACCGGCGGGACTTTCTGATCGAGGTGGCCCGGCTGTACTACGAGCAGGGGCTGTCGCAGGAGGCCATCGCCGGCCGCTTCAGCATCTCGCGCTCCTCGGTGTCCCTGTCGCTGAAAGCCTGCCGCGAGGAGAAGATCGTCGAGATCCGCATCCAGGACTCTCCCTCCGCGCTTCTGCGCCTGCAGGCGGAGCTGCAGGAGCGTTACCACCTGCCCCAGGTTGTGGTGGCGCCGGCGGAGCCGGACTCGGAGCTCGCCAAGCGCCGGGTGGGGCAGGCAGCCGCCTCCTTCCTGGAAGGGGAGCTGGCCGGCGGTCTGCGCATAGGCCTGAGCTGGGGCACTACGCTGTTCCAGGTGGTGGGCCACATGCGCTCCCTGGACCTGCGCGACGTGGAGGTGATCCAACTCCACGGGGGGCTGGGCGCCGAGGACCCGGCCATCGACGCCTTCGGCCTGGCCCAGAGCCTCGCCGAAAAGCTCCACGGAAAATACCGCATCATCCAGGCGCCGATCTCGGTGGCCAGCCGTGAGCTGCGCGACCTGCTGGTGCGCGAACCCGGCATCGCCGAAACCCTGAAGAGGGGAGCGCAGGCCGACCTGGCGCTGTTCGGGGTCGGCTCCAACCGGCCGCGGGTGAGCTCCCTGGTGCGGACCGGGTACCTGAGCGCGGCGGAGTCCCGGCGGCTTCTGGCCGCTGGGGCCGTGGGCACGGTGTGCGGGCTGCACATCGACGAGCGGGGCAGGCCGTTTTCCTGTCCCTGGAACGAGCGGCTGGTCGGCATCGAGGCGGGGGCCCTGCTGCGCATCCCCCGGCGCGTCGGCGTGGCCGCCGGGCTGGATAAGGCGGATGCCGTCAGGGCGGCACTGCTCGGAGGGCTGATCCGTACGCTGGTGACCGACGAGGGCCTGGCCCAGGCGCTGCTGGCCCCGTAGCCCGGCGTGCGCGTCTATAAGCGATTCAAGGTATATAGCGAAATCGCCGCGAAGGAAAATCTATCAGTAAAAAAAATAAAAGAAATTGTTGACAATTAGGCATTAGTGTGCCATAATCTCGCCTACACTTCGCTCAATTTCGGAACAGGGATTCATACTTTTTAATATATAAAACTTAGAGGAAGACAGCATGAAGGTATTCGATTTCAGCGTTCCGACGCGGGTATTTTTCGGCGCCGGGGAAGTGAAGCAGGTCAAAGCCACCGCCGCGCAGCTGGGCAGGAAGGCCATGCTCCTGGCGGCCAAGGACACGATGCGGCAGACCGGGATCCTCCAGCGGGTGGAAGGCCTGCTGAAAGAGGGCGGCGTGCAGGTGGTGGTGTCCGACGACGTGGCGCCCAACCCGCGTGACGTGGACATCGACGGCCAGGCCAAGGCATTCCTGCGGGAGAAGTGCGACTTCGCCGTGGGCTTGGGCGGGGGCAGCTCCATGGACTCCGCCAAGGCGGTCGCCTTCCTGGCGGCCCAGCGTGGCGGCACGATCCTGGACTACCTGGCCGGCGGACCCCGCGCCGACTTGACCGGCACCAAACCCGCCTTCCCGATCCTCTGCATCACCACCACGGCAGGCACCGGTTCCGAGACCACGCCCTGGTGGGTCATCACCAACACGCAGCATCACGAGAAACCGGGCACCGGCAACGACAGCACCCGCCCGGCGGTCTCGATCGTAGACCCCGAGCTGATGCTCTCGCTGCCGAAAGAGGTCACCCGCAACACCGGGATCGACGTGCTGTTCCACGCCATGGAGTCCTTCATCGCCAACGTGGCCACCCCCTTCACTGAGCTGTTCTCCCGCGAAGCCATGCGCCTGGTGGTTCAGCACCTGGGCCGGGCTCTGGAAAATGGCCAGGACCTGGAGGCGCGCAGCCAGATGGCCTGGGCCAACACCATCGCCGGCATCGCCATCGGGGAAGGCAAGTCCTCGACCGTGGGCATACATGCCCTGGGGCACTCCATCGGCGGGCAGACGGATGCCGCCCACGGCCTGACCATGGCCGCCGTGGGGCCGGCCTACATGCGCAAGACCTGGGACGCAGACATCGCCCGCTACGCGGAGGTCACCCGAGCTCTCGGTTTCGCCCAGCCCGGGCAGTCCGTCGAGGAGCTGGCTCGCCGCTCGCCGGAGGCGCTGGAGAAGACCCTGGAAAAGTTCGGCTGCCGGGTGCGCATGAGCGACCTGGGGGTGAAAGCCTCCATGATCGAGGCCATGGCGGACTCCGCCTTCAAGACTATGGCCGGCTGCCTGAACTGCAGCCTGAAGAGCCTGTCGCGGCCGGACGTGGTCGAGCTGTACAAGGAATCCCTGTAGGCGGGGGCGGCGATGGGCACCTACCTGGCCGGCGTGGACATCGGCACCTCCGGGGCCAAAGGCATGGTGTTCGACCTGGAGGGCAATGCGTTGGCCAGCGCCTACCGGGAGTACCCCTCGACCTACCCCAGGCCGGGCTGGGTCGAGCAGGACGCGGAGCTGCTGGTCGAGGCCACCATGGACGCCATGGCCAAAGCCGTGGCACAGAGCGGAGTGAATCCTTCCGACATCGCCTCCTTTTCCCTGTCGGCCCAGCGCTGCTGCGGGATCTTCCTGGACGACCGGGAACGCCTCGCGCGCCCCATGATCTCCTGGCAGGACAACCGCACCCCGGTCGAAGTGAAGGAGATCGCCGCCCGCATCGACGAGGCCCTGTACTACAAGAAAACCGGGTACCCCAACAGCACCACCTGGCTGCTGTCCAAGATACTGTGGGTGCGCAAGCACGAGCCGGAGGTCTGGAAGAGGACCCGCCGGGTCGTGCAGATGCACGACTACTTCGTCCGCGCCCTCGGGGTGGAGGAGTACTTCGTCGACCACAATGACGCGGGTTTCTTCGGTTTCTTCGACAGCACCGCCGGCGCCTGGGACGAGGAGCTGCTCGCGCTGTTCGACATCCCGAAGCGGGTCCTGCCCATTCCGGAGAAATCCGGCACGCCGGTCGGAAAAATCTCGGTCGCGGCCGCCAGGCGCTGCGGCCTATCCGCCGGCACGCCGGTCGCCGTGGGCGCCGGGGACCAGAGCGCCGGCGCGGTGGGTGCGGGCATCGTGCGCCCGGGGTTGGTGTCCGTGTCCATGGGCACCGCCGGCGCGGTCACCGCGTTCCTGGCGGAGCCCTTCCGCGACCCGGCCGGCCGGGCCATGGTCACGGCCCACCCCATGGCCAAACGCTGGCTGCTGGAAGGCTACCAGGCCGCGGCGGCTAGCGTGTACCGCTGGTACCGCGACCAGATCGGCGGCCTGGAGCGCCTGGAAGCCGAGAAGAGTGGCGGCGATTTCTACGAGCTAATGAACGCCAAGATCGCGGCGGTGCCGCCGGGGGCGCACGGCCTGCTGGTGCTGCCGTACTTCGCCAGCGCGGGCACCCCCCGCTACAACCCGTCGGCGCGGGGCACGGTGCTGGGCCTGACCTTCTCCCACGACCGCTTCGCACTGGCCAGGGCCTTCCTGGAAGGCATTACCCTGGACATGAAGGACATGCTCACTGCCATGGTGAACTCCGGGGTGCCGGTGACCGAGGCGCGCCTGCTGGGCGGGCCGACCAGGTCGCGAGTCTGGAACCAGATCCAGGCGGATGTGTACGGGGTGCCGGTCACCACCCTGAAGGTTACCGACGCCACGGTCCTGGGAGCCGCCGTGCTGGGCGGGGTGGGGGCCGGGGTGTTTTCCTCGATCGAGGAAGGGTCGGACCGGCTGGTCCGCCTGGGAGAGAGGTACGAACCGATACCCGCCCACGTGGAAACATATGCGAAGCTGTACGACGCGTACTGCAGGGCGTTCGAAGGTCTGGACCGGGGCGGGGTGTTCTCGACCCTGGCGGAGCTGCAGAGCTAAGGGACAATCCGGCCTGTCAGGCCGGTCAGAAGACGGAAGGATAGGAGGAAAGAAGATGAAGAAGATTCTCTTGGCCGCGCTGATCCTCAGCGTGGCGGTAGCGGCCCTGGTGCTGGTCGGCTGCGCGAAGAAGACGGATGAGGGCTATGTGGGCGGGAAGCCCACGTACGTCGTGGGCCACATCGTCTACACTATGGAGGCCCAGTACCACCAGGGCATCGCCAAGCAGATCGTCGAGTACGGGAAGAAGATGTACAACGCGAAGGTCATCGTCCTCGACGCGCAGGGGAAGGACGAGGTGGCCATGTCCGCCGTGGAGAACCTGATCCAGCAGAAGGTCCAGGCCATCTCCCTGCACTACCCCAACACGGGGCTCACGACCGCGGCGATCAAGATGGCGCGCGAGAAGGGCATTCCCATGGTGACGACCCTCATTCGTCCCTCGGAGCGCATCGCGCCGCACGTCCAGCCGCTCGAAGGGCCCAGCTCCCAGATGATGGGCGAGGTGGCCGCGAAGCAGTGGCTGGCCGCTCACCCCGGTGTCACCTGCCGCGTGTTTATCCTCGACTTCGGCAAGTTCCCCCAGATAGAGGAAATGCGCACCGGCGCCTTCTTCCAGGGCGTGAAGAACGTGGATCCGAAGGCCGTGCTCGTCGGGCAGCTCAACGGCTTCAGCTCGACGGAGAAGTCCATGCAGATCACCCTCGATGCCCTGCAGAAAGAGCCCAGGATCAACATCATCTTCGGCGGCAACGACGAGATGGGGCTGGGCGCCCTCGCGGCCTGTCAGCAAGTCGGCCGGGGCAAGATGAAGGACGGCGTGCCCCTGACCGAGGTCATCGCGGGCCTCGACGCCAACATCTCGGCCATGGCGCAGATCTACAATCCCAACAGCTCCTTCAAGCTTACCCACGGGGCGGTGCGCGACAACGCCATCGCGGAAATGGACACCATGATCGGCATGATCACGGGCAAGATCGACCCGAAGAAGTACGCCGAGACCCAGGTGCTGAGCCGCGAGTTCGACTACTGGAACAGCACGATGGAAGAGGCCCAGCGCTTCCTCGAGGTGAACTACCTCTTCACGGGGAGCCTGAAGGACGAGGTGGCCAAGGCCGCCAAGTAGGACCCAGGGCCACGGTATGTGATGAAAGGGGCGGGAGGGCAGCGCGCGCGGACGCCTCCCGCCCCTGCTTCAAAGGAGCGGAAGAAAGGACCTGATGACAGCCATGGTGAGTTCCGCCGGTCGCCGCCGGTCGATGGACGTGCAGAAGATCATCCTGCTTGCGATCCTTGTCGGGATCTTCGTCTTTCTTTCCTTGGCCGCGCCGAACTTCTTTGCGATCCGCAATTTCACGAACATTCTCATGCAGGTGTCCGTGATCGTCATGATTGCCTCGGCGGCGAACCTCCTGATGATCACGGGGAACTTCGACCTGTCGGTGGGCAGCGTGCTTGCCTTCTGCGCGATCATGCACGCCTACCTGACGAAGCAGGGGATGCCCATCTGGGCTTCTATCCTCGCCTGCGTCGCGATAGCCGCCCTCTGGGGCGTGTTCAACGGGGTCATGGTCGGGGTGCTCAATGTCACCCCCGTAATAGCGACGATCGCGACCATGTACGCGGCCCGCGGGTTCGCCTACCTTATTGCCCGCTGGGACGGCGGTGCGAACATCACCGCGGGGCTCCCGCAGAACTTTGCCGAGTTCGGGCGGACCATGCTCTTCGGCCAGGTACCAATCATCATCCTTTTCATGGTCGTGGTTTTCGCCGTGTTCTTCTTCATCGAGAGGAAGACCCCGCTGGGCCGTTTCAGCTACGCCATCGGGGGGAACCTCTCCGCGGCCCGGCTCTCGGGGATCAACGTGGTCGGGGTGATCGTGGCGTTGTACGTCCTCGTGGGAGCGCTCGCGGGGCTCTGCGGTATCATCCAAGTCTCGCGCGTCGGGGCCGCCTTCCCGAACCTCGGGCAGGGGCTCGAGTTCGATGTCATCGTGGCCATCGTCCTCGGGGGCACGAGCATGATGGGAGGCGAAGGGTCGCTCGTAGGGATGCTGCTCGGGGCCCTCGTCGTCGGCCTGGCAGCCAACGGGCTGAACCTCTTCGGCGTGCAGTACTTCTACCAGACCATCACCTACGGCGTGATCCTGATCGGCGCGGTGCTGATCGACCTAGCCGTGCACAGGAAGGCGTGAGGTTATCCATGTCTGACGAAATCCTTGTCGAGGTCAGGAACCTCCAGAAGCACTTCCCCGGAGTGCGCGCTCTGGACGGCGTGAGCTTCTGCATCCGGCGCAACACGGTGCACTGCATCGTCGGCGAGAACGGCTCGGGAAAATCCACGTTCATCAAGACGCTAACCGGCGCCCATCAGAGGACGGCCGGCGAGATCCTGCTCGGCGGCCGTCCCTTCGAGCCCCGCAGCGTCGGCGCGGCCATCGGGAGCGGCATCAGCGTCCTGTACCAGGAGCTGAACGTGGTCGACGACCTCACCGTGCAGGAGAACCTCACCCTGGGCAAGGAGCAGAGCCTCCTGGGCTTCGTCAGGAAGCCGCGCGGACTGGAGGCGGTGAAGGAGATCCTCCTGAGCCTGGACCCGTCCATCCACCTCGGCGACATGGTCGGGTGCCTGAGCGTGGCGCAGAAGCAGGTCATCGAGATCGCCAAGGCCGTCTCGACGAACTGCTCACTCCTTATCATGGACGAGCCCACGGCGGCGTTGAGCGAGCAGGAGGTAGGAAGGCTTTTCGCGATCATCCGCAAGCTCAAGGAGCGCGGAATCACGGTGATCTACATCTCCCACAAGCTCGCAGAGGTGTTCGAGATCGGCGATGTGGTCACGGTGCTCCGCGACGGGCAGGTGGTGGACACCCTCCAGGTGGCCGAGATCAGCAGGGCCTGCCGGGACGTGCCCGAGTCCTGCCTGCGGATCGTGCGCCTCATGCTGGGCAAGGTCGTCGTGGAGACCTACGTCCCCCGCCCGTCGACGGGGCCCGCCCGCACGCTTCTGGAGGCGAGGAACATCAATAATACTAAGCTGCGCGGGGTCAGCTTCGAGCTCGCCGAGGGGGAAATCCTCGGGTTCTACGGCTTGGTGGGCTCGGGGAAGACCGAGGTCGCCAGGGTCCTGTACGGCATCGACGAGTACGAGGGGGAGATCCTCGTGAAGGGCGCCCGGCGCGATTTGCGGGGCGTCCGCTGCGCACTGGGCGCTGGCTTCGCCATGGTGCCCGAGGAGCGACGCGCAGATGGCATCTTTGCAGGTCTTTCCGTGCGCGAGAACATCCCCATGATGAGAATCGGCAGCATCCTGGCCAAAGGCCTTCTCAGCCGGGGAAAGGAGAACGCCTTGGCCGATAGGTACATCGCGAGCATGTCCATCGCCGTCCGGGACAGGGAGCAGAAGGTGGCCCTCCTGAGCGGGGGCAACCAGCAAAAGGTGGTCATCTCGAAGTGCCTGAACAGGGAGGCGGAGATTCTCCTCATGGACGAGCCGACCCGGGGCGTGGACGTGGGAGCTAAACACGAAATCCACGAGATCATCAGGAGCCTCGCCAGCAAGGGCCGGGGCATCATCGTGTTCACATCGGAGATGCCCGAGGTCCTCCACCTCTGCGACAGGATCGTGCTGATGCACGAGGGCCAAGTGGGCGAGATCGTGGCCAACGGCTCCCCTGCGGCGAACAGCGATCACATCATGTCCGTGGTGGCGGGGGGAAGGTAGCCATGACAGCGACACGCGCGCGCGCCGGCTTCGCAGTTGACCAGAAGTTGATTCTGATCGGACTGCTGCTGGTCATCAACGTGTTCTTCTCCCTTGCGTCGCCGCACTTCTTCGCCGTCTCCAACTACTTCAACATCCTCAAGAGCTGCGCCATGATTGTGATCACGGGCGCGGGAGCCACCCTGCTCATGATGACGGGGAACTTCGACCTCTCCGCGGGCAGCAACGTCGCGCTCACGGGAGTCGTTTACGCGCTTCTGGCCCAGGCGGGTGTTCCCCTCTTCGCCGCGGGATGCATTGCGCTCGCCGGGGGAACGGCATTCGGCCTCATCAACGGCAGCCTGGTGGGATGGCTCAACGTCCCGCCCTTCATCGCGTCGCTGGGGATGATGTACATTGGCCGCGGCCTTGCGCTCGTCGTTTCCGACGGGAGCGTCATCGTCGACCGCATTCCCCCCAGCATGCTGAGGATCTACCAGGGCACCCTGCTGGGGATGCCATACCTTGCGTGGTTCATCGTCTTCTTTGTGGCCGTGTTCATGGTGATCCAGAGGCGGACACTCCTTGGCAAGCACGCCCTGGCCACGGGAGGCAACCGGAACGCCGCCTTCTTCTCGGGAATCAACACGGGCAGGATCGTGTTCGTGCTTTATGTGATCGTCGGGGCCCTCGCCGCCTTCTCCGGTATCCTGACCGCGGCACGCTCAGGCGCCGGCGATCCCCGGAGCGGCAACCAGTTCGAGTTCGACGTGATCCTGGCAATCATGCTCGGCGGCACACGGCTCCAGGGGGGGAAAGGGTCCGTGATCGGGACCTTGCTCGGAGCGCTCGTGGTCGCGGTCCTGGACAACGGCCTGAACATGCTGAACGTGCTCACCTTCTGGCAGAGTATCGTGAAAGGGGCCATCCTGGTCATGGCCATCCTGCTGAACGAGAAAGTAATGGCGGGTGCGCGCAAGCGTGGGCTGGCCAGGGCGTCGGCCTGAAGCGGGGGCTGGGAATTGACCAGGTCGAGCAGGCATCCCTCCTACATCATCCCCAACCTGGACCGGGCGCTGAAACTACTAGAATACCTAAGCGCGCAGCCGGAGGGCAGCTCGGTCACCGAGATCGCCAACCGCCTGGGCCTTCCCAAGAACAGCGTGTTCCGCATCGTGCGCACCCTGGCGGCCAACGGCTTCCTGCTGGAGCACGACAAGATCTACCGCTTCAGCCCCAAGATCCTGTCCCTGGGCTACGCCGGCATCCGGCGCACGAACCTGATCGAGGCCTCGCTCAAGGAGATGTACACCCTGCGCGACGAGGTGAACGAAACGATCTTCGTCGGCACCCTGGCCCAAAGCCAGGTGGTGATCCTGGAGCAGCTGCCCTCGTTCCACCACGTGAAGTTCACGATCGAGATCGGCCACCGCGTCCCGATCCACGCCTCCGCGCCGGGCAAGGCGATCCTGGCCTTCCTGCCCCAAGGCGAGCAGCGGGACCTGCTGGACCACATCGCCTTCACCCGCTACACCGACCGGACCATCCCGGGCATGAAGACCATGGTGCAGGAGATCGAGACGATCCACGGCAACGGTTACGCCCTGGATTTGGGCGAGGAGGTGACGGAGATTTTCTGCGTGGCCAGCCCCGTTTTCGACTACCGGGAGTACCCGATTGCCTCCCTGTGGCTGTCCGGCCCGGATTTCCGATTGTCCAAAATGGACCTGGACCAGGTCGGTACCGTGGTCCGGGAGCACGCCTTGCGCGTGTCCAGGGAATTCGGCTACGATCCTTCGCTGAGCAAGTACGCGGTGTTCAAAGCCGCGGGCGCTTCACCGCGTTCAGCGCCAGGGAGGTAAGCCATGGAACTGAATCTCAAAGGCAAGGTCGCCTTGGTGACCGGCGGCGGCACCGGGATCGGCGCCGGCATCAGCGACTACCTGGCCGAAGAAGGCGTGCAGGTCGCGGTGAACTACATCGTCGACGAGCCCGCCGCCGTCGCCTTCGCGGCGGAGCTCACCCGCAAATACCGGACCCACGCGATCGCCGTGTACGGGGACGTTTCCAAACCTGCCGACGCGGACGCCATGATCGCCGAGACGGTCCGGGAGCTGGGCCGCATCGACATTCTGGTCAACAACGCCGGCATCTGGCCGACGGAGGACGTGCTGGCCATGAGCGATTCGAGTTGGGAGCGGGTGATCGACGTCAACCTCAACGGCCCCTTCTACCTCGCCAGGCGCGTGGCTCAGGCCCTGGTGGCGGCGGGCCGGCAGGGGACGATCGTGAACGTCTCCTCCAAGAGCGGCTTTCAGGTCAGCACCGGAGGCCACGCCCACTACGCCACGGCCAAGGCCGGGGTGGCCATGCTCACCCGCGCGCTGGCCCGCGAGCTCACCGGCAAGGGTGTGCGGGTGGTCGGGGTGGCGCCCGGCATGGTGCGCACCCCGATCAACGAGGAAAAATGGCGCAGGGAAGGCCTGCTGGACTCCTACGTCTCCCGCATCCCCACGGGCCGCTTCACCGAGCCGCGGGAGCTGGGCTACCTGGTGGCCTTCCTCTGCTCCGACAAGGCCTTCAACGTCGTCGGCACCACGGTAGACTGCACCGGCGGCATGCTCATCTAGGGCGTGCTCGCCCGGTACAATAGCGCTTGGCCGGCGCCGCCGCCCCGTATCGTGTAGGGCAGGCCCGCCGGCACCAGCACCGCATTTCCCCGCGCGAGCTCGAGTTGCCGCCGGCCGCAGTCCAGCACCGCGGTGCCCTCCAGCGGCAGCAGGCAGTCCGGACCGTGGCGGTTGCAGCAGTGTATCCGGCCGGGGTCGAGTGAGATGCGGCTCAGCCGAAACTCGCGCACCGGAGCGGGGTAGACGCCTTCCGTGGCGGACACCAGCCGCGGCTCGAGGATACGCGGTTTTTCGCCGCGGAACCGGAGGGCGCGCAGCAGCTCCGGCACATCGACCTTCTTGCGGGTGAGCCCGCCGCGCAGCACGTTGTCCGAGTTGGTCATGAGCTCCACGGTCGTGCCTTCCAGGTAGGCATGGGGCAGGCCGGCGGGCTGAAAGGTCCCCTGCCCGGGCTCCAGGCGCACCAGGTTCAGCAGGTAGATGGAGAAGATCCCCCGGTCCCTTCGCCCGCCGGGTAGGGGGTGTTGCCGGGAGGCGCGCAGCGCCCAGAAGTCGGGAGAGCTCTTATCGGCGGGCCCCCTTTTTTCCAGGCGGTCCAGGAGCGGGCCCAGGGTTCCATCGACCGTTTCCTGCGGCAGGGTCATGATGCGGGTGTACAGCTCCCGCAGCAGGGATTGCACCTCGGCGCCCCGCCCCACGTGTCTCAGCCGTTCGGGCAGGCCCTGTAGCTCCGCCGGATCCGCCAGGATCCGCCCCAGCTCCGGAACCGTCTCCAGGACCCCGTCAATTTCTTCTGGCGGCCGGAACCCGTGCAGCATCCACAGCTCGCTCAGCGCGGCGTGCACCTCCAGCTTGGGGTTCGGGTCCGGATAGCTGCGCTCGGGGGATTCCAACACCAGGCCGGCGGCGTTCTCCCGGGCGAAGCCCGCCCGGGCCTGCTCGCGCGTGGGGTGCACCTGGATGGAGAGGATGTCCCGCGCGTCCAGCACCTTCAGGAGATAGGGCAACTCACCCCCGCAGCGGCGGGCCGCGGTGCGGCCGAGCACCGCCTCGGGGGCCGCGCGGATCAGCCGGTCCAGCGCGAGCCACCCGCCAGGGTTCTCCTCCAGCCGCACCGCCGCCGGCGCCCGGGGGTGGGCCCCGAACCACAGCTCGGCCCAAGGCTGGTTCTCGGCGTTGGGTTGGCCGAGCAGTTCGGGGATGAACCGCGTGCCTCCCCAGGAGTAGTTCTGTACGGCCCCCGATAATAGGAGCGGGCGAGGAGCGGCCGCGAAGGCCGCGACAGCCCGGTGCTCTTCCGCCAGCCCTTCCAGCCGGGCGAGCACGCCCCCGTGCAGCACACCCTCCACGACCCGGCCCGCTGCCTCCTGGCTCCCGGCCACGGCGTACACGCGCAGCTCCGGCGCGTTGCCGGAGGCGCGGAGGTGGGCGATCTGCCCGTCCTCGAAGCCGACCCGCAAACCGTCCAGCCAGCTGACCCAGGCGACGGGCGCGAAACCTTCCTGGGGCGTGAAGGCCTCTCCCAGGCGCCGGCGGATGCGCCGCAGTCCTTCGGCCAGGGCGCCCTTGCGCAGGACCCGGGGAGCCCCCTTCCCCGTGATCACTGCGACCTGCCCTTTCTGGAAGCGGGCTTCGAGGATGCCCGCCCTCGGCGGGGCGAAAGCAGCAGCGATGCGCTGGAAACGCTCCCGCGGGAACAGGCGAAGCAGCGCGGACCTGCTGAACCGGCGCGGCAGCCGGTCCAGCAATGCGCTCACGCTGAGGCCTGGGCGGCGGGAAGCGGCCAGGACGCTCAGGATGGGCAGCAGGGCGTCACGAGTCGCCAGCGGCTCGAGCACGCCCCCTCCCGGCACGCGCATCGGCACGGCCGTGAGGAAACCGCCGTTGCCCTCCCAGCCGACCTCGCGCAGCGCCGCGATCACGTAGGGCGAGCCGATGCGCGTATGCCGGGGCGTCACCCCCCGCTCGCCGAAGAACTGGTCTACCGCGTCGCTGGCGTTCACCGGCACCGTCACGGCGCGCGCGCCCAGGAAATCGGCGGTGAGGAGGCCTAGCAGGTCGCCGGGAAGGAAGCGCACCCGGCCTCCTTCGACCGCGAGGAGCAGGGGGCGGTCCCCGTCGCCGTCCGTGGAGACCACGGCGTCGAAGGCGGCCCCCCCGCCGGCTACTGCCAAGTCCAGCAGCGCCTGCACCGCCTGCAGCAGGCTGTCGTCGACGGCTTCGGTGTCGATCGGGACGAAGGTCTCACTCCTGCCGGCCGGGACGACCTCCGCCCCCAGCGCCCGCAGCACCTCCGCCAGCAGGTCGCGGCCCACGGCCGAGTGCTGCCACACCAGGACCCTGACGCCGGCCAGGATGCCGGACGGGAAGGCGCCCAGGTAGCGGCGAAGGTATTCTTCCCGTCCGTCCGGCGACTCTGGCGGGAGAGGCTGCCGGAGTTCCGGCTTTAGCATGCCCCGTGCGTCGAACAGGCTCTCCCCGGCGGGACAGGAGTACTCGGTGGAGCGCGCAGCCGCCACGGCCGCCAGGATGGGCGCCTCCTCGTTTTTTAATACTTCCCCGGTGGGCGTGTTGTACTTGATGCCGTTGCGCTCGAAGGGGATGTGGCTGCCGGTGACCATGACGCTGGCCGCCCGGCGCCGGCCGGCGAAGTACATCAGCGCGGGTGAAGGGATCTTGCCCAGGTATTCCGCTTGCAGCCCGGTATCCTTCACGGCGCGGATCACCGCCTGGAGGATCTCCCCCCGGCCGCCCTGCTCCGGCGCGAAGCGGTCGGTGCTGGGGCGCAGGTCCCCGGCGCAGTACACGGCATCACCCTTGCGGATTAGCCGGCGGCGCAACAGGTAGTGCAGGAAGCCGCGGGTGTTGACGTAGGCCTCCAGCTGGCTCAAGTCGGCCACCAGACCCCGCAGGCCGCTGGTCCCGAAGGCGAGCTCTACGGGCGTGTAGTCCAGGGCTTCCCGCAGGGTCATACGGCATTATAGGGGACGATTGACGGATGCACCACCGGTTCTGATACAATAGGCGACATGCTGCACGACCCCGGAAGCTATTCTCCACCTCAAAGGATCCGCGAGATCCGCCTCGCGGCCGCCGATAAGGACAGCTTGCGTTCGCTGGCCGGGGAGCTGGCCGCGATCGCGGCCCTGCCCGTACACCGGGAGAAGGCCGAGCTGTGGCGCAGGCTCAACGACCTGGAAGCGGTGCGACCCCTGGTCTGGATCAACGAGATCCCCTGGCACGAGATGAACGTGGCCGACGAGCTCACCCTGCGCACGGTGCACCCTTGGGCGCGCGAGCTGGAGACGCGCCTTAGGCGCACCCTCTACCAGTGGCGGCACCTGCCCGGGGACATGATCGTCACTCCGGAGCTGGAGTGCCCTCTAGCGATCCACAGCACCGACTTCGGCATCCACGAGGAGGTGCAGGTCGCGCGCACCGACGCGGCCAGCGACATCATCTCCCGGCACTACCACATCCAGATCCGCGGGCCGGACGACTTAGACAAGATCCGCCTGCCGAAGATCACCCATGACGCGGAGACCACCGAGGTTACCTTCGCCGCCATGCGGGAGCTGTTCCGGGACATCCTGCCCGTACGCAAGGTCGGGCAGACGCACATCTGGTTCACGCCCTGGGACTACCTGATCCGCTGGTGGGGTCTCCAGGAGGCGATGCTGGACCTGATCGAGCGCCCGGAACTGGTGAACGCGGCGGTGGAGCGGATGACCGACGCCTGGATGGTGGAGCTGGACCAGTTCGAGGCGCAGAACCTGTTGGCGCTGGACTGCAACAACACGCGGATCGGCTCGGGGGGCTACGGCTACACCTCCGCGCTGCCCGGCAGGCCGTTCGACCCCGCCTACGTCCTCCCGCGCAACATGTGGGGGTGCTCCAACGCCCAGATCTTCTCGGACGTGTCCCCGGACATGCACTGGGAGTTCGCCCTTCGCCACGACCTGCGCTGGCTGGAGCGCTGGGGGCTCACCTATTACGGCTGCTGTGAGCCGCTGTCCAACAAGATCCACCTGCTGCGGAAGATTCCTAATTTAAGGAAGATCTCGATGAGCCCGTGGAACGACTTCGACCGGGCCGTGCGCGACATCGGGGGGGACTATGTGTTCAGCTTCAAGCCCAGCCCCGCGGTGTTCGCCGAGGAGAGCTGGCGCCCGCAGCGCGCCCGGGCCGACCTCGAGCGCGTCCTGGACAAGACCCGCGGGGTCTGCCACGTGGAGATCATCATGAAGGACATCTCCACCCTGCGCTACCGGCCTCAAGCGCTGTGGGAGTGGGCGCGCATCGCCGTGGAGGTGGCTCAGGAGTATGCCCGTTGAACGGGTGCGAGCCCCCGCCGGTGACCAGAACATTCACGGCTCAGGCGTAGTCCGCGCCGAAACGCTCCGCGACCTGGGCCGCGAGCTGCTTGACGCGCTCAGCCTGGTCCTTGCGGCAGACCAGGGTGGCCAGGGGCGTATGCACGACGATCAGGTCCTCGCAGCCGATCAGTGCCACCAGGTGCCGGGGGTCTTCGGAGACGACCAGCGAGCCTCGGCACGCTTCCAGCAGGCAGCGCTCCGCCGCCGCGGCGTTGCCTTGCGGGTCCCGGGGCGAGACCTGGAGGTAGGAAAGCCAGGAGCCGATGTCCTTCCACTGAAGCTCCAGGGGAAGGGCGGCGACCTGTACGAAGCCATCGCGCGAGGCCGGTTCCATCACCGCGTAGTCCACGCTGATCTTTCGCAGAGAAGGGTACACCGATTCCAGGACCTGCCGCCTGCGCTTCGTTGCCCAGGCGGCGCGGATGGCCTCGATGCCGCGGAAGGTCTCCGGCTCGTAGCGCTGGACGCAGTCCAGGAAGGTGGAGGCCTTCCACAGGAACAGGCCGCTGTTCCACAGGAAGCGGCCGGGGCCGGCGGCCAGGAACCCCTCTGCGGCCGCTGCGTCCGGCTTCTCGCGGAAGCGCGTCACGGTGCGCGCCTTCCCCTCGATTGGCTCGCCGAGCTCCAGATATCCGTAGCCGGTCGCCGGGTGGGTAGGGGATACGCCAAAGGTCAGCAGAGTGCGGGGGCGCGCCGCCACCAGCTCAAAGCCTTTCTGCACGGCCGCGGCCAGGCGTTCCTGGGGTTCGATCAGATGGTCCGCGGTGAAAACCGCGATGACCGCCTCCGGGTCCTCGAGGCCGATGACGGCGGCGCTCAAGGCCAGGGCGTTCAGGGTGTCCCGCCCAATCGGCTCACCGATGAACTGCCGGGACGGGAGGGTCAGCGTCCGCGAGATGGACTTGCGGTGCTCCTCACCGGCGCACACGAAGCGCCGGGACTCGTCGACCAGGCCGTCCAGGTGCCGCCAGGCCCGCTCCAGCAGGCTCCGGCCGCCCGCGATCGGCAGGAGCTGCTTGGGTCGTCCCCGGCGGCTCAGGGGCCACAGGCGGGTCCCCGACCCTCCGGCCAGGATCACCGCGTGCTGCATGACGCCCTCCTTAATAACCCCTCAAGTCCGTGCTCTGCCGGCAGGGCAGGCCTTCCTTGGGTTTGCGCATCAGCACTACGTACTCGATGCCATTGGCTTCGCAGTACGCGCGCTTCTCCGGCTTGTCGCCGTCCTCATTGACTATGTAGATCTCCGGCCGCAGGGCCTGGATTTCCGGCTCGGCATCCAGCCAGCCGGCGCCGCTGGAGACCAAGGCCTGCCGCACGTGGCGCACCGCCTGCACCAGGTAGCGCCGCTCCTCCTGGGGGAAAAGGGGATGGCCCAGGCCCTTGAGCAGGCGCACGTTCGCGTCATGCCCGACCACGACGTACAAATCCCCA
>Ga0315295_10001990_pt1 | contig 17391 bp, 22 predicted proteins | sample YL17G14_0_MG_FD_204453 | JGI IMG/M metagenome (GOLD analysis project Ga0315295, IMG submission 204453) | Sediment microbial communities from Yellowstone Lake, YNP, Wyoming, USA - YL17G14_0 | ecosystem: Environmental > Aquatic > Freshwater > Lake > Sediment | place: USA: Wyoming | collected... | reverse complement strand
TTACCGGACAGTCAGGGGTACATTCCCACTGCCTGGGGTCATCATCAGGAGAGTACCCGAAGGTAGGGAAGAACCGTGATGCCCCCCCTTCCCCGCCGTAACCGAACCCGCCTTCGGGGTAGTCCTGAGAGCCCCACCCGCCGCCGTATCCGTTACAAGCATCCCGCGACGTGGCTGCGCCATCCTTCTGGATGCCAGACTGTGAATCCAGGGCTTTCACAGGACAATCCTGGGTGCATTCCCATGTGGGAACATCCTCGGTCCCCCCTCCCGTGGACGTGTAAGGATGACCAGCACCTTCACCGAAGGGCTTCATCCCGTCATCGAAGCGGTTGATGACCGGCGCGGGGACGGTCTTCGTACCTACCTGGCGACACCCAGGCGTGTGAATGATGCCGGTGTTCGCGGGCCATCGTCCGGCACTCATCGTCCGGTCGATTCCGGTGGGTCTGTTGTCGTGGGCGTTCCATCCTGAGCCCTGGCCAAAAGCGGTCTCCCCCGAGGTGGCACCCCCTGCACTGGGTCCAGTATGAACCCTGCACCCGTCGATGTTCATCGCCCCCGTGCCGTACTTGAGAGCATTCTTCGCAACCGTGCCGTCTAGGGGCTTGCGGAAGACCAATATAGGTTCTTGGGAAGGTTTCAGCGCCGTGCCCCACCCGTCCCATTGTTTTGCGGAGGGGGTTGCTGGGGCTGTGATGGGACGCCCTTTTCCAGGCAAGGATGTACTGCCGTAGCCCAACCCTTGTGACGGAGCATATCCGGCACTGGTGGCATCCGGGGGCATCTTGTACTCGCCCACCACATCACGTTCAGCCCCGGCCATTGAGTCTATGGCTTTACTCACATCGTGAGATTTCGGGAATCCCTGCCCATGGACCCAGTGGAGAATTCCCTGGACCATTACGGTGTCCCGGGCGTCGAAACCCCCGAGACGTACTGCGATGCCCATGAGGTCCTGGGTTCTCGTTCCGGCGAACACCAGGAGGTGCCCACCAGGCTTGAGCACACGGATGCAATCTTTCCAGACCTCGGGTCCTGGTACAAAAGCATCCCACTGCCTTCCCATGAAGCCTTTGGCCCCCTTCCTGGGTAGGTAGGGCTTGCCCTCCAGCCAGCACCGCAGGGCGGTACGTACGTCCTCGGGAGAGTGGTCGGACAACCCATACGGGGGGTCTGTCACGATTGCGTCCACGGACGCATCCGGCAGGGTCTTGAGAACCACCAGACAGTCCCCGAGGCGGAGATCCGATGTGGGCGGCATCGGAATACCCTACGCCCGTGGGTCAGTCCCAGTCGTACCTGTCCAGGGCCTTATGAACCTTGTCGAAGGCTTCGCGAAGGTCAACCACGGCAGCCTTCAGCGCCTGGTCGGCCTTCGTGGCATCCTCGCGGGACAATGCTTCATCCAGCCCCTCGATGCCGTCCCCCACCTTGTAGTACGCCTTGCGGATCTTGTCGTCCGACACGTCGATCTTCTTCGCCGTCTTCAACAGCGGGAGGACGTGGGGACGGACCTCGGGCCTCGCATGTGCGAGGTGGATCAGCTTCGAGCGCAAGGTGGTCATGCACCCTGCGCTCGATAGGCTGGGAAATGGGCCACACTACGCCCTCGCGGTACGTGGCGTGGAAAGTCTTGTTGTCAGATGGGGAAGGTGGCGGGACTGGACCCCTGATGAGACCGGGCCGACGAGGGGTTTGCGAGACGATTGGTGATTGGATGTAGTCCCGCTGGTATTCGGCCCGATGGAGTTTGCAGTGCCCCGAATTTGTCTGCTCGGGGCGCACAGTCCGGGCCGCCCGACGAGCATCGAGCGCCAAGAATCTTCGTGACAGCCCAGGGGACCATCCCGAAGGATGGACCCCCGGACCAGGCAACGGCCCTTGCGGGGACCCCTTCGACCTCCCGAAGGAGGCGACGTGCGGTGGGGTCAAAGTCTGCAACGGCGAAAAATGACCAGGACGGGACCAGGGTTTATCGGGCTGCCTTCTGATGGCTGCTTCGGGTCGGCTTGCGCCTTCCGTCAGCACCCCTAGCCCTGGCGGGATCACCGTGGCTCTACGCCTCTCCCGGGCTTGGTTCCTCATGTCCGCGCAACTTGAGCGGCTCTCGAACCGTCGGACCCAGGCCCCCGGGCTTCTACCGGGAAGCTCTCCCTGACATGTAGTTGTAGTCCCAATCGGCATCCGTTGCTATAGCTCTCCCGTGGCGAAAAGAGACAGGACTTTTGTTACGGGGGGTTTGGCCCCCGGGCCGTATCACCCGGGTATTCCCGGGAGGCGATGACCTTTGGCCACCGCTGGGTCGTTCCGTGTAGTCCCACCAGCATCCACGGTGAAGTGACTGCGAGAGCGAATCTTGCCCAGACGACCCCTTTCGGGTCCGCTGTGTCTCCTTTTCCACCAGACCCCGGTAGTTGTCGGGGCCCCCGGACTTGCACACGGGATGCTCTTTCGAGCGGCGAATTTACATTGTAGTCCAAGCTGGCATCTCTCGCATGAGATTAGGTCCCTGACGAACGACGCAGAGAGGTTTTCGCGTTCTACCCTTGAACTACCCCGGCATTGGAGCCGGAGCCCGGAGTCGAACCGGGGTATCGACCTGGTAAGGGTGTACTCCCTACAAGCATTCAGGGACGGTTGGGCCTGTCAAAGATCAGGCAGCGACGAGTATTGTTGCCAGGAGGTGTACATTAGCGGTGTACTCCTAGCGGGCATTCGCTGCGGTTGCGGGTCGCCGCTTCGCACGGCGTTCGTTCCGGGTTATGGGCCCGGCGAGACGACTCACGCCTCCCACCCGCAATAGGTGCCGACGAGCTTGACTAGGAGGATTGGATCCTAACCGATGGTTGGGGTGTACTCCAGGTCGGCATTCGGCACGCTGTAAGTCAATCCGCGACGAGTTTTACGAAGACGTTTTGACCGGCTGCTCTACCATCTGAGCTACAGGTCCCGCACTGACGTGAAGGCACAGGTGGGAATCGAACCCACGACCCGCTGGGTGATGTAATCCTCGCAGCATTCGCGGAAATTTGTCGTTTTCACCTCCCATACCCTGAACTGGGGACATGGGGAATAGACGCTGACGAAAACGGACGAGATGGTTGCATGTCGCCGGACCCCTGTCTTTCGACAAGTGCTGGAGTTGAACCAGCCTCGCATCGTTAGCAGCGATGTAATCCCATCCAGGCATTCAGCGTCAGTGTGTTCTCCTAAGTGTTAAGGCCGACGAGTTTTGCCAAGACAAATGGTTGAATGTAGTCCCGGCGGCATTCGGCCCATGGAAACCCTACTGTAACTCCATCCTGGGACCCGGTCAAGGGCCTACAGGGTGGTGCCCTCGATCACGCCCGTCCAGTGATCCTTGCCCAGCTCGCCCTTCACGAACGTGGACATCACGTTGAACACCTCGTCGGAGAAGCCCCCGACGTTGAGGATCGCGGTACGGTCGTTCGCCTGCACGGTCCCGTAAGGCTGGATGTCGATGCAGACCATCTTCGCCTTCGGGTTACGCCCGACGAACTTGTTCCACTCGGCCATGGTGGCGGTACGGTTCCCGCCAATGCCGCCATAGATGCCGTGGTAGGCGGAGTCCACCCAGGACTCGTTGTCGGACACGTACACCACCAGGTCGCCCTTGGCGTTGCGCTTGTTGAGCAGCGCCAAGGGGGCCGAGCAGTTCGTCCCACCGCCGCCAACCTTCGAGAGCTTCTCGGCGTTGGTCATCACGGTGTCCCGCGGCTCCAGCTTCAGTCCCGTCACCACGCTCTGCTCGAAGGGAATGACCTCGGCGTCCGGGTTCCGGCGCAGGAGGGAAGCCGCCACGAGCGCGGCCACATCCACGCACCGCACCTTGCTGGTGGACCCGGGACGGTTGCCCGTCACGGCGGACTGCATGGACCCCGACACATCGGGGAACACGTAGACCTTGCCGTCGATCACCGGGACGTTCTCCACGGCGATCTCCATTGCATCGTGCAGGGCGTCCTTGATCGCCCGGGGGATATCCTCCCCGACGTTGATGAACGCAGCCATGAGCTGGTACGGGAACACCTTGGCCTTGAGGATATCCTCGCGGTTCCGTAGGCGGTCCGCCACCAGCTTGATCATCTCCTTGTCCTCGAACACCTTGTGCCGCTGCATGGTGTTCAGGTTCATCCGGGTCGCCTGCCAGGCCATGTTCCGGGCGATCTTCGTCCAGTGGGCCGTGGTCAGCGGCAGGGCCGTGAGCAGGAGGAAGGGCACATCCGGCACCTCTGCGGTCCCCGGGTTCGCCTTGAACTCCTCGTAGGCCCGAACGATCTCGGGCAGGGTGTCCGTCTTCACGGCGTGCTCGGGCTTGTTCCGGCCCGACAGGTAGCCGTACAGGGCCTTCCTGGAGTCGGTCTTCGGCTTCGGGTGGACCATGCGAAGCACGTCCGCGAGGGACGGGTTGGACGTACCCACCGACGCACGGAAGACCTGGTTGTCCGACCGGGTGTCCAGCCAGGACGTGATGAGGCGCTTGGGCATGGACCCAAAGCTCTTCCGGCCGCACTGACCCGAGCGGATCATCTGGGCGAAGTTGCAGACCATCTTGCCACCGTCCACGACCCGGTTGAACACGGACGGCAGGTACTTCGCCCCATCCTTCGACCCGGCCAGGACGCCCAGGAGCAGGGCAGGGAGATCCTTCATGTAGCCCTTCTCACGGGCGTACACGGCGCACTTCGCCACGAACTCGGGCTCTACCTTCCGGGCAAGCTCCAGCACCTTGGCGAGCTGGTCCTCTGCGGAGGCGTAGAACGTCCCGTTCAAGCACCCGGTACAGGCGTACTGGGCCAGGGCGTGCTTGGCCGGGAGCTCGTAGGCCCGACCACCCGCCTCGTTCATGGTGAGCTTGACGGCGGAAGCCTTGGGGGAGCCAGCGGACTTGAACAGCGCCTTGTTAGCCATGACCCAACCTGCTTTCCTCGGTGTGTCCTCGAACGGGTGTCTTACGCTCGGGGAGGGCGACCCCACGAGGAAATCTTTTCATCCCCGCCCCGGGCGTAAGAAAAGTGCCCCTACCACCACACCACACCGAACTGCCCGAGGGGCCCAACAATAACCATGAGGTGTCCCGTGTCTAGTGATCCAGTAACGCAACCGCACAGCACCCGAGCTCGATGGGCCGACGACGAGAAGGACCTCGTCAAGAAGGCATACACCGATGCCACCGATGCCGACGACTTCGTGGCCCGACTGCCCAAGCCCCCGTACCCGCAGCGGTCCCTGAAAGGGTACCTGACGTACCTCTACAAGGAGGAACCCGCCCTGTACCACGACCCGACGAAGAAGACCCTGCACGATGCGCTCAACGCCCGACATCTGGCCGACTACAAGGCCATCCAGGCTGCCGAGGCCGCGAAGGTCCAGCCCTCCCTGCCGACGGTGAATTCTTCTCCCGCACCATCGCCCGCTCCCGCGTCTTCCGCATCATGGGTGGACGAGATCGACGGGACCACTGCGCCCCCGAGCGCCCCTCCCCCATCCGCCAAACCGAACTTCGCCAAGCCTCAGCCCGACCCGAACGCGAGGGTGCCTCGACACTACTCGTTCCCGCCCACGAAGACCCATTACTCGGCCGGGGACATCGCCCACACGTTCAGCGTGACGATACTGGCGGTCGCGGACGCCATCTCCCGAGACAAGCTCCCCGTGGTCCGAATCCAGGACGGACTCAACGGGTCGCACATGTGCATCGCACACGAGGACTTCCTGGTGCTGCACGACGCCATGTGCGACGGCTTCACCTTCGATGAGGCCTGCACCAAGGCCAAGGAGCAGGCCATCAGGGACGAAGCCCAACGCAAGCAGGAGGAGAACCTGCTGATCCCTGCCCAGGACCTCTACGCCGTGGAACCAACCAAGCCATTGCCCGAGGTCCCCGTGAAAGCCCTGGAAGGATCATCCCCCGCAGGGCCCGCCCGGAAGCTGGCGGACAAGGAGACGAATCCCGCCAAGGTCATCGAGAACGTCAGGTGCTACACGCTGGAGGCGGTACGGGACAAGATCCTGCTTCCGACCCAAGCGGCAGACATCCTGGTGACCCGGGACCACGACCGCACTATCTGGGCACTGACCCTGCTGGGTGACGGCAAGATCACCGCTGAGCAGGCTACGAAGCTCATCCGCTGGGGATAACTGCTAGTAGGTAGATTCCGCGCCCCTGTAGCGACGCATCAGCTTCTCGTACATATCGTCGTCAGTGATCACGCCTTCGAGGTACTGATCCACCTCGGGGATGCGCTGGAACCGCTTGAGCTCGACCCCCAGCTCGTTGGTGGTGATGACGCCTTCCATGTACGTCCTGACGTAGTGGAGTGCGTTGTACAGGGGGTAGTTGTCCTCGTCGCTGATCCGTTCCTTGAGCTCGTGGTAGTCGATGACCCCTTCAAGGTACTGATCCACGTACGATATCCCCTCGAAAGGCTTGAGCTCCTTGCCGAGCCCCTCCTGGGCCTTCTTCCAGGCATCCATCAGCGCGGCGGTCTCCAGTTTCTTCAACACCACGTCGAACCGCGCCATGATCGACAGCAGGGTCCGTCGGACTCTGTCCTCGCCCGACCCGGCTTCCTTTGCCATCTTCGTGGTCTTGAAGACCCTGGTGATCATCTTCCCGAGGTCGGCTTCGGACTTCATCAACCTGGCGGATGGCGAAAGGTTCTCGTAGGCAAGCCCCAGGTCAGGACGTTCCTTCTCGAACGTGGTGACCAGTGCTTTCGCCAGGACCGGGTTGTCCACGTAGTAGTTGACCTCTTTGATGGCGGCCTCCGTGTTGGGAACGTGTTCCCAGCCATTCAGGAAGTAATCCATCAGGATCCGTATGTGCTTGCCCGGACCCATCCCGGTCTTCAACAGGGGAAGAACATGAGGACGAACCTCGGGATTCTCGTGAGCAAGATGGATCAGCTTCGAGCGGAGTTCATGGTCGGACATCGTGCTGCCTCTCTCCCCTCGGGCCATAGACGGACCACCGGGCGTAATCTGGGCATGACCAAGCTCTCGGACTTGTTTGACTTCGAGAAGGTATACGACGAGGATGGCAAGTGCCGCCTGTGCGGCAGTGACCAGTACGACGATCATGCCCCGAAGTGCCCTGGGGTACTCCTGGATTTGGGCTACTGGAACTTCAGGCTGAGCTTTTCGTACGGGGGATGCGGCCGGGGGTGTTGCCCGTGGCAGCACGATACCATGTTCTCGCAGGATATGACCGATCTGGCAGGAAGGTTCGTGAAGTTCACGGACGGAGAACGGCTGGGACCCATTGACTTGGGTCTGTCCTTCACGAAGTCCATGGACCTGGACGATGACTTCAACCAGGAGACCAAACGCATCAGGAAGGCCATCCAAGACGCCGAGGAAGCCAAGGAACGAGAAACCGAACGGAAGGAACAGAGGGAAGCCTACGAACGGTCCATGGAGGCCCTGGAGACGGAGAAGGCCGACCTTCGACCCGAAGCCTACGAACGGCGCCTGAACGAGCTCAAGGAAACCTACAAGGACGTGCTGTGATGGCCGCAAACTACCAGGACGCCTTGCGGCACTACGCACCTGTGTGTGAACAGTGCGGGGACAACACTGCCACTCGGACGATGAAGACCAAGAAGTATGGGAAAATCACCGTCTGTGACGACCCCGAGTGCATCACGGAGCACCGCTGCGACCGCTGTGGTGGTGTTGTGGATGGGCCCCTGGACGCCCACATGGAAGGCAACACCGTGGTTGGAACCAACTGCCAGCGCTGTGGCCTGGGGATGTCCAGTCACCCAGATGTATGGGCCCACGATCCCGTGGACCTTCCCTTCGCAGAGGTCCTCCGGGAACTGAACACCATCATGGGGTCTTCAGGGGCCACCAAGTACGTTATTCAGTTCCGCGATGGGGTCTACAACCGTGACCAAGGTTTCGAGGCTGCCGACCTGTCCGGGGCCACACAGTACGACACCAAGGAACAAGCTGAAAAGGCCCTAGAGAACATCTGCGGTGACATCGGCGGCAGGGTTCTTGAACTAGATGCCCAGGGAATTCCACGAGAATAGCGTAATCCCCACACACGGAGGACACACACCATGCTATGCAATACTGAGTACCCTGACTGCACCTGTGGCACGAACCGTTGGGAACCCGGTGGGGGTCAGTTCACACCGAACTTCCAAACCACCAACGGCGTCTGTGGGGCCTGCGGCCGGGTGGGCATCCATATCATGCACCCGGGCGGGGTGTTGTACATCGTGCCCAAAGGCCCCAAGCTGACCGAGGACCACGACAAGTGGATCAACGGGGTGATGTTCCCCGTGTGGCGTATTGAGGAGGGAAAGATCGACAAGGCCCGCATGGACTTCGAGGAGAAACAGTGGCAGGCGTTCGCAAGGGAACACGGGGTGGACCCCTTCGTACCCCCGGGAGGCTGGCCTGAGGACGTGCGTAGGGTGTTCCACAAGGTTGCGGACGAGTACATGAAGACGGACGCCTACCTCCGTCCTCTGGGCAATCGCCCGTCCCCGATGCCACCTCGCCTGCCCATGGACCTTGCTGCCTGGATCGGGGGCTACAGCACCGGGAAGCTGGTCTGGGTGCCTGTGAATCACGCCCTGGTCCAAGACCTTCCCGTGCCCGAAGACCCCATCCTCACTCGGCACATGGCCAACTGGGGGCGCATCTTCACGGCGACCGAGGCCCTGCTGGGCGAACCTTTGCCCGAGAAGTCCCTGATCAAGAACCAGTACTACAGCGACAGCACCAATCACGAACCATGGTTCACCTTCACCTGGCACGGCAAGACGGTCACGGTCGGACCTCGCAAGCGGGTGAACGTGGTCGAGATCACCAATCCCACACCCACGGCACGGGACTTCGTGGAACGCACCGGCAAGAAGGACGGAACGACCCACGACGTGGGGGACGATCGCGTGATGCTGCACGCCTGGGGGGACGTGAAGACCGTGGAGTACCTCGTCAATCTGCTACGTGCTGCATGAACTCCCAAGGGTAGGAGTACCATGAAACTATGGATAGCCTACATGCTGGGAATAGCGACCCCGTTCCTTCTACTGGGATTCATCGCGGTGTTCCGTGCCCTGATCGAGCTGTGGCTGACCATCCGCCTGTACGGTGGTGAGAACGAACGCAACTTGACTCTCTTCGGGCGCATTTTGCAGCGTTCCCTTCAGCGGATACTGCGAGCGCTGGCCGACGAAGAAAGCGATTGAACATGGAGACCATCAAAGCCCCAACCAGAAAGAGCCTGGCCGACAAAGTGGATGACCTCCACCGGAACCATCGGGACATGTACCTGGACACCGTGCAGATGTCCGGGGATTTCGTCCGGGAGCTTCTCGCCTATCTACGGACGCACGAGAAGAATCCACCAGACGACCGGGGTGGCTGGATCCAGACCCGCACGGGCAGGCAGTTCTTCCCCCTAGACCCAAGACCCGAGGACGTGTGCATGGAGGACATCGCGCAATCCTTGGCGATGCAGTGCCGCTTTACTGGCCATTCAAAGTATCATTACTCGATAGCTCAACACTCGGTCCTGGTGTCCCAGCACTGTGACCCCCAGGACGCCCTGTGGGGGCTCCTCCATGACGCCAGCGAGGCCTACCTGGTGGACGTGCCCCGGCCCTTGAAGCGCGTCCCCGAGTTCGCGGAAGTCTACCTCCGGGCCGAGAAGCACCTGATGGCCGTGATCTGCGAGAGTTTCGGGTTGCCGACCGCCATGCCCGAGAGTGTGCATTACGCGGACGGGGCTGCCCTGGCCACGGAGAAGAGGGACCTCATGGTGATTCCCCCCGCACCATGGGAGGACCTCCCACCCCCATGGCCGGAACCCATCATGGAGATATCACCCGAAACCGCCAGGGACAGGTTCTATGCCCGGTTCCATGAACTGAGGATCGTGAAGTGAGAACCCTCATTCCACGGTTCAAATCCCAGCCCAAGGGGCATGACGGTCCATCCAGAAGGGATCTCCTTGCTTCCATCACCGATTCACTACGAGTGTGGGTCGGGGCGTGGTCCGAGCTGTCCAGGGCGATGGCCCAGATAGACCTGACGGGCCTGCCACCCGAGGACATCGCTGCCATCACCTTCCTGGTCCACCGGGTGTCTCAAGGGGAACTGACCCGCAGCGAAGGGGAAGCCCTGTTGAACAAGCTCCGGGCGTAATCCATCATCGAATGTCATTCACCAAGGAACACCGACCGTGACAGGTACGAAAATCACGATCCATGGCCGCATCACCCTGCCACGGATCGAAGGGGGGATCGACTGGGGGACCGAGAGAACGGTCCTAGCCAGGGTCCAGCACGACGGAAACCCCGTGACGGATCTCGTCTGCATCCCGGGGCACATGGTCTACAGTCAGGCTGTGAAGAAGAAGGTCTACACGGCCAACGAGTTCATGTTCGTCAAGTACGATGATAGCGGTGCCGTGACCAGCGTTGGCCTCCAGAAGGGCGGGAGGATCCCCGACGTGATCAAGTCCCGTGCGGCTGACATCGACCGAGGAATGGGAACGGAGGTCTCATCACACATGAAAGCCGGGGAAACCGTCGTCGTGGAGCTGCCATGACCGCCCCGAAGGACATCCTCAAGAGCCAGTGCGAGTCCTACGGGGCCAAGGTCACTTTCGAGGAGGCCGAGGTGATGATCGTCCTGCCACCCACGGAGAGCATATTCGTCGGGCACATCCGGGGCATGGTGGACATGTGGTGCCTGCTGAACCCCACGACCACCGTCCATCTCCGCCCAGGAACCAAGGATAAACCATGAACAACTGCACCCACTGCGAAGGCCGGGGAGTCATCCGGGGAGACGTGATCCGGCTCTTGCCCGGCGTTGGTCACACGAACATGGAACCCTGCCCGTATTGCGGGGGACAGGAGCAACCGAGGGACGACCATCCTCCGGGGACCTGTGCGTTCTGCGACAAACCAGCCCCCTACGCACACAACTACTGCTCGTACGAGTGTCACATCGCGGCTGTCAGGGCCGACGGTGCCGTGGAACACCTCCCCAACGGCCTCCCCATCCGCTGCATCACCGGGGACGGGAAACTCCTGGAGGTCGCCAACGGAGACCACCCGGACTACATCTTCCCCGTGGACGTGGAAGGCCCACCCGAGACCATCGGGGATATCGAGTACCCAGGGGGCGAGTTCCACGCGCTCATCTACACGGATGGGAACATCGCCCTCACCCTCTACGAGTGCGAGTACCACCTGTGGCTCCTGCCATCAGGCAAGGAGATCAAGAACGACCGCCGGGAATACAGGATCAGCCGGGAATCGACTGACAAGATCACCGCCTGGGCCATCGAGCACAAGAAGCTGATCGATGACCAGGACTGAGCTCGAAGCTACCATCCGGGATGCACTCACCGAACGTCTGAAGGGCCTGTCGGGTTTGGATGAGATCAGGGATGCCATCCTCGACGTGCTCCGGGAATACACCCCGGCACCCCCCGAGCCCAGGTTCACCGTCACGCAGGACCCGGACGACCCCACGAAGTTCACCTTCACGTTCGACCCGAGATACCTGACCTTGTGGAGCCCACCATAGGCGTAACAAGAGCCATGAGTGGACTTGATGAGTACCTGCGGCAGATGGTGGGGATCAAGTCCACCATGGTCACCGACAATCGACCCCCCTACCTGGGGATGGAAGACTACCTGCTCAAGCACGGACAGGAGTTCACCTCCCAACCCATGACCCCCGAGGAAATACAAAAGGTCGTCAAGGCCAACGAGATTCGCGAGTCCCAGGTGCGGCAGTGCTTCTACAACTGCCAGTTCCTGGCCCAGTGCTGCCGGGACTTCGTCTACTGCGAGGGGGTGGCGGTGTCCGTAATCCCCACCCATCACGCCTGGCTGACCTTGAACGGCAAGGTGGTGGATCTCACCTGGAAGCTAGACACCCCCGTCACCGACCGGGATGTTCTTCAGGACCGGAACCTGGGAACCTTCAACCCCCCCTACCTGTACTTCGGCATCGAGGTCCCAGGACGTAACTGGTTCCGCTGGTGGAAGCAGCACAAGGACCATGCCGTGCCTATACTGGACGACTGGGAGAAGGGCTGGCCCCTGTTCAACGGGGTCCCCCTGGACAAGATCATCCCTCTTTGGAAGCAACAGGTACGAAAGAAACGCTGACCATGGGCTACCATATCCACCTCAAGAATGGATCCCAGTTCCGCATCCCAGCAGCCAACCAGGATGTGGCTCTTGCCGCCATGAAGGCCATGTTCGACGGCGGGCGGAAGTACTCATGGGTGGACAAGGAAGATGTCATCGGGGCAGACACCCTGGTACAGGCCCTGGAACCATGGGGCCACGCCATGTACCGGGACAAGATCACGGGCGACCTGGACGACCTTGAATACCTCAACGAGAAGGCCGGGGGCGAGCGCGCCCTGTACGAAACCCTGGCTCCCTTTGTACTCCCCGGTAGCCACCTGGACTTCTACGGGGAGGACGGAGACCACTGGCGATGGGTCTTCGACGGGAAGACAGTGAAGCACTTGAAGGGCGTGGTCAGTTACGTGGAACCATGAAGACACCCTGCATACGAGTGAATTACATCGAGGCCCATGACGGGTGCCCCCCACGCCGGGTCTACACGGTCCGAATCACCAAGGACGGCGACCCGACTTGCCCGACGTGCTGGTCGATCTACAAGATCACGCACGGGACACGCCTGACCTGTCACTGGTGCGACGAGGAACAGGACACCAAGATCCGTAGGAAGGTCCGGCCCAACCAGGGCAAGCCAGCTTCCGAGAAGGTCAAGGAGATGTTCCGTCGCTTCGCTGGACCTGTGCTAAGATCAACCGGAACCTAGCTTAGATTCTAGCAAACGAAATCCAATGATTACGGTAAGTTAGAGGCCCGATTTGTCAGTCGGAAGGCCAAGGATTCTTCGTAGGTCGGAAGCATAGGGCAGATCCCGCAGATACCTGTGGCCACTCATGCCCCCGTGCTCGTCGCAGAAAAACCTATCATCATCACCCGGGCATTCGTAGACACGGGTCGCCAGAGCCTGGTGACGAGTGAAGTTTGGACCCCGGTGGGGCTCCTCAATGAAGATCCACCCGCAAGGGTACAGATCGTACTTGTCCCACCCAAGAGACACGAGCTCAGCCACGAAAGGCGCTACCGGGATACTCTCGTACCACATCGAAGGGACTCACTTACGCTTCCTTGCCAGCCAGCCAAGGATGGTAACCACGAAGCCCACACAAGCTACCCCGTGGAGGATGTGGTCTCGCCAGTGGTCGATGATATACTGGTACACGGTCCCGACCTCAGGGACCATAGGGGATCTACCAGGGCGTAACTACCTGTGATGGAGCCCGCCCGATGAGAACCACTGTTGACACCGTACTGATCGCACTGAAAGACCTGGCCGATGGGAACGAGCACGTCCAGTGCCTCGTCGCCAGGCCGGGGGAAATGACCTATGAATGCGACGCGGCTGCACCCTGTGTGGCGTGTCAGGCACGGCAGAGGATAGAACGTCTGACACGGGTACTTGGGCTCCTCGCTACCGGGACGATCTTCTATGACATGGAAGCCGACCGCTGGTGCTGGAGGACACCGGACGACGACACCGTGGGGGGTGACTGTCTCTCACAAGTACTCAGGGACGGTGGGGACAAGGGAGCCGCAGACGTGACCAAACACATCGAGGAAACTGCCACCGAGGCACGGGCCGAGGTGGAGGCGCTGCGGAAACAGATCCGCATCTTCGAGGCTCGGGAAGAGGATCGCCGTTGGCAGGACGAAGAGGCGCGGGCACAGGCGAAGGAGGTGGACCGTGGCAAGTGACCCCCTGCGCGATACTACACCGGGGAGCGATAGCGTCACCATGGTCCCTCTGCCGCGCGAGGTACTAGAGGCGCAGTTGGCACAGGTGCAAGCCGACTTCACCTCATACATCAAGACCATGGCAGGGCTGCGTCACTGCGCGGGTCGGGAGATCGAGAAGCTGCGGGGCGATCTATGCGAGGTGCGGCAAATCCTAGACCTGATCTATCGACTGCTCCCGGCCATCGGAAGCGAGTCCAGGAGAGATCACGTCGAGGCCGTGATCCACACGGCAATGCGCTTTCTAAGCACCAACGAACCGTTATCCTCGACGGTCGAGACCGCAATCGGGGCCGCGTTGACATCCGAGGTCAACCTGCTTCTGAGGGCGCGCGTAGACCTACAGGCGAGGGAGATTCGAGAACTGCGGTCATTCTCGCTCACCACGCACGCTATCCTGGCGGCGATCGACAAGGAGCACGACCATGGATGACCCCCTGCGCGCCGCCGTGACCGTGACGCTCTCCCGCGAGGACGCGGAGCGGTTGGTATCGCTGGTCTATGGTGGCAGCGGAGAGCATCGTACTCGGGTCAGCGGCATCCTCCGCGTCGCCCTCGCCGCACCCGCACCCGAGACCGCGGAGGCGACGTGCTCGGTGGACGGTAACACCGTCACGATTGCGGTCAGGGCGCGGGAGACCACGGCCGACGCGGTGCGCGCCGCCGAGAGGGAGCGGTGCGCGCAGGTGTGCGAGGAGCGAGAGCGCAACCATGTCCGAGAGCGTGATCGTGCATGGACCGAAAAGAAGCGCGACCAGTCCGACCGTTGGGCGGCGCTCGCGGACGAGGCGTGTGAATGCACCGCCGCAATCCGCGCCGTTGATGGGTCACCCGCGAAGAATGAGCGTGACGAGGCACGGGCCGAGGCCATGGCGCTGCGGACTCAGGTCGCAGCCATGCGGGCATGGTGCGTGAGCACATGCGCGGCGTACACCGGCCCGCAGTGGACCGGCTGCAAATGGAGTGCACGCGATATGGCGCTGCATATCACCGCGGTGCTACAAAACAGCCCGTACGCACCCGACGCGCCCGCTGTGCGGGATTGCAACCTTCCCGCTGTCGAGGGAGAGACGCACGTCATCACGCCACCAACCACCCTCGCCGCGCTAGACCCCGTGGCCGAGGCCACCACCGATGTTGTGCGCCTCCGTGCGTACGAAGCACTCATGCTCGATATCCGTAGCGCGATGATCGCGTGGCACGGCTCTCCAGAAACTCATGCGATGGATACCTGCATCGCGATTGACGACGCACTCCGGGTGTGGCGCGACAGAATCCCAGAAAATGGCCACCTACTGCAACCCTGGATCGGGAAACCAAGGGCCAGTGAAAACCAGCCACCCCCGAAGGTCGCCTGGGACACGTACACCCATGACGCACAGGGCAAGGCATGGGACCACAGGGGGAACGACGTGGACCTGAGGGTCTCACACAGCCCGTCCAACGACTACGACAGGTCGGATGAGTACCTCTGGGCAATCACTCACATCAGGGTCGAGGACAGGGTGAAAACCAAGACCAGTATGTCCGGGTGCGAGTACACACTCAAGGATGCCATGGATTCATCCGTGAAAGCCCTACCCACCCTCCTGGTGAAAATACCATGACCACCCACAACATCGCCCCCTTCGTCGGTCTGGCCCTGTTCGTCCTCGTGACCGCTGTCCTACCCGTACTACTGACCATCAGATAGCGTAAGACGATTCTTTGTCAGCGAAAACGCTGGCACCCCCTTGGTGCTTACAAGGAGCGCGAAATCGCCATGACCATGACCGTAGACACCCTCACACCCACCGCCAACGACCAGTCTTCTGGGGGGCACCTCGTCACCGTTGACGGGAAGGACATCCCCCTGAAGGCCACGACACTCGACACCACCGCAGGGGCCGGTGTTGCTCGTACGGTTGTACGCCAGACCTTCAAGAACCCCTACAAGGAACCTCTCCAGGTCAAGTACACCCTGCCCCTCCCTGCCGATGGAGCCGTGGGGGGCTTCAGGTTCACCATCAACGGTGACGTGGTGCTGGGGAAGATCGAAGAGAGAAAGAAGGCCCGCGAGATCTACAACGAGGCCATCCTCAACGGAAAGACGGCAGGCATCATCGAGCAGGAACGGTCCAGTGTCTTCACCCAGGAACTCGGGAACCTCCCGGGCGAAGCAGAGCTCATCGCTGAGATCACCGTGGACCAGAAGCTCAAGTGGCTGCCCGATGGACTCTGGGAATTCCGGTTCCCCACGGTCGTGTGCCCAAGGTACATGGGTGAGACCGGACGTGTGCCCGATGTAGATAACGTCACCGTGGACGTGAACGACACCCCGCCGAACATCTCCACGGGCCTCTCCATGTCCGTGACGGATACTCTCATGGAGGGTACCCCCATCACGTCTACCAGTCATTCCCTGGTGGGCACCGGGAACAAGGTGTCTCTCGGTGAGGGAGCTGTTCTGGACCGTGACGTGGTGGTCCGTTGGTCGGTCCCCCGTCCCGTGACAGGCGCAACCATCAAGACCTACCGCCGGAAGCGTCCTGATGGGACGGACGGTGTCTTTGGACTGCTCACCGTGGTCCCGCCAGAGCATGGTCCAGAGCCCGTTCGCCGGGACCTCATTCTTCTTCTCGATACCAGCGGTTCCATGGGAGGAAATCCCATCAACCAGGCGAAGGCCGTGTCCCGAAAGCTCATCGAAGCTCTCGGTGACGAGGACACCCTGGAGATGGTCACCTTCGCGTCCCGCCCCAAGCGATGGGTAACTGAACCCGTGAAAATGTCCGAGAAGGCCAAGGCCAAGGCCCTTCAATGGCTCGACAACGAACAAGCTGGGGGTGCCACGGAGATGAGGGATGGAATCTGCGAAGCCCTGAAGACCAAGCGGGAAGACGCACAGCGCCAGGTGGTCCTCATCACCGACGGGCAGATCGGGTTCGAGAACGAGATCGTGGACGAGGTGCAGCGAAGGATGCCCACGATGTCGAGACTTCACTGTCTCGGTGTGGGAAGCTCCGTGAACCGCAGCCTCACGGCAGCGGCAGCACGAGCAGGCAGGGGGGTTGAGGTCATCATAGGTTACAACGAGTCCCCGGAGGACGGTGCCAAGAGGCTTCTGGCCGCGACCAGGCCCCCGGTGCTCACGGCCCTGACAGTGGGGTGCAAGAAGCCCACGGCTCCAGAGAAACCCGGTGACGTGCTGTCCGACCAGCCCGTACTCATCTCTCTCGACATCAACCCTGGGGAATCCATGGTGACGGTCACGGGCATGACTTCCCGTGGTGCATGGTCTGTCACGGTGGACGTTCCACCGACGGACGACCCAACCGGGGAAGTGATCCCACGGTTGTACGCACGGGAACGTGTCGAGGACCTGGAAGCGATGGCATCCACGGGCAAGGACACAGACAAGGACATTCTCACCTTGGGACTTCACTTCGGGATCTCCACACGGCTCACGTCCTGGGTCGCCGTGAGTGAGAAGACCGGGGTCGATCCCACCGAAGGGTTCCGA
>Ga0315295_10001989_pt1 | contig 17394 bp, 14 predicted proteins | sample YL17G14_0_MG_FD_204453 | JGI IMG/M metagenome (GOLD analysis project Ga0315295, IMG submission 204453) | Sediment microbial communities from Yellowstone Lake, YNP, Wyoming, USA - YL17G14_0 | ecosystem: Environmental > Aquatic > Freshwater > Lake > Sediment | place: USA: Wyoming | collected... | reverse complement strand
CAGAGGACTGGCATATTACACGGGGGTGGTTTTTGAGGTTCACGATATCGTCGGAGAGCTTCGCGCGATATGCGGCGGGGGCAGGTACGATAATCTGCTTGCTGATTTTGGCGGCCAGCCGATACCTGCGACCGGAATGGGCATGGGGGACTGCGTGTTGGAAATCCTGCTGAGAGAGAAAGGTGTTTTGGATGCGCAACTGACAAAACCAAAGTTAGACTATTTTGTAGCGTGTGTTGATTGGAGTCAGAGAGACACAGTTCTGAAAGTGACGACAAAAATACGTTCGAAAGGCTGCTCCGCGACTTTCAGTTACAAAGATGCTAACTTGGGCAAACAACTCAAGGAGGCTTCTGCTCAGAATGCCAAGATGTGCGTCATCATCGGTGAGGAGTTCAAAGACAGCAAGCTTGTCGTCAAAGACATGATAACGGGTAAACAAGAACTTGTCGATGTTGATGAGTTCCTATCGGGCTTGGGAATTGGAAGGGAAGAGAAATGAGATTCTACAGATGTGGTTACGCCGGGCTGTATTTGTCGCTGTTGGTGTGCTTTGGGCCGGGACTTCTTGCGGCTGGGCAGGGCCAGAATCAAAACCTAACCTCACCTGAGGTCCACAGCGACCGGCGGGTGACATTTCGTCTTTCTGCTCCCAACGCCAGACGTGTCGACCTGAGCGTGCAGTTCGCCGAGGGGATTCAGCACATGACGAAGGACGAGAACGGCCTGTGGCAGGTTACCGTCGGCCCGGCCGAGCCGGAAATCTACGAGTACAACTTCGTGGTGGATGGCCTGCAGGTTGCGGATCCCGCAAATTCATTGCTCAAGTTCTGGGGCCGCACGGCCAAGAATCTCGTCCTAATCGGCGGCGATAAGCCGATGTTCTTCGAAGAGCAGCAAGTTCCTCACGGCACGGTGCACGTGCACAAATATCAGTCCATGTCGCTTGGCATCGCTCGGGGGCTTTATGTCTATACGCCGCCCGGCTACGAAGAAGACCGGCAGGCCGAATACCCTGTGCTCTACCTGCTGCACGGCATGGGGGACACGGAGAATGCCTGGACGGTGGTCGGGCGAGCCAACGTGATTGTGGATAATCTGCTCGCCAAAAAGATGGCCCGGCCGCTTATTATTGTGATGCCTTACGGGCATACGCCGTCGGTACCGCCCGACATGCGAAGCATAGGCAACTACGGTGCTTTCGAGGAGGACCTGATTGACGATGTAATTCCTTACGTCCAGAAGTGCTATCGCGTGAGTACGGCACAAAAAGACCGGGCGATAGCCGGCCTGTCGATGGGCGGCGGCCAGGCGCTGACGGTTGGGCTGGGTAATCTCGACCTGTTCGGCTGGGTGGGGGCCTTTAGCTCCGCCATACCGGCGGATGAAAAGCTCAACCAATTGCTCGCCAAGCCGGCATCTATCAACGAAAAGCTTCGGCTGCTGTGGGTCGGCTGCGGCAATAAGGACTTTCTGTACCTGGCAAACCAGAATTTTCTTGGGCGGCTGAACGCGGGAGAAATCAAGCACGTTGCCCACATTACCGGCGGCGCCCACGAGTGGCGGCTGTGGCGGATTTACCTGAACGAGCTTGTCCCGCGGCTGTTCAGAACTTCAGACTGAGACTGCATGCGAGCGGTCTGACGCATTGGCCGCAGAGAGAAGCGTACATGAAGGACTCCTGTCCTAATCATTACGAGCGGGCGTTCGAGAGTTGGCTGATCGACAGCCGCATTTCGTACGAAGCGGTCGATGAGCACAAGCGGGCGGCTTTCGGGCACGCTGGCGTCAAGAGCTTCGATTTTCTGCTGTACCCGCGCGAGGGCCAGACGATCATCGCCGAAGTCAAGGGCAGGACGTTCAAGGGGACCAGCTTAAGCAAACTGGCGGGCCTAGAATGCTGGGTCACCGCCGAGGACGTGGACGGTCTTCTCAAGTGGCAGCAGGCTCTGGGAGTGGGGCATCAGGCTGCGTTTGTTTTTGCTTATCGCGCAGAGAACATCGACGTTGATTTTGACGGCAAGGACGTTTTCGAATTCGACGCGAACAGATACGTGTTCTTCTGCATTGCTCTGGAGGATTACCGCAAGTTCATGAAACGCCGCAGCCCCAAATGGAAAACGGTCACACTGCCCGCTGAGAAGTTTCGCGACTGTGCCGTACCTATCAGCGAGTTCCTGCAATGCTACCTCACTGCGACGGGACAATCCCACTGAGATATGTGGCAGACCGGCGCGATGCGGACGTCATCCACCGAGGAACGTCAGGAGGATATGGACGAGTCTGACGTATGCATTGCCCCATGCATCCTGGCGAAAAAACTGTGTCGGTGCAGCAGGGTTGCCGATGAAGGGTCGAAGGCCCCAGGCCATCTGAATTCCCACGAACGCGTAGATAACCAGCCATGCCCGCAGCAGCACGCGATGCCGCGGATTGCGCTCAATCAGCGGCTCGTAGAACCGCCGAAGCAGCCACTGAGCCGCCAGACTGGCACAGCCGAATATCAGCGTGTTAAACAGAATCGCCCCCTGGTAGTTCGACGAGGAGGCGTACCAGACGATTGTGAAGGGGGCAAAAGAGGCAAGAATGATCGTCAAGCCCGCCTGGGTGGCCAGCAAGGCCCGCAGGCTCTGTGAAAAATCCGACCGGAGCCCGAACAGCGTGTTGACTACGAAAAAGCTCGGCAGACTCAGTGCGAATGTGCCCAACAAAAGGAACGGCACCTTCACAGCAGAAAAGACGACCTGCCAAAAGCGCTCGCCGAGCACGCCGCCGAAACTACCCATTACGGCTCCGTATGTAATCCCGAACGCGGCCACCATGAGTGCGAGCTGGGCCAGTTTTTTGGCCGGACGACCCTCTTGCACGGCCCATGGTTCGGCCCGCAACACGTTTTCAGCGTAAATCAACATCATATCTGTTCCGCCAAACAAAGCTCAACAGACGGGGAATTTCTTACCAGGAGAACAGGCTGATCAGCGAGTGCAGCACGGCCAGAAAGAAATTGCTCTCGCGCTGCCGAAACCATTCAAACGGCAAAGCCGGACTTCCGATGAGCGGGCGCAGGACCCAGCTCATCTGGGCCCCGACCAGGGCGAATACCGTCGTCCAAACCCTGAAAACCCTCTTGGCTCTGCGCGTCGTCATCTCGCCGGCGCGGTCCAGCGGACCCGTTGGGTTGGTTATTGGGGGAGGAGCCTGCTGGCCCGTATTGGCTTGCGGCTCGGGCTTGGGCTGTTTGGTTTCGAGGCCTTCCTGGATGATGACCAGCCGATCCAGCGTCCGCAACAGGAATCCGAGCCCCAGCGCGCCGGCGATGGTGCCGGTGGCGACGTTCAGCAGGATCATGAACGGATAACTCTTTGTGCTCAAAGCGAAGAACACGACAATCGGTCCCAGCGACGCCAGCACGGCCAGCATGACGCCCAATGCCGCAATCAGAAGCCGCATTGCCGAGAGCACGGACAGCCGCGTCCCGATGAGGGCGTTGAACACGTACAAGGAGGGAAATGTCACGGCCAAAGTAAGAAAAAACAGCATCGGCAATTTGACGGCGCTGGCGATAAGCTGCATGTACGCTTCGCCTGCTGTTCGGATCATGGTGAAAGACCCCATGCACAAGCCATAGAACACACCGAGCAGCACAACGGCGACCGACAGGCCGGCGACGGGGGTTTTGATTTGGCCTTCCGTTAACAGCGACATGCGCGTGACATCGCCGCGCAGAATCTGATCCAATTGCTTAAACCATTTCAGCATCGTAAATATCTCCTATTTCGCTTCGCACAGACACAACGATACAATGACCAAACACAACGCTACAGACTGTACGACATCGCTACGAAAATCGCTTTACCTTGATGTGGGATTATAGTCGCTCCTGGTATGCGTGCAAGCATGTTTTACGATTTTTTTGTACCGCCCCATGAGGTCTTGGGTATATTTCGCCGGTTGGAATACTGTGGAGGTACGTCGATCGGGAAAGCATTGGAAGCGACGGCTTATGGTCAGGAATCTTCTGTTTCCAGCGGCCGGGGCGGTTGTTTTGGCCGGGTGGGTAAGTGTCCTTGCCATCGACTGCCGGGCGAGATAGCACGGTCTAAGGCGTTTGCTTTGTATCCCCGGTATGGGTTTTGCGCCTGTGAGACGCCTGCCGCTTGCATTCTCTTTGTTTTTCTGGTATTCTCTTAGTTATAGGGATAGCAATACCTCCACGGAGAGAATGGCAAATATCTATGGAAGGGTATTTTGTGAAGACGATAGTAATGCTGGTGGTTGTTGGGGCGATTCTATTGTTCGCCGCCGGTTGTGGTCCCGGCCAGCCGTTCGAGATAGAGGGCCGTGGCACCCCACAAACCACAGCATCAGCGACCCCGTTGAGTACGAGAACTTAAAGCCATAAGGGCAAAAGACTTATGCACTTGTGTATTGACACGAGAGATGGGTGTGTATCTTCAGTTGTCCCTCGTTACGTCTTCCCTTATGGTGCCGGTGGGTGGCGCCCTCAAGCGAAGCTTGGGGGTAGTTCGCAGCTCTATCCCCATCCCTGAGGGATGAGGATGCTACCCCATCGTGGCTGTTCGGATCAAAAAAACCGGACCCGGACATTTTTTTGGAGGCAGCGCAAAAAATCTCGTAGTTGAGCGTCTATGTTAATATAGCTGCTGAAGGAGTCTAAGTTGGACGCCGCAAAGGCGTGTGAACGCCCCTGTTGGGACTCTCAGCTTGCTATAGGTACGAAAAATAACAAAAAAAGTACAAAACCGTAACAGAACGGTAACATTTAAGCCGGATGATTACTCTTATAACCGGTTGTGAAGTCTTGTATCGAGCGTTATTCCTTGCAGGAAAGGTTTCATCGTGAAAAAGTCTCGCATCATTGTCATCATAATCGTTGTGATGCTGGTCGTTGCTTCCGGAATTGGAGTACTGATTAAGGTCAAGTTTATGGGCACCGGCAAGCCGACGGTCGTTCGCATCGAAAGCCCTCAGCGCAGCCAATTGATCGAATTTGTCAGCGCCCCCGGCGAGATCGAGCCGAAGACCAAGGTCGAGATTAGTGCAAAGGTTTCGGCTCGTATTGTTGCGCTGCCATACGATGAAGGGGACGTCGTTACGTGCGGCGACCCCAACGCGAATCCTCCGATACCGGCTTCGGTGCTGGTGCAACTGGACTCGAAGGACCTGGAGACCCGCTTGACCTCGGCGGAGGCCGGCCGCGCTGCTCAGGTGGCCCAAGCCGAGGTTGAGAAAGCCCGCATCGCCAGTCAGCGGGCGAATCTTGCCGGCCTCGAATCTTCGCTGAAGCAGTCCGAGCGGGACCTCGAACGTCAAAAAGGGCTGCTCGCCACAAAGGACATTGCCCAGGCCACGTTTGACCAGAGTCAGGCCAAATTCGACGAGCTCAAGTCACAGTATGAGGCCGCCAAACACACGTTGCAGTCGGCGGAGCTAAACCTGGTGGTGTTGCAGCATAACCTTGAGGTGGCCGATGCCGGGATTGCCCAGGCGCGCGAGGCGCTGAGCAACACGACGATTACTTCTCCCATCGACGGTGTCGTTACCCGGCTCGAAGCCGAGGTGGGGGAGATGGTTATCATGGGGACCATGAACAACCCGGGCACCGTGATCATGGAGGTGGCGGATTTGGCCACGATGCTGCTGGTCGCCCAGGTGGACGAAGCCGACGTTGGCAAATTGGCGGTCGGCCAAAGGGCCACGGTTCACGTCCAAGCCTTCCCCGACGAGGAATTCAAAGGCGTCGTCGATTCGATTGCTTTGACGCACAGGATGTCAACGACCGCGACGAAATACTTCAGGACGGAGATTTTGCTCGAGGGGGACGTGCAGAAACTGTATTCGGGCCTGACCGCCCACGTGGACATCGAAACCCTCAAACACGAGAATGTGCTTAATGTGCCGAGCCAGGCAGTGCTGGGTCGCCCCGTCGATGACCTGCCTCTGGAGATTCGTGATAAGTCCGCCAACGTGGATAAGGGCAAGACCTTTGCGACGGTGGTTTACCTCTATAACGACGGTAAAGCCAAGGTCACGCCTGTGAAGACGGCTCAGAGCAACCTGACCCACACGATAATTGAGTCGGGCATCACGGAGCAGGACAAGATTGTTGTCGGTCCTTATAAGGTGCTCGAAAGTATCAAACACGATCAGTTAATACAGGACGAGCGTGAAGCAAAAGCAAAGACAAAAGGAGCTGGAGCTGAGGCTGATAAAGAAGCTGCAAGCGATGCCAACGATAGAGGCCGAAGCTGACAAGCCGGTGTTTCAACCACAGGCTGGTAAACCCGTAATCCGACTGCGCGATGTCAGGCGGGTTTATAAGGTTGGCGTGGAACGTATCCACGCCCTGGATGGAATCAGTCTGGACCTGTACGAGAACGAATACGTTGCGGTAATGGGGGCTTCCGGCTCCGGCAAGAGCACGCTGATGAACGTCCTGGGCTGCCTGGACAGAGCCACCTCGGGGTATTACGAGCTGGATGGGCAGGATACCACGCGGATGAGCGACGCATCGCTGGCCCGGATCCGCAACGAGCGAATCGGATTCGTCTTCCAGTCGTTCGAGCTGCTGGGCCAGTTCAGCGCCCTCATGAACGTGGAGATGCCGTTGATCTACTCAAGAAACGGCTGGTGGTCCCGTCGTAAGCGCGCCAAAAACGTGCTGGAGAAAGTGGGGCTGGGCGACCGGATAAAACACAAGCCGAACCAGCTTTCCGGGGGTGAAAAGCAGCGGGTGGCCATCGCCAGGGCCTTGATTTGCGAGCCCAGCATTGTTCTTGCGGATGAGCCTACCGGCAATCTCGACAGCAAGACCAGTGAGGACATTATGGCATTGTTCGATCAGCTTCATCGGGAAGGCCAGACCATTATCTTAGTCACGCACGAGGAAAGCGTCGCCTGTCATGCCAGGCGAATTATTCGCATGAAGGACGGTCGTGTGTACAGCGACCTGCCGACGGCCCAGGACCCGACGCTCGGGAGCTTCACCCAGGAAGCGGTACGGGAGGATCAGCCATGAAAGCCTTAATCGCCGCGCCTCTGCTGTTTTTCAGACTCTTCTATCAGAGCGTCTATCTGTCCCTGGGTCAAATCTGGGCAAACAAGACCAGGTCGGTCCTCACCACCCTGGGCATTGTGATCGGCGTCGCTTCCGTGACGGCGGTGATAGCCGCCCTGAGCGGCTTGAAAGCCAAAATCCTGACTCAGGTGGAGACCCTGGGAAGCAATACTATATTCGTTCAGCCCAGGCGTCCTGACACCGGGCCTTTGCAGCACGCCCCGTGGTGGAGTATTCGCTTCCTGCCCGAACAATTCGACGGCATGCTCGAGCATTGTCCCTCGGTGAAGCGGTTTGGCCGCCAGACCTGGGTCGGACAATATACGGTCAGTCACCGCGAGAGGTCGATGGAAAACGTGATGGTTCGTGGAATTGAGCCTGACAGCCAAAAGATCGAGATCCGTCCGGTGACGATTGGAAGACCGCTTTCGGTGATTGATGAAATGCAGGTGCGGCAGGTCTGCCTGATCGACCCCAAGCTGCGCAACGAGCTTCGGCTCGACCGTGACTGTATAGGCCAGCCGATTCTTATAGGCTACCACACGTTCTATATTATTGGGGTTATTGAACCTCGTCCTGAATCTCTGTTCGGTGGGGGTAACCAGGAGACTTCTGAGATCTTCATTCCCTTCAAGACCAGCTTCAAGCTCAGACAGTATCTATACATTGGTGTTCTTGCCGAAAGCAAAACCGCCGAGGTTTCAGAAGACGCCCGGGCGGAAATCACCTTCTTCCTGCGGCGCACGCGCAATATCAAGCCCGGCGAGCCGGACACCTTTGAAGTTCTGTCACTCAAGAACATATTGGATATATTCAACAAGATAGCGACGATCGTCACAATGGTGGCCGGCGGCATTGTCGGGATTTCCCTGCTCGTCGGCGGAGTAGGCATTATGAATATCATGCTGGTTTCGGTATCGGAACGGACCCGCGAGATAGGGCTTCGCAAAGCCGTAGGGGCAAAAAAGACCGCGATTTTGACACAGTTTCTGATTGAATCTGTTGTTTTATGCTTTGTCGGCGGTCTGGTCGGGGTCGGCCTCGGCCAGCTCCTGACGATGGGCATCGCTAATATCCCGAAAGTCGAGATGGACATGGCTTATATCCCCTGGTGGGCGATCGTTATTTCATTTGGCTTTGCCGGTACTGTGGGCATCTTTTTCGGTATGTTTCCGGCGATTAAGGCCGCCAGGCTCGACCCAATTGAGGCGCTTAGACATGAATAGACACAAGTCAGAAGCAAAACGACGAGGGACGAGAGACGAGGGCCGAGAGACGAGACGCCTCGTCCATCGTCCATCGTCCATCGTCCATCCTGGTATCACCTATTGTCCCTTCTCCTTTCAGACGGTCGTCCTCGGTTTTCTGTTGTCTTTCTTCTGTCTTTTGGCGGGCTGCGAGCAGTTTTTCGATGATGGGGAGTCCGGCCGGGTCAAGATCACTCCCCAGAAGCTGCGAGACGTAGAGACGCTTGAGCTGAAAGAAGCCGAAGATGGAAAGGGCGGCCGTGCTGATGTGAACGATGTCAATCAAGCGCCGCCGAAGGAGCTATCGCTTACGTTGGAGGAGTGCCGAGCATTGACACTGGAGAACAACCTCGATCTCAAGGTCCAGCTTATCAGCCCCGCCATTGCCGCCGAAAAAGTGACTGAGCAGGAGGCGCAATTCGAGTCCGCGTTCTTCTCCAACCTCAGATACGGCAAGACCGATACGCCGGTCGCGTCATTCCTTGATATCGCCGGCTCAAGCCTGGATTATTCTTCTACGGACCTTGGCGTTCGGGTTCCTTTGCAAACCGGAGGAACCGTCACCTTTGACCTGGCCGACACCCGCACCAAGACGAACTCTCTTTACTCGATATTCAATCCTTCCTACGGCTCGGACCTGTCCGTTTCGATTAGTCAGCCGCTCCTTCGCGGCGCCGGCAAGAGGGCCAATACCTACGCGATTCGCATCGCTGAGTACGAGCGGCAGATTACCGACGCTCGAACGAAGCTGGAGGTCATCCGGGCGATTGCTGCGGTGGACCGTGTGTACTGGCGGCTCTATGCGGCCCGAAGGGAGCTGCAGGTGCGCCAGCAGCAGTATGATCTGGCGCAAGCGCTCCTCGAGCAGGCCAGACGCTTTGTGGCCGCCGGCGACAAGTCGCAGGTCGAGGTGATTCGCACCGAGGCCGGCGTGGCACAGCGGCTCGAAGCCATTATCGTCTCTGAAAACAACATGCGCGACCGGCAGCGCGAGCTCAAGCGAACGCTTCACAAGGCGGGTCTGGACATGCAGACCCCGACGGTTCTTATACCCGCTACCGAGCCCGACCCAGTTCGCTACGAGCTGGCGAGGGACCGGTTGGTGGCTACGGCTGTGGACAATCGGATGGAGATGCTCGAGCTGGAGCTGCAGATCGCTGAGGACGTTGCAACACTCGATTATATGCAGAACCAGGCACTTCCTGTGGCGACAATGGATTATACGTACAACGTAAATGGTCTTGGACCCACGCGCGATGAGTCATTTGATTTGCTTTTCGACAAGAGGTTTGAGGATCATCGCCTGGGATTGCAGTTGTTAGTTCCTCTGGGCAATGCCGCGGCCAACAGCCGGGTTCGACAGGCGTTTTATCAGCGAAGGCAGCGGCTGGCCAGCCGCGATAGCCGGGAGGCGACCATTGAGCTTGAGGTGCTCAATGCCATCGACCAGCTTGAGGCAAACTGGCAGCGCGTTCTGGCCGGCCGACAAACGACCGTTCTCAATGGCCGGCTGTTTGAGGCGGAGAAACGACAATTCGAGCTGGGCCTGGGGACCTCGACCGACGTGCTCGAGGCGCAAACGAATTTCGCCGACGCCCAAAGCGCCGAAATCCTGGCCCTGACGGAGTATCAAATAGCACTCGTTGACCTGTCCTATGCCACCGGCACACTTCTGGGCGCCGCAAAGGTGCGCTGGGAGCCTATTGTGCCGGCAGGCGATATGCAGTAGCATAGCGTACGCCTGATTTGCGTTTGGCATAGGTCGGAAGCTCTTTGTGAAAGGATTTCCCATGGATGGACAGAATTTCCAGGAGAATCAGAGTGCTGAACCCCAAAGCGACCGCTCAGGTCCAAGATGGAAAAAGCCGGTCCTAATCGGGAGTGCGGTTCTGCTTGGACTGGTTGTTGTCATAGGCGTTTTTATTGGTGTTTTGATTCCGTGGATGGCCGAAATGCGATGGACGTCCAACACGATGATAGCCATGTATATTGCCGTGGGCCTGGCCGCTGCCGCTGCTGGGGCGTGGCTCATTCTTCGCAGAACAGTCAGAACCCGGCTCAGAATGCAAAAGGTGATGAAGCTGGATCCCGACATTAACGACTGGCTCGTCATCTTCAACTGGACGCCGAAGATACTTTACGCCCCGACGATTGTTGCGTCACTTGTGGCCTCTCTGATGGTGTATCTAACTAACGTTTCCGATGTTGTTATCGGCGGTGTCTGGCTGGCAGTATTCTTTGTGAATTTCCTCATCGAGGAATACAGCATCAGCATTAAGGTGTTGCTGATCATTCTGATCAGCCTGGGTTTCTTTCTGTTGTGGCTGCACCTGCTGGGCTGGGTCACAGGCTTTTTGAGGCTTTTCAGACACCTTGCTTTGAGTATTAGCGCCACGGGTTATCTTCTGGTCGGTGTGATCGGTCTGTTTACAATTGCTATGTCCTGGATCAAGGGACTTTTCTACTACATAGCCATAACGCCCAACTCCATGAATCTGCAGGAAGGTCCGACCGAATCCGGCGAGCAAATCGGCAGAGAAGACTACAACAGCCGCGTTGATGCCAGTGATTTTCTCGAAAGGCTTATGGGCTTTGGAAAGATCGTCATCACGTTCAAAGGCAAGAACCGAGAGCCCATTTCGGTGCTGGTCTGGGGCATTCGAAAGAAGGCCCAAATGCTTGAGCGGGTCCGCGCCAAATTTGCGATTGACCAGGTGCTGCAGCCCGCACAATTCCGACCACAGTCTTCCAACGCAGACTGACGACCTCTAATTAAAAGTGCGTAGGATTCGGCTTGGAGTGGCCACCACACCTCCAACTGAGAACGGAACAATTTCATAACTAAAACCATGAACTTTACCGTATGAGGAGAGCTCATGAAAGCAAACAAAACACGGATTATGACCCTTGTATTGGTTTCTACCAGTTCCTGTGTATTGTTCCCACGACAGAAGGAAATTCAGAAAACGTACACGAATAAGGACGAAATCGCCATTGATCTTTCGCCCATGAGCCGATATACAATAACAGCGTCAAGAGATCCGAACGTTCACATTCACTTAAGAAATGCAGATGATCCCACCGTTCAATATACTATCCACGAGACAGACAGGGCACTTCGATTGAGCGATAAGGATTTGAACTACCATCCGAATAGACCGACTCCACATGACATTTATCAATGGAAATTGGAATTGCCGAAGAAGATGAAGGTGAAATGTAATGGAGGCATCGCCCAGTTGAATGTGGACTCCTTTGATGGATCTATTACAGTTACTACCGCCGCGGGAACGATGACGTTTAAGCACTCCAAAGGAGCGTTTGACATTTCGGCCGCATCTGCGAATATCCGATTTGATCAATGCGAAGGCACGTTCAATGTCAGCACCGGCGGGTGGGCCGATATCGACGCCTCGAGGATTGTCATTGAGGGTGAAAGCAGATTCTCGACAAATGGCGGCGATGTAGAAGTTGTTCTTGCGAAAACGCCCCGACATAATATCACCATCGCAACCGGTACGGGGCGTGGTCTTCTTGACTACAACGGCAACACGGTTGTCGGCAGTTTCAAGTTCTCTGCCGAAAAAGATAAAGGAAAGATTGTCTCCCCCTACCCGTTTGAGAGGCAAGAAACATACAAGGATGATCTTAAGCACATTCGAAATCAAAATGACTTTGGAAAGAAGGTAGATTATCTTTTGAAGGAGCAAGTGATCGGCAACTCATTGCCCGAGGTTGTTATGAAAACGGTCCGGGGTAGTGCTGTCCTTAGAAAATGACAATCTGGCTAATAATAACGCGTGATAGATCGGGGGCGCATCTTAAATATGAACTGTGTTTGTTGAGGTCGATATCGCAAGACCTAAAACGAATAATGAATAATTAAGATGTGACCCAATTGATACTCCAGAATCGAGTATCGAGAATCCAGATACGCTTCACGAGACACGAGCAGCGCAAAACGCTTGTCTAATCTTCGCCCTCCGGACAGGACAAGACGTACTCGATGCACTCGCTCAATTTGGCGGTTGCCACCGCGACTGCGCTGTCGGCTGCGCCGTAGTAGAGATGGATCAGGTCGGCTTCTTTGTCAACGGTCGCCCCCGTGGGGAATACGACGTCGCTGACGTCGCCGATGCGCTCGTATTCTGCACAGGGCCCGAGGACCCACTCATCACTGCGGCGCAGGACTTTCCACGGGGAATTCAGGTCCAGCAGGGACAGGCCGACGCGGTATATCGCTCCGGCGGTCGTATTGCGCACGCCGTGATAGAACACCATCCAGCCTTCCGGCGTCTCTATCGGCTGGCACGCCAGGCCGACCCGGTGACAATCCCAATAGGCCGTCCGGGTCATGATGAGCGGCCGATGGTCGCCCCAGTGTTTCAGGTCGGGCGAAAAGCTGATCCACATGTGCGCTTCGCCCCGGACGATGGGCCGGTGGATCAGTGCAAACCGGCCGTCAAACCGGCGAGGAAACAGGCAGGCATCCTTGTCTTCCGGCGGAAGCAGAGAGCCCAGGCGGGCGAAGGTTTTGAAATTCTTCGTGATGGCCAGCGAGACGACGGGGCCGCCCTCGCTGAACGAGACATAGGTGACGGCAAATTGCTTCTGCTCTTCGAGCCAGACGATGCGCGGGTCCTCCAGCCCCCACCTTTCCTCGCGAGAGCTTTGGTCCGCCTCGAGGGTCGGGGTAGAGTCAATTTCCCAGTTCGTGAATCCATCGGCGCTGCGGGCGACCGTCAGGTGTGAGAACCCCCGCATGTCCTCGACGCGGACAAGCAGCAGGGTCTCGGTATCCGACTTTGCGGCGCCCGGATTGAAGACGGCGTTTGTCGCATAAGGCCAGTCCTCCGGCTTCATGATGGGATTGCCATCGTACCTGCTGAATAATTCATGCGCCTTTCTTTGTCGTTCAAGCTCAGGCATAGTATTGTTTTCCTGCAACGTCAAAAAGTGTTTTACCAATGCAAACGTCACGTGAAGAAACAAAACCCGGATCGAAACGGCCCGGCTTTGGGTCCTCAGCCGACGTCATTTAACTTCATCGGCATGATGCACAGCTCTCTGTGAATCAAAGTGCGAATATTCAACACCACGGCGGGAGAATTGTCAAGCTCTGCGCACACACAATACCGTGCGATCGCCTTTTCGGCCGCACCGTCTCCTCGCGGTTCTGCGGCTATGCCCGCACCAACTGGGTTTCGTACAGGCTCTGATACAGCGGGCAGGTCCGTATCAGGTCCTCGTGGTGGCCCTGGGCTACGATGTGCCCGTGATCCATCACCACGATGACGTCTGCTGTGACCACGGTGCTGAATCGGTGGGCAATGACGAAGCTGGTTCTGTCCCGCATGATCTCTTCGATTGCGTTGAGGATTTTCGCTTCGCTGTCCGCATCGACCTGGCTCGTCGCTTCATCGAAAATCAGAAGAGCGGGATTTTTGAGAATCGCCCGGGCGATGACAATTCGCTGTAATTGTCCACCGCTCAGGCCGGTCCCCTCTTCGCCGATGAGGGTGTCGTAGCCTTTGGGCAGTGGTTCGATGAACTCGTGTGCGAATGAGCGTTTGGCGGCGGCGATGATTTCTTCTCGCGTGGCGTCCGGCTTGCCGTAGGCGATGTTGGCCGCGATCGTGTCGTGAAACGTAATGACGTTCTGCGTGACCATGCCGATCTGACCGCGCAAACTTGAGAGGGTCGCCTCGCGAATGTCCTTGCCGTCTATCAGGATTCGGCCGGAGTCGGGGTCGTGAAATCTCGGTATCAGATTGGCCAGTGTCGTTTTACCCGAGCCGTTCGGACCGACCAGAGCTACGTTGTGGCCGGCCTCCACGGAAAGATTGATTTGCCGTAGCGCCGGTGTTTCCGAGCCGGGATACGTAAACGAGATGTTCTCGAATTTGATCCTGTTTTTCAAAGGCTCAATCGCATACGCGTTGGGACTTTGGACCTCCGGCTCGCGGTCAATAACCGCATAGACGCGCTCGGCCGCGGCGTTGGCCTGCTGGAGCTTGTTCCAGATATCGCTGCTCTTTCGAACCGATTCGGCCGCCGCCCCCAACAGGGCGACCAGGGTAAAAAACTCGCTCGAATCAATTTGCTGTTGGGCAACCCAGTGCGCCCCGAACAGCAGCGCCGCACCCCCTGCGAACATGCCCAGAACGTCCATGATGGGCTCCGTTCCGGAGTCGATCTTCGCGATGCGGAATAGCTGCTTCAGCAGTCCGTTGTTGATCGCGTCAAAGCGCGCGTTCTCATTTTGCTGCTGGTTATACACCTTCACGACCTTAATCCCTGCGAAGGTCTCCTTGAGCTTGCCTAACATCAGGCTGTAGCTTACGAGCGATTTGCGCGTTGCGCGCTTGATTTTGCTGCCGAGTTTGGCAATGGCGTAGCCGATGAAGGGCACCGAGCCCATGAATATCAGCGTCAGCTTCAGGTCGATGATCATCGCACCGGCGAGCAGCGCGATGGCCTTGAGCGGCTCTCGCAGCGCCTTGCCGAACACCGTTTTGGCGCCGGCGGAGACTTCCGCCGTATCCCGAACAAGCCGGCTGACCGCGTCGCTGGGACTATCCTTCTCAAGAAAACCAACGGGCATGTTGATGATGTGCGAAAACAGCTCTTTGCGCAAGTCCGCGACGGCCTTCTGGACCACTTTCTCCGAAAGGTATTGCTGGAAGAACCTCCCGGCGCATCGCAGCACGGTAAAAATCCCCATCATAACGATGATGACGGTGACCGCCCGCGTCTTGTCGTTTGCGGTTTGCTGACGGGGCACGAAACCGATCAGCCGCTCCATGCTGTCGAGGTAGAACGGCCTCGACCCGCTGTTCAACGTGCCCTCACGAATGGCGTCGACTCCCTGCCCGTCGAACTGTTTATACTGAATGCGTATCGGCACATTATCGCCGGCAATGGCAAGCTCTTCCTGAATCTTCGCCGAAAAAACTCTATTTACTTGCTCTGTGACCAGCGATCCTCCGGCGCCGACGATCCAGTCTCGCTCTTTCAGGCCCGCGGCTTCGGCAAGACTTCTTCGTTCGACCTTTGTCACGATCAGATAGTAGGCCAGGTCGGGGCGGTTCGGGTCGATGAAGTCCATCCGGTCCGGCATGTAGAAGCTCAGGCCGTACCGGTTGTGGCAGACCTTGCGGTCGGCCCAGCCGTGCAGCCCTTCCTCGCCCATCATCACTTTCAGCAGCGGGGCGATGGTCAGGAAGCTCAGCGAAAACAGAACGCTGATCAATAGGGCACTAAAGAGGATTACAATCAGCTCAGGCCATTGCGGCCAGATATACTTGAATAGTCGCCAAAATGCATTCATTCAACAAGGTTCTCCATAATCTTCAGGCGTCTGCGATAACCGCCGCCGTTTGCGAGCATGCGGAAGTCCGCGACACTCTATCCATCCGGCGCTTGCTGCGAAACACGCAAACTAACACACTTGACTCAGCGGGTCAAGCTCAAAGAGCTGTTGACGGCGAAAGGTATTCCTGCTAATTTGTGAGCTTTTACAGGAGCCCTGGCATGAAAATCGACCATCTGATTTTGGGTGCGTACGAAACCAATTGCTATATTCTTCGCAGCGGCCAGCCTGCCAGGGATTGCCTGGTCATCGACCCGGGTCTGGATGCCGAGCCGCTCATCGAATTTTTACAGGAGCAGCACTTAAATCCCGTTGCGGTAGTCCTGACGCACGGGCACATCGACCATATCGCCGGTGTCGCCTCGTTGCGCGAGCAGTTCCCCGGCGTGAAGGTCTTCATTCATGAATTGGACGCCGAGATGCTCGCTGAGCCGCTTACGAATCTGTCCGCCATGACCGGCATGGCGTTTCGGACGGACCCGCAGGACGCTGCTTTGCAGGAGGGGGACGTGATCGAGCAGGCCGGCATAAAACTATTAGTCCTTCACACACCCGGCCACACGCCGGGAGGGATATGCCTGTATTCGCAGGATGACGGCGTCGCCTTCGTCGGCGACACGCTCTTTGCCGATTCGGTCGGCCGGACCGACTTTCCCGGCGGCAGCATGTCCCAACTGCTCAACGGCGTCAAAGAGAAGCTCTTTACCCTCCCCGACGAAACAGAAGTCTATCCCGGCCACGGCCCCGCCACCACCATCGCCCATGAAAAAGCCCACAATCCGTTCTTTTGAAAAAATGGGTGGGGCTTGCCCTACCGTTCTTGCTGGAGGAACTGGCATGACCATCATAAGAGTAGGAAGTGACAAGTACATCAACGTGGATCGCATGACGTACGTCGAGCCGGCGAGCAGGGGGAGATTGGTGGTTCACTTCGACGTTGGAGGCGGCGACATTGGCGGACCGCACTGTTGTGTGACACTGGACGAGAATGAGGCGGTCCTGTTCAGGAAATGGCTCGACGGCCAAAGTCAGGCGTCCTGATGCTGAGTCTATACAGCTAAGTGGGATGGGTCCGGTCCGTCAGAATTGCTGCGTTGCCCATGCGGAAATTAGGAATAATTGAAGCGGCGCGAAACATCGCATCCTACGTGCTCCTAAGAAAATAGAATCCGCGTGTGCCCCTAAGGGGCACACCCTACACTCTTACAAAGTTTTTCACCACGAAGACACGAAGAGCCACGAGGTCTTAATGAGAATCCGGCATTGAGAATCGACTATTTCTCTGTGACCTCTGTGTGCTCCCTCGACCTCGCTCGGGACGGCGTCTGTGGCTCAGAAATACTGCGAAATCTGTGAAATCTGTGGCAAATTATTAGTTTATGAAATTTCATTTGACAGGCAATATGCGCATTTGTATAGTATGTATCAAACTAAATAGAGTAGATAGTCAATCGACAATAAGGCGGATACGTCGGAAATCAGGTCATCAGGATAGCGGGAAGCAGGACATCAGGATAACATGAAATCAGGCTCGTCGCGAGGCGTTTCGCTCTAGCATTTAAAATCGGCAATCAAAAGTTGTCAATATTCAATAATCTCAAACTTAGGGGATTTTTGAAAGAGTGTTTTGGGGGGGGGGATTCACTGAAGGCGCACTCCTTGTGCATAACGATATAAGGGGTAGTTTTCGATTTCTG
>Ga0315295_10001988_pt1 | contig 17408 bp, 18 predicted proteins | sample YL17G14_0_MG_FD_204453 | JGI IMG/M metagenome (GOLD analysis project Ga0315295, IMG submission 204453) | Sediment microbial communities from Yellowstone Lake, YNP, Wyoming, USA - YL17G14_0 | ecosystem: Environmental > Aquatic > Freshwater > Lake > Sediment | place: USA: Wyoming | collected... | reverse complement strand
CCTCCTTAAGCCGCGATAATGTGCATAGGATCTCATTAAGCGGAAAATGGTGAAGTAGCTTATTCCCTTAACCCCCAATTTGTGATATAATTTAGCGTCATGAAAAAAGAGATAGAACTACAAGCCCAGGAGCGCAGCGGCAAGCCCAACGCTTTGCGGGCCCAGAAGAAGATCCCCGCCGTGGTCTACGGCAAGGGGATGGAAGCCATCTCTCTGCAGGTGGAAGAGCCGGCCTTCAAAAAGGTCATCGGCGGCCTGGCCGGTTCCAACGCGATCATCAGCCTCAAATTAGCCAAGGGTTCTCCCTTGCCGGTCATCACCCATGAGATCCAGAAAAATCCGGTAAACGACCAGATCCTGCATATTGATTTCTACCGTGTCAAGATGGACGAAGCCATTAAGACCAAAGTTCATATAGTGATCGTGGGGGAGGCGGCGGGGGTCAAGGAGGATGCGGGCATCTTGGTCAATCCTTTAAGCGAGATTGAGATAAAATGCTTGCCCGGCGATATCCCCGAAAAGATCGAAGTGAACGTCTCCGATCTTAAGATCGGAGATGCCATCCACGTCTCCGAGCTTAAACCACCCAAAGGAGTGGAAATCATCTCCATCGGCCAGGATATAGTCGTGACCGTATCACCGCCCACCAAGGAAGAAGAGGTCGCTCCTGCGGTGGTGCCGCTTGAAGGTGAAGCAGCAGCGGCAGCGGCCGTGCCGGGAGCGCCGGTTGTACCGGGAGCCCCAGCTGCGCCGGGGGCCGCGGCTCCCGTGGCCGAAGCGGCAGCCGGCCCCGCAGGTAAAGGACCTAAAGCCGCGCCTGGCGCTGCACCCGCCGCCGTGCCTGCCGGTAAACCGGGCAAACCGGGCAAGCCGGAAGCCAAGAAATAATCCACAAGTAGATTGCCCCAAAATCCGATATAATATAATAGAATATGGCTACTGGAGATCTGAGCACTTCCCCAGGCGGGATACATCCCGGAAAACCGGTCATCTGGCCGACCGGTAAAGGTTCCGGCCAGCCGATCTCAGGAACCCCCACTACTGAAACCACTGGTGGTGTGAAAGCCGGAGCGCCCACGCCCTCGGCTCCCACTGCGCCTACCAGAGGGACTACTGCTCCCACCACTACTGCTCCTGCCGCACCGGCCAGGCCAGCAGCGGCGGTTGCCCGTCCGCTCACTCTGGAAGACATCCGGGCCCATATGTTGAAGATCAACATCCCCGACACCGATTTTAACATCAAACTGGCCTCCCTCATGATAAAAGACGGCATGGAGCTGAGCAGCGCCAATTTTGCCAAACTGCTTTCCATGCTGGAAGGCACCAACAAGAGCTTAAATTTACAAGAGGCGGCCATCATGCTCCTGATGAAGGGCGTCGATTCACCCCGGGCCCTGCAGGTTTTGGGTAATTTCTTCTCCGAGAACCCGCAGCTGGCGGCCCAGCTTATGGCCCTGCAGGAAAGTATGGCCGGCATGCAGACCGCTCTGGGAGTATCCGCGGGTTTGCTGGATGCGAATCTCATCTCCCAGCTTTCCGCACTTTTAGCCCAGTTCGATGAAGCCTTAAAGACCATGAACGAAAAATATCAGTTCTCCGGGGACAACTCGATGGATATGCGGGGACTGCTGAACGCGGTCAAGGGATTGAAATCTCTCATGGAAGGGGCGCAGGGACAGGCCGCGGTCTCCGACGCGGCTGAGGCCCAGGTGCTCCAATCCAACCTCAGCGCCATGATGGCCCGGGCCGGGTCCGTAATGGACAACCTGGTGGCCCAGGCCTTGCTTTCACAGAAGGGCCGCCAGGAGGTCAATTTCCAGTATTCCCAGATACCCAACCAGATGGCCGCCCCGCCCAGTAACATCGAGATCGTGATCAAGCGGGAGGGGCAGGGGGAAAATTCGGCGGTGGATCCCGAGAATACCCAGATCGTGATGTCCATGTCTACCACTAACCTGGGCAAGATGGTCTGTTCCATCATCGTCAAGGGCAAGAAGGTCTACGTGATCTTTGTCTTCAATGAGAAGCAGTACGGGGACGAGGCGCGCGAGCTGATCGCCAAGGAATTCGCCGAACTGCAGAAGAAACTGGCGGAGCAGAACTATGTGGTCACCGGTTATCAGGTCAAGGTGGATCCCGCCATGTGCGCCATCAACCCTTATTTGATATCCATGCTGCCCACTCTGGGAGCCCAGCTCAAAAAGATAGATCTGGAGGCATAAATGGCTGAAGAAGAAAGAATAGAGATACCGCCGGAGCCCGAAGCAGAGACCCCGGCTGAGCCCTCGCGCCGGTCAGCGATAGCTCTAAGATACAACGTGGAACAGGACCGGGCTCCCATGATCCTGGCCACCGGACGAGGCCCCATCGCGGAGGAGATCATGAGGGTAGCGGAGGAGAACCGCATCCCGCTTTATGAGGACCCCGAACTGGCCGAGCTGCTGACCAAACTGGAATTGGACACCGAGGTCCCGCCGGAGTTGTATGTGCTGGTGGCGGAAGTCCTTTTTTTCGTTTATCAACTGGACCGCATGGCGGAGAAGCGCGAACGGCTGATCACCCGCATGCGGGAAGAGAAAGAAAAGAAATAACTCTTGTAAAATCCTCTCTTTCGACCTAAAATATCCCTAAGTATGCCCCAAGCCATATCCACTCTTAAGGAGATAGTAGAACATAGTTTTTTGAAATATAGGGAACATAATGCCTTTCAGATCAAGAGAAACAACCTCTATCGCCAATATTCCTTTGATCTGGCCTATGAACTGATATCCTCTCTGGCGGAGGAACTTAAAAATAAAGGGATCCATTCCGGGGATCGCGTGGCCATTTTATCCGAGAACCGCCCCGAGTGGGGCATCGCTTATCTGGCCCTGGCCTGTATGGGGGCAGTGGCGGTGCCGCTGGACGCCATGCTGATCACCGAGGAGATACACAATTTGCTGGCCGACAGCGGCAGTAAGGTCATAATTATCTCCAAAGCGCTAGCGGAAAGACATCCGGCCTTGAATTTGACCAAGATCCTCATGGAGGAGGCAGAGAACTTCAAGGGCGCAACTTCTCTCCCATCAGTAGAGATCAAAAAGGATGACCTGGCCGCCATCGTTTACACCTCCGGAACGACCGGTATCCCCAAAGGCGTGATGCTCACCCACGGCAATATCGTATCCAATATCCTGGGGATAGCGCGGATTTTTGACATCGGACCGGGCGACAACTTCCTCTCAGTCCTGCCTATGCATCATACCTTTGAGACCACGGCGGGTTTCCTGGGGCCTTTCTATATGGGAGCCTGTATAACCTTCGCGGAAAGCTTGAAATCTTACAATATAGTTAAGAACATGTCTGAGACCGGGGTCACCATCATGTGCGGGGTCCCGCTTTTGTGGAACCTTTTCTATGATGCCATCTTAAGGGAAGTGGAAGAGAAGGGATGGATTGCGAGGTCGCTGTTCGCCTCTCTCACTTCACTGGCCAGGTCCCTGCCGCCGGAGCCCATCCGCCGCAAGTTATTTACCCCGGTACATAAGAAAATGGGCGGCAAAATTCGCTTCTTCGTTTCGGGAGGAGCCGCCATCGATCCCGAGATCATCTATGGATTCGGATTGTTCGGCATAACTATTCTACAGGGATACGGCTTGACCGAATCGGCCCCCATCCTGACCTGTTGTACACTTAAGCGCAACCGGATAGGGTCGGTGGGCCGGGCCTTGCAGGATGTGGAGATCAAGATCACATCTGAGGGTGAGATCATTGCCCGGGGACCCAATATCATGAAAGGTTATTACAAGCGACCGGACTTGACCGCCGAGGTGCTGAAAGGCGGCTGGTTGTATACCGGGGATGTGGGTCGGATCGATAAAGAAGGGTATGTCTTCATCACCGGCCGCATCAAGGACATTATCGTCACCGGTTCCGGGGTGAACGTTTATCCAGATGAGGTCGAATTTTTCTTGAACAAACTGCCGGGCATCAAGGAATCCTGCGTGCTGGGGGTCAAGGTGGCCGAGGGTCCGCGGCGGGGGATGGAAGAGGTGTGGGCCATTGTGGTGCCGGATTATGAATATTTCAAGAAACACCGAAAACATGCGGACCAGGCCCTGGTGGAGGGAGCCATCCAGGAAGAAGTGGCCCGGCTCAATCAGCGGCTGGCCGAGTATAAACGGGTGGCCAAACTTAAGATCCGCAGCATCGAGCTGCCCAAGACCACCACCCGCAAGGTGCGGAGGTTCCAGGTCAGAAAGGAAATGGGATTATGACAATTGACCAAGAGATCAAGGCGTTGGTGGCGAAGGTTATAAAGATCCCGGAGGAGCGCATCAGATCGGAGGCCAATCTGTTCACCGATCTGGGGATCGATTCCTTGTTGGGGGTCGAGATCTTCGCGGCGCTGGACAAGAAATATCATATCGACATACCGGAGGCCCGCCTCAAGGACATCCAGACCCTAAACGATATCATTAAGCTGGTCTCTGAGTTTAGAAGATGAGCGAAGATACCTCGGCTTACTGGCGTAAACTGCTGGAGCTGGATAAGCCTCTGCCCTTTGACCCCGTCCGCAAATACCGCGCCTGGTATGCCTTCTGGCGGCCCTTTTTCTTCTTTCTGTTCGAGCAGATATCCAACCTGATCTTCCCGGTAAGAGCCCGGGGCCTTAAGAATCTAAAGATAAAACCGCCCTTTATTCTGGCTTCCAATCACACCAGCACCTTGGATTATTCGGTGCTGATGTTGAAGGTGCCCCGGGAATTAAGCCTGCGGTTCTTCGCCCAGGCGGCCCGGGATTATTACGATAACGCGCTGGCCCGTTTTTTCATGCGTTCCTTCACCAATGTGATCCGGGTAGACCGGATGGGGGATTTTTTCCCGGCTCTGCGGGCGGCCGCCCAGGTTTTAAGAGCGGGGGAGTCCATCTATATCGCTCCCGAAGCGGCGCGTTCCGGTTCGGGTGAGCTTCTGCCCTTTAAGGTGGGAATCGGGGTGTTGGCGGTGGAGTTGAATGTTCCGGTCATTCCTGCCTATATCCGGGGTACCCATGAGATCATGCCTATTGGAGTGTGGTGGCCTAAGAAGGGTATGATCAATATCACTTTTGGAGAACCTTTATACCCGACTATTTATATCGAAAAGAAAAAAAGTTTGCAAGCTTACGACGTGTACAAGGAGTTCACCGAAGAACTGCGCCGCCGGATAGTTGAGCTCAGTAAATTACCTTATTGAGGGGGTATTCCACGATCCCGGTGGCCCCGGCCCGTTTGAGCTTGGGGATCAGGTCCCGCACCACCTTTTCGGAGATGATGGTGTCCACGTCCACCCATCTTTCGTCCGAAAGATCCGCCACGGTGGGTTTCTGCAGGGAGGGGAGTATCACCAGCACTCCGGCCAGCTTATCGCGGGGGACGTTCATCTTTAATCCCACTTTTTCCTCGGCATTCAGCGCGCCCTTGAGCAGCAGCATCAGATTGTCGATCTTCTGCTTCTTGAAAGGATCGGCCTGCGCAATGGGGTTGCTGATCACCACGGTGTTAGACTCAAGAACCGTTTCCAGGATCTTGAGATTATTGGCCTTGAGGGAGGCACCCGTTTCCGTCAGCTCGACTATAGCGTCGGCCAACTCTGGAGGTTTAGCTTCGGTTGCCCCCCATGAATATTCTACCCGGGCCTTGACCTTGTTCTGGGCCAGGTATTTTTTTACCACAGATACCAGTTCGGTGGCGATCCGTTTTCCCTTTAAGTCCTTGATCTTTTTGATCTGGGAACCAATAGGAACGGCCAGCACCCAGCGGACCTTGCGGAAACCCTGCTTGGAATAGACGAGGTCCGCAACGACGGTAACCTTACAGCCGGACTCGGCCACCCAGTCGCTTCCGCAGAGGCCGCAATCCAGCACGCCCGATTCCACATAACGGGCCATTTCCTGCGCCCGGATCAGCATGCATTCGATCTCCGGATCGTCGATCTCCGGATAATAGGAGCGTTCGTTCAGCCGCACGGAGAAACCGGCCTTTTTTAAAAGATAAAGGGTAGTTTCCTGCAGACTTCCTTTGGGGATCCCTAATTTTATCTTTTTCATGTTGAGCGTATTTTATCACCGGCGATTTCGATTTGCAACGGGAAATGTTATAATCCCCTCCATGAGGTTTTTCAAGCTATTATTACTGCTTTTCATCTGCGGCTGCGTGTCTACTTCTCCCTTTGCGGGGGTTGTGAACCTCTATGAGGCCAAGGGTTCCACCCTGGTCTGTTTCGGGGACAGCCTTACCGCCGGGGCAGGGGCGGATATTCTGGAGAGCTATCCGCGTCAGCTGCAGGCCCGGGTCAAATTGACCGTGATCAATGCGGGAGTATCAGGGGATACCACCGCTTCGGCTCTCTTGCGCCTGGAGGAAGAGGTCCTGCTCTATCAGCCCCGGATTGTCATCGTGGAACTGGGCGGGAATGATTTTATAAGAAGGGTTCCACCTTCGGAGACCTTTGACAATCTATCCCGGATCATAGACAAGATCCAGGAGAAAAAGGCGATAGTGATGCTTTTAGTTATGCCTTTAGGAGTAAATTACGAGAATGCCTATAAGCGGCTGGGCCGGCAAAAAGGCTGCTTGGTCATGGAGGATCTCATGAAAGAAATATTTGAGGATAAATCCTTGATGGCCGACGAGCTTCATCCCAATGCTGCGGGTTATAAGCTTATGGCCGAAAGGATAGCGGGGACCTTAAAAGAATTGCTGGCGGTTGCGGCAGGGGATTAAGCGGCCTCATCCTTGAACTGCATCTGATAGAGCTTCTGATAGATCCCGCCCCTGGCCAAAAGCTCTTCGTGTTTTCCCGCCTCAACGATCTGCCCCTTATCCAGCACCAGGATCTGGTCGGCGTGCTGGACCGTGGACAGGCGGTGGGCGATCACGATCACGGTCCTACCTTTCATCAGACGGTCCAGCGCTTCCTGCACCAGTCGTTCCGATTCGGTATCCAGCGAAGAAGTGGCCTCATCGAAGATCAAGATCTTGGGATCGCGCAGCAGGGCCCGGGCAATGGCGATGCGCTGGCGCTCTCCGCCGGATAATCTTATGCCTCTCTCTCCCACCAGGGTGTCATAGCCCTGCGGCAGCCCCAGGATGAAATCCTGAGCATTGGCCAGGCGGGCGGCTTTTTCGATCTCCGATTGTGCGGCCTCGGTTTTGGCATAGGCGATGTTATCTCTTATAGTCCCGGAGAAAAGCACCACTTCTTGGGTCACGATCCCCATCTGCCGGCGCAGGGAATCCAGCTTGACCCCCTTTACACTGTTCCCGTCGATCGTGATCTCGCCGGAGCTCACATCGTAGAAGCGCGGGATCAGGTTCACGAGAGTGGTCTTGCCCGAGCCCGACCTGCCCACCAGGGCGATGGTCTCTCCGGGATCGGCCTGGAAATTGACCTTTTTCAGGACCTCCTCGCCTTTTTCATAAGAGAAGGAAACGTTCTTGAATTCGATCCGGCCCGAGATCGACCCCAGTTCATATGCGTCAGCAGCCTCCGACACGCTGGGCCGGATATCGATGATCTCAAAGATCCGCTCGGAGGAGGCCAGGGCGTTCTGGACCACAGTGGAGAGGCTCCCTAGGCGGGAGATGGGTTCGGAGATCAGGGCGATACCGGCAAAGAAAGATATAAGGTTCTCCGGGGAGATCCGCCCCGCCACCACTTCCATTCCCCCGTACCAGATGACCGCCAGCAAGGCCAGTACGTTTAGAAAGGCCAGGACCGGGGATTGGGTGACAGAGATCTGGGACTGTTTTAAGGTGAGCCAAAAGCTGTGTTCAGCTTCCTGCCTGAACTTTTCCAGCTCCGACTTTTCCATAGCAAAGGATTTTACGATCTTGACCCCGGAGATCTTTTCCTGAACGATACTGGTCACATCCGCCACTTTTTCCTGGGCGCGGCGGGAAACTTCCCGCATCTCTGCTCCGAAGCGGGAGATGACATAGCTGAACAAGGGTACCACCAGGGCGGCGATCAGGGTCAGTCTCCAGTTAAGATAAAAAAGATAACCCAAAACTCCCACCAGGGTGATCAGGTTGGGAGCCATCTCGGTCACCGAGGAGATGACCGCGGTCTGCACGTTCTGGATATCGGAGCCGGCCCGGGACATCACCTCTCCGGTGCGCCACTTGGAAAAAAAATCCAGGGAGAGGTCTTGCAGGTGGCGATAAAGCTGGACCCTGAGATCGGTGACCAGCCGGTGTCCGGCAAAAGCCATCAAGTAACCCTGTCCGTAATGGGACAATCCCCGAAGTAATGAGAGCAGCAGGCCGCCCAGGATGACCAGGTTCAAAAGGGTGAAGTTCTTATCGCCGATGGCGGAGGAAAGCTTGCCGATGAGCGGCACCAGCAGGATGTTGCATAAGGAGAAGATCAGCATGCAGAACATGGCGCCCACGATCTGCCGGCGGTAAGGCCTAAGATAAGCTATCAGTCTAAGATAAAGTTTCACTTAAAATGTCCTCTACGATCTTATTCGCAGCCCCGGACCTGACCATGAGAGAGTTGAGTTCCTTTTCCATGTTCCGAAGTATAGAGGGATGGGAGAGCAGATCTATTATCTTTTCGGCCGCTTCTTTGGGCTTGATCGAACCGCGCATCTCCGGGACGATCTCCCGTCCGGCCTTGATATTGGGAAGGGCAAAATATTTGGTCTTCCGATTGACCTCAAAAGCAATGAGCCTTTTTAGGAAGTACCCCAAAAGCGGGATGGAAGTGAGGTAGTGCATGCTCCCTTCCAGGGGGATAACTGCTGGATTATCCAGGGGGAAGATCACCAGCATGGGTATTCCCGCGGAGGCGATCTGGGCGGTATTGGTGCCGGGGATGGTCACTGCCAGGTCCGCCGCAGAGATGGAATCGAAGGTCGCCAGAACATCAAACAGGGAATGCTCGGGATATTTTTCGATATCTTCGACAGTGATGAAAGGGGAGAGGATCAGTATCAGTTGGACTTCGGGGACCCGCTTTTTTAAGAGCTTGATTATCTTTTTATAAAGGGGCAGCATATGCGCGATCTCCCAGTGGCGGCTGCCCGGCATAAAAGCCAAGGTCAGTCGGTCAGGCTTCAGGTGCCAGTGGCTCTGCACCTTTTCCCGGGGTTGGACCTGGATGGAATCGGTCATAAGATCGCCCACTACTTTGGCCTTTTCCTCGTTCTTGAAGTGGGAATCATCGGGAATATAAAATTTAGAGAAGACATTTCTCCAGCCGATGTGTTTTCCGGCCAGATAGGCATAGGCCTTATAGTTCAGTTTCTTGGCGATGAGCGTGGCATGCAGAAGGTCCCCGCCTAAAAACAGCACCACTCCCTGGTATTGCGGGGTATAGGGGAGGGGGCCGGCCAGCAGCCACCTCTTATATTCCTCTGCAGATACGATCTTGTCCACTTTAAGGATCTTCTGGGCGAACTCCACTTCGCGTCCGGAAGCGTATTGGCAGGGGGTGATGAACAGGATCAAGCGCGCCTCGCGTTTCTTCTCCTTGAACTTTTCCGCGAGGGGCTTGACCAGGGCCGATAGTTCACCGGGGCTGTTGGCGACCAGGACGATGTCCATAGAGGAACTAATAGCCCAGCTCCCTGACCACCGCTTCCAGCTGGCAGGGGATCTTGATGGGTTTGACCAGGCAGTATTTGACGGCGGTGTCCGGATCTTTTAGGCCATGGCCGGTCAGGACGCAGACGATCAGAGAACCATCGGGGATCTTGCCTTCTTTCACTCTTTTCAGCATTCCCGCCACTGAAGCCGCTGAGGCCGGCTCGCAGAAAACCCCCACACGGGATGCGACCAGATTATAAGCCGCGATGATCTCTTCGTCGGTCACAATAGAAATGGAGCCGCCCGACTCTTCCGCGGCTGCCACCGCTCCCTTCCAGCTGGCCGGGTTGCCGATGCGGATGGCGGTAGCAATGGTCTCCGGTTTCTCTACCGGTTTGCCCAAAACTATGGGGGCCGCTCCCGCGGCCTGAAAGCCGGTCATCTTGGGAAGCTGGCTGATTTGTTTTTTATCATAATATTCCTTATAACCCTTCCAGTAAGCGGTGATGTTGCCGGCATTGCCAACGGGGATGCAGTGATAATCCGGAACGGCTTGTAATTGGTCGCAAACTTCAAAAGCTCCGGTCTTTTGCCCCTCGATGCGGAAAGGATTGATGGAGTTCACGATCTCTACCGGATACTTTTCGCCGATCTTCCTCACCAGCTCCAGGGCCTGGTCAAAATTGCCGTCCACCTCAAAAACTTTGGCGCCGTGCATCAGGGCCTGGGCCAGTTTTCCCAGGGCGATCTTGCCTTCCGGGATTATCACGATGCAGTCCATTCCGGCGTGGGCGGCATAGGCGGCGGCGGAGGCGGAGGTGTTGCCGGTCGAAGCGCAGATGACCGCTTTTTTCCCGGCTTCTTTGGCCTTGGAAATGGCCAGCGTCATGCCCCGATCCTTGAAGGAGCCGGTAGGATTGGCGCCTTCGAACTTTAAATAGACCTGGCATTTGGTCAGATCGGAGAGGGCGGGGGCGTGGATCAGCGGGGTATTACCCTCATAAAAAGTAATGACCGGGGTTTTTTCGGTCACGGGTAGGTATTTGCGGTAGGTTTCTATGACTCCCTTGTAACGCATAAGAAGTTTGAATTATACCATAAAAACGGCAGGTTTTATATTTTGAGCGCTTCTCTGGGAATGTTGACTCGTCCGGAGGCCTTGAGCGGAGCGGTGACCGTTACTCCCAGGGTGCCCGCAGAGATCGAACCTTCAACGCGGTAATCCAAGTACATTTTCCCGGCCAGGATGCTGGCCACCACATTTAAAGCCGCGTCCAGAACCCGGTCAAAACGCACAAAGGTAGATAAAGTTATGGATTTGGTCTGATTGGCGGGCAGATTGAAACCGGCCCGGTTTTCCGACAGCAACTCGCGATCGTTGACATAGATCTTGTAGGAGTAACCGCTGATATCGAGGGGAATAGGATTGTTATTTGCCACATTGAAGAAGAAATCCAGTTGAACGCCTTCCAGGGTGACCCTGGATACCCGGGAATCCAGGTAAGTGACTTTGGGGGGTTCCAGGGAGACGCAACCGGCGATGAACATTGAAGCCAGCAGCAGAATGAATATTTTTTTCATGGTTCGAATATTATATCATATATGTTATAATCTTAAAAATCATGAAGTATTCAGCGCCGCGCGGCACCTGCGATATTCTGCCGGAGGAAACTCCTATCTGGCAGGCCGTGGAGCGGACCTGCCGGCGGCTGTTCGCTATTTATAACTATAAGGAGATCCGCACTCCAGTTTTTGAAGCCACCGAGCTTTTTTCCCGCTCCATCGGGGAAACCACCGATATCGTTTCCAAGGAAATGTATACTTTTACCGACCGAAAAGGCCGCAGTTTGACCCTACGGCCGGAGGAGACCGCTCCTGTAGTACGGGCCGGCCTGGAGAACAATTTGATCTCCAAGGACCAGATCACCAAGCTCTACTATTTCGGCCCCATGTTCCGCTATGAAAGACCGCAGGCCGGCCGTCAGCGGCAATTCCATCAGGCGGGAGTTGAGGTCTTTGGCTCAGATGATCCCTTGATAGATGTGGAAGTGATCGTTCTGGCGGAGCAGATATTCAATCGCTTGGGTCTTTTAGATCTGGAAGTGGACCTGAATTCAGTGGGATGCGGCCAGTGCCGGCCGGAATTCATAAAGAAGCTCAAGGCATATTTTAAGGGCGATATCAAAAAGATGTGCGAAGAATGTCAGAAGCGTTTGGAGGCGAATCCCCTCCGGATCCTGGATTGCAAGGAGGGGCCTTGCCAGAATTATATCGAAAAGGCGCCGGCCGCTATGGATACCATCTGTCCGGATTGTAAGGGTCATTTTAAAGCGGTGCTGGCCGGTATAGAGTCGGTGGGGCTCAAATATAAGATAAATAATCGCCTGGTGCGGGGCCTGGATTATTATACCCGCACCACCTTTGAGGTGGTATCCCGTCAATTGGGCGCGCAGAACGCGGTCTGCGGAGGCGGCAGATATGACACCCTGGTCGAGGAATTGGGAGGCAAGCCCACTCCGGCCATGGGTTTTGCCATCGGCTTGGAGCGCTTGATCAAGGTTTTAGAAGCCCAAAAGCCGGATACGGCTTCACGCAAAAAGAGGCTGAGCTTATATATTGCCACTTTAGGGGAGGAGGCGAGAGGGGTGGGGTTTGACATCCTCGATAAATTGCGCCGGGCCGGCATATCCGCGGACATGGATTTTATCGGCAAGAGCCTGAAGGCCCAGATGAAAGCGGCGGACCGGGAGGGTGCGCGGCAGGTATTGATCATCGGAGAAGATGAGTTGAGATCCGGCAAAGCCATATTAAGGAACATGAGAACTGCCAGTCAGGAGGAGATCGCATGCGACGCACGCATAATTGTGGAGAAATTACAGCCGCTGACGTAGACCGGGAAGTCTATCTTTTAGGCTGGGTCCATCGCCGCCGGGATCACGGCGGGTTGATCTTTATCGACCTGCGCGACCGCTCCGGCCTGGTGCAGATCACATTCAAGCAGGAGGACAAGAAACTGCACGCCGAGGCCGAAAAGCTGCGCAGCGAATTTGTGGTCCAGGTGCAGGGAAAAGTGGTCCGGCGCAGCCCTGAGACCGTTAATCCCAGCCTAAAGACCGGGCAGATCGAGGTTATGGCCAATGACCTGGAGATACTTAACACTTCCAAGACCCCGCCGCTGGAAGTGGCCGATGCCTCGACCGAGCCGGACGAAATGGTACGGCTCAAGTACCGATATATCGACCTGCGCAAGGACCGCATGCGCGAGAATCTCATCTTCCGCCACAAGATCATCAAGGCCATGGCGGATTATCTGGATGAACAGGGTTTCCTGGAGATCGAAACCCCATACCTTACCAAGTCCACCCCCGAGGGGGCGCGCGACTTTTTGGTGCCCAGCCGGATGAACCCGGGCAAATTCTACGCCCTGCCGCAGTCTCCCCAGCTCTTCAAGCAGATCCTCATGATCGCCGGAATGGAAAAATATTTCCAGGTGGTGCGCTGTTTCCGCGACGAGGACCTGCGGGCCGACCGACAACCGGAATTCACCCAGTTGGATCTGGAGATGTCATTTGTGACCCGGGACGACATCATAAATGTGATCGAGGGCCTGATGAAGCACGCCTTGGATGAGCTGGAAAAAGACATCGATCAGTATCGCGGCAAGACCATCCCCAAGATCAATCTGCCTTTTCCGCGCATGACCTGGGATGAGGCCATGAGCCGTTTCGGCACCGATAAACCGGATCTGCGTTTCGGATTGGAACTTATCGACATCTCCGACCTGGTCCAGGATACCGAATGCGCCATCTTCGCCAAGACCGTGGCCAAGGGCGGGGTGGTAAAATGCATAAATGTCAAACAAGCAGAGAAGAAGTTGTCCAGGGCGGAATTGGAAAAAATGGAGGACTTTGCCAAGGGTTTGGGGGCCAAAGGACTGGCCTGGATGGTGCTGACCGGGGAGGGCCCCAAATCACCTCTGGCCAAGTTTTTCAAGGAAGAAGAGCTGGAGCTGATCTTCACCCGTACCAAGGCGGAGAATGGGGATGTCTTGCTTTTCGTGGCCGACCTGATCGATATTGTCTGTCCGGTCCTGGGCGCGGTGAGGCTGGAATTGGGCCGGAAGTTAAAACTGATCGACCACGAAAGTTACCATTTCCTCTGGATCATAGATTTCCCCTTGCTGGAATACTCCGAGACCGAGAAGCGCTGGGTCTCCCGCCACCATCCCTTTACCGCCCCGCAGGGCAGGTGGGATGACATCGAAGAGCGCTTCCTGAAGGACCCCGGCAAGATCAAGGCCCAGGCCTATGATTTTGTGCTTAACGGGGAGGAGATGGGGGGCGGATCCATCCGTATCCATCGCAGCGACATTCAGGAAAAGATATTCAAGATCCTGGGATTAAAAGCGGAAGAGGTCAAGCTGCGTTTTGGTTTCCTGCTGGAAGCCTTGGAGTTTGGCGCGCCGCCGCACGGCGGAATAGCTTTGGGACTGGATCGACTGGTGATGATGCTGGCGGGAATGGAATCCATCCGCGATGTGATCGCTTTCCCCAAGACCCAATCGGCCTTATGCCCGCTTACCGGAGCGCCGGATGTGGTGGATGCCAAGCAGTTAAAAGAACTTCACATTAAACCGGCCGTTTAAATGGCTTCTTCGCTGGGGAGGGGTCCAGTTTTGGGCTGCAGCACTCCGCCGGAAACTATATATTTAAAAGCAGCCTCGGTCCTCATTTCCAGCAGGATAACTTCCTGAGCGGGGACCATGATCAGAAAACCAGTGGCGGGGGTGGGGGTGTTGGGGATAAAAATGTTAATGAGCTTCCCCTTGACCTTTTTCTCTATCTCCTCGGAGGCGTCAGAGGTCACAAAACCCACGGTATAAATGCCCTTGCGGGGGTATTCCACCACGCAGGCCCGGCGATACTCCTCACTGCCCTTATGGATGAAGAGCACATCGTTGATCTGCTTGGCGGAGGTGTAGATGCTCTTGACGATGGGCACATGGTAAAGGATCTGTTCTCCTAATTGGAAGATCTTGGCGCCGAAGACGTGGGTGGCAAAGTATCCGGTCAGGAAAATAATGACGATAGTGATGATGAAGCCCAGGCCGGGGAGGGGATGCCCTATGAAAAGGGCGATGATGTTGCCCAGGATACCATCCAAGAAGCTGAACATGAAGAAAAGCAGCCAGATGGTGACCAGCAGGGGCAGGATGGTGATCAATCCGCGCAGAAAGTAATTGCTCAGTCGATTCCATATCATAATGCGGTAAATTATACTACTTGACACGAATTCACGCAAGAACCTATAATAAGCGCGTAAGGAGGGAACAAAATGTCGGAAACAACAGCCTATATCCTGGTGGAGTCGCTTCCCGGAAAAGCCATTGAATTGGTGAACGTGGTCAAGGGGATCAAGGGGGTCAAGACCGTCCATCTGGTGACCGGCCCTTATGACGTGATCGCCTTTGTGGAAGCCCCGGACCTAAAGTCCCTGGGTGAGCTGATAGTCAAGAAGATCCAGTCCACTGGATTCGTGGCGCGCACCTTGACCTGCATCACCGTAGAACAGTAAGCTAATCTAATCCGCGGGCGGTTTCTTCGGCTTTAACAAAGAGCAGGCGGTTGATAGCTGAAAGGTAGGCCTTAGCAGAAGCGATAATAATGTCGGTAGAGGCCCCGTGCCCCACAAAGATCCTCTCATCTTCTTTTATCCTTACCGTCACTTCCCCCTGAGCGTCAGTCCCGCCGGTGATGGCCTGGATGACAAAATCCAAAAGCTGGGGCTTGATCCGGGTAAGCTTCTGGATCGCGATGAATACCGCGTCCACCGGTCCGGTGCCTTCTGCGGTTTCGGTCATTTCCTGCCCTTTATATTTTAGGGTAACCTCGGCTTTGGGCTTTAAGTGAGTGCCGGATTTGACAGCTACGGTCTCTATCGTATAGGTTTCCGGCACCACATAGACCTCTTCCGATACGATGATCTCCAGGTCGCGGTCGGAGATCTCTTTTTTCTTGTCCGCCAGATCCTTAAAGCGAGCAAAAGCCTTTTCCAGGTTATCCTCGGTCAACTGATAGCCCATGTCCTTTAGTTTATCGGCAAAAGCATGGCGTCCGGAATGCTTGCCCAAAACCAATTTGGATTCAGTGAGGCCGATATCTAATGGAGACATGATCTCATAGGTTTCCCGGGCGCGGAGCACGCCGGCCTGATGGATGCCGGCTTCGTGCGCAAAGGCATTAGCTCCCACCACTGCCTTGTTGGGCTGGACCAAAAGACCGGTCAGATTGGACACCAGGCGGCTGGTCTTATAGATCTCGGTCGTCACTATCCCGGTTTCGCAATCAAAGAAGTCTCGGCGGGTCTTGATACCCATTACGATTTCTTCCAGGGAAGCGTTGCCGGCTCGCTCCCCGATGCCGTTGATGGTGCACTCTACCTGGCTGGCTCCGGCCCTGACCGCGGCCAGGGAATTGGCAGTGGCCAATCCCAGGTCATTGTGGCAATGCACGCTGATGGTAACGTTCTTTTCTTTTATTTGCGGCACGTTCTTGATGATATTCTCGATCAGCGCACCGAATTCCCAGGGTGTAGTATAACCCACAGTGTCGGGGACATTGATGGTTGAAGCTCCCGCCTCGATCACCGCCGCGATCACTTTATAAAGGAATTCCGGATCGGAGCGTCCTGCGTCCTCCGGGGAGAATTCCACATCCGGGCAGAGAGATCTGGTCAGCTTGACCATATCGGCGGCCTGTTTTAATACCTGATCCGGCGTCATCCTGAGTTTTTTTTCCATATGGATGGGGGAGGTGGCAAGGAAAGTATGGATCCTCGGCCGCTCAGAGTGCTTTACCGCTTCCCAAGCGCGCTCGATGTCCTCTTTGCGGGCGCGCGCCAAAGAGCAAATTATAGGGCCCTTGATAGACTGAGCGATGGCCTTGACCGACTCAAAATCTCCCGGAGAAGCTATCGCAAACCCGGCCTCAATGGCATCCACCTTGAGCCTGGCGAGCTGGCGGGCGATCTCCATCTTTTCTTCGGGATTGAGTGATGCGCCGGGGCACTGTTCGCCGTCCCTCAAAGTGGTATCGAATATTTTGATCTTTCTCATTGGTTGAATTTTAGCATAATGCTGAAATTTATTAAAGAAGAAAGCGATAAAAGAATAGATATGGACATAGGACCTGTGCATCGAGCCCCTGGAGCTTTAGTTGAGGTTTGGAGGAAAAATCCCAGTTTCAGGCGTCAACAAGTATCCTCTACGGTGGATGCCCTGGCTTCGGTTTTCGTGCGTTCCCCCTATTCAGAATTCCCGGATCATTTCGGGGAGGAATTTGCCAGATTACGAAAAGTATTGGGAAATATTGATTTTAAGGGGAGAGAAGCTTTGGTGGCCGGCTGCGGGAGTTCGGCCGAGGAGGCCTTATTATTGCTGGATAATTTTCCCGGTTTATCCCGGGTGCATTTAGTGGATTGGTATCGGCCCCATATCGATCGGCTGGAAACTGTTTTAAGGTGGTGGGCCCGCAACGATCCAAAACGAGATTACTCAAAGATAGAAATACACCTGGCGAATCTTATGAGTTTGGATTCTTTCGGATCGGGTTCCTTAGATCTAATATACAGTCATTATGTGTTTGAACATATACAAGGGCCTAATGGCTTGCCTGATCTGGAGACCATCGGAGAAATTGCGGGGGAGTTGAGAAGGGTTTCAGCGGGGGGAGGGGTTCAATTTTTGCTGGAATATAATCCGATGCCAGAAGTAATTAAAATATTTGAAAATTTGGGAATTTATCGGGTGAGTACTCAGCCCGATATTTGGAGGAAGGTTAGATAATGGGCGCG
>Ga0315295_10001987_pt1 | contig 17415 bp, 11 predicted proteins | sample YL17G14_0_MG_FD_204453 | JGI IMG/M metagenome (GOLD analysis project Ga0315295, IMG submission 204453) | Sediment microbial communities from Yellowstone Lake, YNP, Wyoming, USA - YL17G14_0 | ecosystem: Environmental > Aquatic > Freshwater > Lake > Sediment | place: USA: Wyoming | collected... | reverse complement strand
TAAAAAATAAATTATATACGAAAGACACAGGCATAGATATGAATTTAATAATAATTATAAAAAATTATATGAAAAAAATGGAATGATATTTTCCGGCATAAACCCCGACTCAACTCTAATCGAAATTATTGAATTAAAAAACCATCCATGGTTCCTTGCCTGCCAATTCCATCCGGAATTTAAATCAAAACCGGATAAAACCCACCCGCTTTTCCGTGCCTTTATAAACGCCGCCATAAATCATAAATAAAAAATTTATAGTTTGATTTATTCTAATCATAATTATATAATGTAGGAGTTTGTGCTGTATTTTTAATCATTTTTTGCCTTTTTTTTGGACAAGATAAGATAAGGAGAGGTGAATGCCCAGGAGAAATGACATAAGGAAAGTATTAATAATCGGCTCAGGCCCTATAATTATCGGGCAGGCCTGCGAATTTGACTATTCCGGAACACAAGCCTGTAAAGCCCTTAAAGAAGAAGGGTATGAGGTTGTGCTTGTAAACTCAAATCCCGCAACCATCATGACAGATCCGGGCATGGCTGACAAAACCTATATCGAACCTTTGACTGCCGAATGTTTAGAAAAGATTATAGAAATAGAAAGGCCCGACGGTCTTTTATCAAATCTCGGCGGCCAGACAGGGCTTAATCTCTCATCTACTCTTTACAAAAAGGGCGTATTGCAGAAATACGGCGTAGAAATCATAGGCGTCAAGGCTGATGCTATTGAGCGCGGGGAAGACCGCATTGTCTTTAAAGAAACTATGAATAAACTCGGCATAAGCGTTCCTAAATCCGACCCTTCTCATTCCGTCGAAGAAGCGGAGAAAATCGCGGAAAGGCTGGGATATCCTGTTGTATTACGCCCCGCATATACGCTGGGCGGAACAGGAGGCGGCATCGCCTACAACGTCGAGGAATTGAGAATAATAGCGGCGCGCGGGCTCGCCGCAAGCATTGTGCATCAGGTGCTTGTTGAAGAATCTGTAATCGGCTGGGAAGAACTTGAGCTTGAAGTCGTGAGGGACCAGAAGGGCCAGAAAATTACAGTATGCTTCATCGAAAACATAGATGCTATGGGTATCCATACGGGCGACAGTTTCTGCGCAGCGCCTATGCTTACCGTGCCTTTTAAACTGCAAAAGAAAATGGAGGATCTATCATATAAAATTGTTGACGCAATAGGTGTGGTAGGCGGGACAAACATCCAATTCGCCCACAATCTAAAAGATGACGGGCTGGTTGTGATTGAAATAAACCCGAGAACATCGCGTTCTTCCGCGCTTGCCTCAAAAGCAACAGGTTTTCCCATAGCAAGGATATCCACTAAACTTGCCGCTGGTATCACCATGGATGAAATTCCTTACTGGAGAAAAGGAACGCTTGAAAAATACGAACCGTGGGGAGAATATGTAGTAATAAAATTTGCCAGATGGGCATTTGAGAAATTCCCAACCGCCAAAGATATACTCGGAACACAGATGAAAGCCGTCGGCGAAGTTATGAGCATCGCTAAAAATTTTAAAGAAGCGTTTCAAAAATCAATAAGGAGTCTCGAGATAAAAAGATACGGCCCGGGTTTTGCCAAGGATTTCAATTCATTATCCCTCGACAGATTAAAAGAAAGACTGGCATATCCCTCAAGCGAACGCATCTTTCTTATGTATGAAGCGCTGCGCAAAGGCGTGGATGTAGGCGAACTGTATAAAATGACGCATATACACACCTGGTTTATCAAAGAAATGAAGGAACTGGTGGATTTTGAAGAAGAGCTCCTCAAATATAACTGGAAAGATCTGCCGAATGAAAAACTTAAGAAGGCAAAGGAATGGGGGTTCGGAGACAAATATCTGGCGGATGTCATATTTAAAGTGAAGGAGGCTGGGGTAAGAAAAAAGAGAAAATCTATTGGTTTAAAAGCCTCATTTGAAGCAGTTCCCGTGAGCGGCGTCAAAAACGCCGCATATTATTACTCAACATTTAATGCCAAAGATTCGGTTCCGGTATCCTCGAATAAAAAAGTAATGATTTTAGGCGGGGGGCCGAATAGAATCGGGCAGGGCATAGAATTTGATTATACATGCGTCCATGCGGCTTTCGCATTGCGGGACGAAGGGATAGAATCAATCATGGTAAACTGCAATCCCGAAACCGTATCTACGGATTATGATACGTCAAATAAATTGTATTTTGAGCCTTTAACCGTAGAAGATGTCTTAGCAATATACGAAAAAGAAAAACCTATGGGCGCGATAGTTCAATTCGGCGGACAAACACCTCTAAATATAGCTCAGGAATTAAAAGACAACGGTGTTAAAATATTAGGCACGACGACCGAAAGTATAAATCTTGCGGAAGACAGGGGGCGTTTCCGTGATGTAATAATTAAACTTGGCATACCTCAGCCGGAAAGCGGAACAGCGCGCTCTGTCGAGGAGGCAGTCAAAATAGCAAACAAGATAGGGTATCCTATGATGGTAAGGCCTTCCTATGTATTGGGCGGGCGCGGGATGCAGATTGTATACGACGAAACAATGCTTATTGACTACGCAACCCAGGCTATCCAAGTCAGCCCTGAACACCCTATGCTAATTGACAGATTTCTTGAAAATGCGGTTGAAACCGAAGTCGATGCGCTCTGTGACGGAAAAGAAACTTTCATAGGCGCGATCATGGAACATATAGAATTAGCCGGCATCCATTCGGGCGATTCGGCTTGCGCTATTCCCCCGAGAACAATAAAGGAAGAGCATCTCAAGACAATAGAAAAATACACTGATCGAATCTCGAAGGAACTAAAAGTCGTAGGCCTTATTAACATTCAATTCGCTATCTGTGAAAATAAAGTATACATCCTTGAAGCAAATCCCAGGGCATCAAGAACCGTACCTATAGTGTCAAAAATCACAAATATGCCCATTGCGCGCATCGCGACACTACTTATGCTCGGTAAAAAAATAAAGGATTTCCCGGAATTAAAAAAACGTAAAATACCGTATGTCGGGGTGAAAGAAGCTGTATTCCCGTTTAATATGTTCCCCGGCGTTGATCCCTTGCTCGGCCCAGAAATGAAAGCGACGGGCGAAGTAATGGGCATAGCGGATACATTCGGCCTTGCGTTTTTTAAAGCGGAAGAGGCGGCGGGTTCAACGCTCCCTTTAAAAGGGAATATTTTGCTGACTGTCTCTGAAAAAGATAAGAAAGGGCTTCTGCCAATCGCAGAAAAGCTGAAAAAATTAGGGTTTAACATTTTTACGACCGAAGGCACAGGTCAATTTTTAAAAGAGCGCGGCGTAGAAAATACCATTATCAAAAAAATCCATGAAGGAAGGCCCAATATATCCGATGCGATAAGAAATAATGAAATTAATCTTATTATCAACACACCTCTTGGAAGAAGCGGCAAATACGACGATAGCTACATCCGCACAATGGCAATTCAATATAAAATTCCGTATATAACCACGCTTGCAGCGGCACAGGCAAGCGTAGAGGGAATTATAGCTGTCGGGAAACAAAAAAATGTGCCTAAATCACTGCAGGATTATTATAAATCTTTAGACAAAAATACCGAGGCTGTCTTTGAAAATAAAAATAGGTAATATTCTTAATGTTCCGTTAGATATCTTATTTTCAAAGCACAGATTGGCACAGATCGCATGGCATGCGGTTCGCTTTCACAGATGATCGCAGATGAAAGGCGCAGACAATCACAGATATTACGTAAATCTTCGCTAATTTGCGGGTTCCATCTGTGCTAATCTGTGAAAAACAATTGTTTAACATCCAATCTGTGATTATCTGTGTATATATAAAAATAATGTAATGCAGCTATTAAAATAACACAATGAAAATAAAAATAGGATTTGACAACGAAAAATATCTGAAGGAACAGACACACGCCATCCTTGAAAGGGTAAGAAAATTCGATAATAAACTGTATCTTGAGTTCGGCGGAAAACTTATTTTTGATTACCATGCCTCGAGGGTCCTTCCCGGTTTTGATCCTAACGTAAAAATGCGGCTTTTGCAGATGCTGAAAGATAAAGCCGACGTTCTTTTGTGTATATACGCGGGCGATATAGAAAGAAGGAAGGTCAGGGCGGACTTCGGAATAACTTATGACGCTGACGCTATGAAACTTATAGACGACTTAAGAAGCTGGGGCATCAACATATTGGCCGTAGTTATTACAAGATTTAACAATCAACCTGCCGCAAAAATATTTAAAAATAAATTGGAAAGAAGGCATATAAAGGTTTATACCCACCGCTTCACGAAAGGTTATCCGACAGATATCGATGCAATAGTAAGCGACGAGGGTTACGGTGTAAATGAATATATCGAAACAAAAAATCCGTTAGTCATAGTTACCGGGCCCGGCCCCGGCAGCGGAAAACTTGCCACATGCCTTTCGCAGTTATATCATGATTATAGAAGGGGCATTTCTTCCGGATACGCAAAATTTGAAACATTCCCTATATGGAATCTGCCTCTTAAGCATCCTGTCAACATAGCATACGAAGCAGCAACCGCAGATATAAGAGATTTCAATTTAGTAGATCCGTTTCATTTAGAGGCATACAAAAAGACGGCTATCAATTATAACCGGGATGTCGAAATATTTCCTGTTTTAAAAAGAATACTTGAGAAAATAACGGGTTCGGAGTCCCATTATAAGTCGCCTACCGACATGGGTGTAAACAGGGCAGGATTCGGAATAGTGGACGATAATATCGTGAGAAAAGCCGCTATGCAGGAAGTAATCAGAAGGCACTTCAGGTATGCCTGCGAATATTTGCTCGGTTTCGTCGATAAGGAAACCGTGGACCGCGTTGAAATTTTAATGAAGGAACTGAATCTAAATCCGGAAGATAGGATTGTGGTAGAACCCGCGCGCAAAGCCGCAGAGGAAGCGCAGAAAAAAAATAAAGGCAATGACGGCATTTTCGTCGGCGCCTCAATCGAACTTTATGACGGCAGAATTATTACGGGAAAGAATTCTCCTCTTATGCACGCTACGTCAAGCGTTATTATGAATGCGATAAAAGTGCTTGCAGATATACCTGATAACCTGCATCTATTGCCTCCGGATATAATTGAATCCATAGGGGCATTAAAAGAAAACATACTTAACTCAAAAACTGTAAGTTTGAATCTTGACGAAACGCTTATTGCTCTTAGCATAAGCGCGGCCATAAATGCTACGGCAAAATCGGCAATGGAAAAACTTAAAGAACTTCGCGGTTGCGAAGTCCACATGACTCATATACCCACCTTAGGTGACGAAGTGGGTTTAAGAAGGCTTGGCGTAAATTTAACCAGCGACCCGAATTTTTCTTCTAAGAGCCTATTTGTAGGCTGATACTAACTAAAAGAGAAAGGACAAAAAATGAGCGGCATATTCGGCGTTATTTCCAAAAACAATTGCAACGAAATTTTATTTTACGGCACAGATTACCATTCGCATTTAGGAACGGAATACGGCGGCATGGCAACATTGGCCGGTAACTTTACACGGCACATTCATGACATCAGTCAGACGCAATTCAAATCAAAATTTTTCGAAGATTACAGAAAGATGGAGGGAAATAAAGGCATAGGAGTCATAAGCGCGCTTGAAGAACAGCCCATTTACCTAAATTCAAAATTCGGTCCATTTTGCATAGTTACCAACGGTCTGATTGAAAATGCGAGTGAGATAGCTGTAGAACTTATGAAAAAAGGCCATTCGTTTACCGAAGTAAGCAAGGACGGCGCAAACGCGACGGAATTGATTGCAAAATTAATAAGCCAGGGACAAAATATTATAGAAGGCATAGAAATGATGTTTGATTTGATACGCGGCTCCTGTTCGCTTTTGATACTGCATGAAGACGGAATATATGTCGCGAGGGATAGATGCGGTTATACGCCGCTCATTGTCGGACAAAGGGATGACGCCATAGCCATTACTTCCGAGACATGCGCATTCACAAATTTAAATTTTAATATAATAAAATATATGGAGCCGGGCGAAATAATCCTTATTAACGAAAACGGCATGACAGAAAAAAGGAAAGGCAGAAAAACAAACCAGGTTTGCGCGTTTTTATGGATTTATACCGGATTCCCCGCATCAAGCTATGAAGGCATAAACGTGGAAACCGTAAGGGAGCGATGCGGCCGTTTTCTAGCGAAACACGATACGGATATAAAAGTGGATGTGGTATCAGGCGTGCCGGATTCAGGCATTGCGCACGCCATCGGATACGCTATGGAAAGCGGAAAACCGTACAGGCGGCCTTTAGTAAAATATACGCCCGGATACGGGAGAAGCTATACTCCGCCGTCGCAAGAGAAGCGCGATTTAGTGGCGAAAATGAAATTAATCGCCATTAAAGAAATTATCGAAGGCAATAGAATCATTGTTTGCGAAGATTCTATAGTAAGGGGGACGCAGCTCAAAAATTTTACAATAAAAAAACTATGGGATGCCGGCGCGAAAGAAGTCCATGTAAGGCCTGCATGCCCGCCTCTAATGTTTCCGTGCAGATTTAATCTTTCAACGCGAAGCATCAATGAGCTTGCGGCGCGCAGAGCGATTCGAAGCATCGAAGGCCATGACTTAGAAGATGTTCACGAGTATATAGACAATAAAACCGATAAATACAAGAAGATGGTCGATTGGACTGCGAATGACCTCGAGGTTACCACGCTCAGGTATCAGGCTATCGATGACATGGTGAAGGCGATAGGCCTGCCGAAAGAGAGGCTATGCCTATATTGCTGGACAGGGGAGTGCCCCTCATGCGACAAGCCCTGCAATAAGACGAGTAAAACCGAAAAAGGCGTAGCGTAATCCTTATTTCTCCTTTTTAATCCTTGTCTATCCTTATTTTTCCTTATTCCTGATTTATTCAAATTACAAATGATAAGCAAAAAGACGAAGTCTGTGGAAAAACAAAACGAGCCCTCTAACCCTGACCCTCACCGCATAACAATAAACCTATCACTTATTCAAAATTTTGTTTATTGCCAATACGCCAAGAATAAGAATGGCTATAGCTACAATAAATTTGACTTTCTTTTCAGGGATTGCCTTCAGGGTGTGGGCAGCGAAAGGAACCGATAATATGGCTCCTGCCATAAGCCAGGGCGCCAGCGTCCAGTCAACCTTAGATTTAAGAAAAAAATACATTAATATACCGACAAAACATGTTACGCTTTCCGCGAGTGATGTGATACCGACGGCATTTTTAACTCCTATTCCGGACAGAATCTGGCCGCCCATAACTAGCGGGCCATAACCACCTCCGCTAATACCTTTATTAAAAGATGCTATCGAACCTAACACCAATATTTTTCTCCACGTAAAGCGCGGCACGCGATTTAGCATGGCCAGAATAATAATACCCATAATTATGATTATTAACCCTATCCAGATTTTCAATACCTTTAGAGGTAGTTTTACCGCTAAAAAAACCGCTATAATAACGCCTATTGCGCTAAAAACAGAAAGGGCTAAAGCTACCTTCGTATCTCTCGAACCGCGTCTAAAATCAACATTATTTAGGCTATGGTGAAAAAAAGCAGCAGAGAAGCCTGTGACAAATTCAGACATCAAAATGGCAGGCACTATCTGCAAAGGTTCGTAGCCCATAAGCAATAATATTGGTGCCAAAATAGTCCCGTAACCCATGCCCAAAGATGAATCCATGAACTCGCATACAAATGCCATCGGGATTATTAATAGTGCGCTGATATTCATGTTATCTCTTTTCAGGTTAAATTAGAAAGTTTTACGGCTTCCATACGTTTTGAAATATAATCTCTTATTTCCTTAAAAATCTTTGTGATTTTTTCTTCTTTTTCGAGCGGGGTATGAGAAAAGAAATATTTGCTTACTGACGCCGTCGGCGCCAATGCGCCGTCCATTAATCTAACAATCTGCGCTATGCTGATTTTATCAGCGGGCTTTGCAAGGGCATACCCGCCGCCAAGGCCTTTTTTTGTCTTTAAGTAGTGATTTTGTTTCAGCATTAAAAATAATTGCTCTAAATACTTTTTGGAAATGCCGTATTCCGCGCATATATCATTCATCCTTACAAAACCGTTATTTTTGCGGCGCGCAATATAGATTAAACCCAATATTGCGTATTCGCTTTTTGTAGTAAGTTTCATTATACACTCTCTACTTTCTCTATAGAAATTATAGACTAATATATTGAAATTGTCAATTTTTATGCTTTTTTTATTACTGATATGATATAATATCATCCTAATATGAAAGAGAAACTAAAATGTGCGGCATAGTTGGTTATGCAGGCAGGCAAAACGCGAAAGAGATCCTCTTAAACGGCTTAAAAAGGCTTGAATATAGGGGATATGACTCTGCTGGCCTTGCGATAATATCAGACGGCAAAATGCTGTTGCGACGCTCGGAAGGTAAGATTGCGAAGCTTGAGCAGATGCTAAAAAAAGAAAGCCTTCGCGGCACTATTGGCATAGGCCATACCAGATGGGCTACCCATGGAAGGCCGACCGAAGAAAATGCTCACCCCCATACCGACTGCACTAAATCCCTAGTTGTCGTTCACAACGGAATAATAGAAAACTATCTTAATTTAAAAAGAAAACTTCAGAAAGACGGACATGTTTTTAGGTCTGAAACCGATACTGAAATTATAGCGCATCTAATAGAAAAAGAACTGAAAAAATCAAAAAAGAATTTATTAATAGCGGTTCAAAGGGCTATAAGATATTTAGAGGGTTCGTATGCGATCGCTGTAATCTCATTAAGCGACCCTGAAAGAATAGTAGTTGCGCGCCAATTCAGCCCTATTATACTGGGAATATCGGAAAATGATTCATTTGTCGCATCTGATATACCCGCCATTCTTGAATATACAAGAAAAATAATAACCCTTGAAGACGGCGAAACAGCGGAATTAACCAGAGGAAGATTTCAGGTATATTCATCCAAAAATAAAAAAATCACGAAGAAGACCTCCGTTATACCATGGGACCTCGTAACCGCCGAAAAAGGCGGATTTAAACATTTTATGCTTAAGGAAATATTTGAGCAGCCGAGAACTATCGAAGAAACGCTGCGCGGAAGGTATTCGCTCGAAACGGGGGAAATATTTTTTGAAGAAACCAATCTCAAGCCGCAAGATATAAAAAATGTCGACAAAATATTTTTTGTAGCCTGCGGCACTGCCTATCACGCCGGAATAGTAGGGAAGTATCTCGTGGAAAGCATGGCGAAAATACCATGCGAAACCGCGCTTGCATCAGAATTTCGATACTCAAAACCTATAGTTAATGAAAAAAGTTTAGTTATACTAATCACCCAATCAGGCGAGACTGCCGACACCCTGGCTGCTCTAAGAGAAGCAAAAGCACATCATGCTAAGACTCTCGCAATATGTAATGTTCTGGGTTCAACCGCAACGAGGGAAACCGATGGGGTAATATACACACGCACCGGGCCTGAGATCGGTGTGGCATCAACCAAGGCTTTTACCGCACAGCTTTCCATACTTTATTTACTGGCCATACATTACGGCCGTATTAAACGCGCCTTGAATAAACAAAATTCCATCAAACACCTAACCGAATTATGCCTCATTCCCAAGCTGGTAGAAAAGGTTTTAAAACAGAAAAATATTATTGCTTCTACGGCGCAGAAATACTTTAAGAGATTTGATTTCCTGTATCTCGGTAGAAACATAAATTTTCCCATAGCCCTTGAAGGCGCCCTGAAATTAAAGGAGATATCGTACATCCATGCCGAGGGTTATGCCGCCGGCGAAATGAAGCATGGGCCCATCGCGCTCATCGACGGGCAAATGCCGGTTATGGTTATAGCCACGCAAAGTTCTGTTTACGATAAGATCTTAAGCAATATAGAAGAAACGAAAGCGCGAGGCGGAATAGTATTGGCGTTGGCTACCCAAGGAGATAAAAAAATTCTTAGGACCAATATTGATAATGTTTTTTATATGCCGAAAACCAATGAAATGCTTTCTCCTATATTAAACTCTGTGGCCCTTCAATTATTCGCATACTATGTAGCTAATCTCAGGGGGTGCGATATCGACCAGCCCCGCAATCTTGCAAAAAGCGTAGTCGTAGAATGATCAAAGGCGGTATATTAATAATCGATTATGGCTCACAGTATAATCAGTTGATCGCCCGTCGCGTGAGGGAAAGTAAAGCATACTGCAGCATCGTCCCGCCAAATATCAAATTACAAGAAATTAAAAAAATAAACCCCAACGGTATAATACTTTCCGGAGGGCCGTCAAGCGTATACATGAAAAAACGCCCCTCAATAGATAGAGAAATACTCGATTCCGGCATTCCTATACTAGGAATATGTTACGGCATGCAGCTAATCGCAAATATATTAGGAGGCGCAGTTTCAAGAACGGATAAAAGAGAATACGGCAAATCCATGCTTTTTATAAATAATCGATTTAATATATTTGAAGGCATTCCAAATAAAATCATTTCCTGGATGAGCCATGGTGATTATGTTTATAGAATACCCAAGAATTTTATTGGATTAGCCCGCACGCGAAACACAAGATATGCGGCAATATCCGATAAAAAAGGCTTGATTTACGGCGTTCAATTTCATCCCGAAGTCGCTCATACGCAATACGGCGAAAGAATTATTTCAAACTTTTTATTTAAAATATGCGGATGCAAAAAGAACTGGACAATGAAATCCTTTGTAAGAAATTCAATAAAAAAAATAAGACAAACGGTGGGAAAAGAAAAAGTAGTTTTAGGCTTAAGCGGAGGCGTTGATTCTTCTGTCTGCGCCGTCCTTTTAAATAAAGCAATCGGCAGGAATTTATTCTGCATATTTGTCGATAACGGCCTTCTCAGAATGAACGAGACCGAAAGAGTGAGGGATTTATTCGGAAAATATCTCAGGATGAATCTTGTAATAACGAACGCGGAAGACAAATTTTTATCCGAGCTAAAAGGCGTTTATAACCCTGAAAAGAAAAGAAAAATAATAGGAAGGCTCTTTATACGGGTCTTTGAGAAAGAAGCCAAGAAAATTGGACGAGTGAAATATTTAGCGCAGGGTACGCTTTACCCGGATGTTATCGAATCAAAATCAACCTTCGGCGGGCCCAGCGCCGTAATAAAAAGCCACCATAATGTTGGGGGACTGCCCAAAAAAATGGGATTGGAAATTATAGAACCGCTCGGCGAACTATTTAAAGACGAGGTCAGGGCCCTTGGCAAAGAATTGGGTTTACCGAAAGAAATATTATTGCGGCAACCTTTTCCCGGACCGGGCCTTGCAGTAAGGATAATAGGGGAAGTAACCAAAAAGAGGCTCAATATGCTGAGAGAAGCGGATAGTATTCTCATAGAGGAAGCAAAGCGATATAAAATATATTACAACATTTGGCAATCCTTCCCTGTTTTACTTCCGGTAAAGAGCGTTGGAGTCATGGGAGATGAAAGAACTTACGAAAGCGTGATTGCCATAAGAGCCGTAACAAGCAATGACGGCATGACTGCGGACTGGGCAAAATTACCGCATGAATTCCTTGAGAAAATATCGAATCGCATAATTAATGAAGTGAAAGGCGTAAATAGAGTTGTTTACGATATCAGCAGTAAACCGCCGAGCACGATAGAATGGGAATGATTCGGTTTTCGGTGTTCGGTTTTCGGTGTTCGGCCATCGAGAACCGATAACCGAGAACCGATAACCGAACAATAATGTTATACACTATCGAAATCCGCGAGAAAAAAGGTATATATGACGCAGTAGGCGAGGGTGTAAAAAAAGATATCCTCGACCTCGGCATCACCACAGTAGAAGATGTTAAGTTCATACAGGTTTATTTCATAGAAGGCGGCCTAAATCAAAGCGAAATAAAATTAATCTGCGAGAGGCTTCTCACCGACCCTATAACTCAGGAATACACCTATAAAAAATCAAATATCAAAAATCAAAAATCAAAAATAAATCCAAAATCCAAAATCCAAAAAAAATCATATGTTGTCGAGGTGGCGTATAATCCCGGGGTGATGGATCCTGTCGAGGAAAGCGCGAAAAAGGGCATAATGGACTTAGGCATAAAAAAAGAAGTAAGCGTAAAAACGGCCAAGAAATATATTTTAGAAGGTAGGCTTAAAAAAGATGAGATTGATTTCATCAGTGATAAATTGCTGCACAATAAGGCGATTCAGCATATTGTAAAGAGCATTGAACACTCTTTATCAGCATTACCGCCCTATGAGTTTAAAAAAATCGAAGTTGACATATTGAGCGCGGGTTCTCATGAGCTTCTTAAAATAAGCAAAGACGGCCAGCTTTTCTTAAATCTTTACGAAATGACAGCTATAAAGAAATATTTTAAAAAGCTCGGACGCAACCCAACCGACTGCGAACTGGAATCCATAGCGCAGACATGGTCTGAACACTGCAAGCATAAGACACTGCGCGGATTGATCAGGTATAACGGAAAGACAATTAATAATCTTCTGAAAAATACCGTCATGAAGGCAACTAAGCAATTAAACAAAAAGTGGTGCGTATCTGTTTTTAAAGATAATTCGGGCGTCATAGAATTCGATAAAAATTATGACGTGTGTTTCAAGGTAGAAACGCATAATCATCCTTCGGCATTGGAGCCATACGGAGGCGCGGGCACGGGCATAGGCGGGGTAATAAGAGACCCGCTGGGAACAGGCAGAGGCGCAAAGCCTATTTTAAATACCGATGTTTTCTGTTTCGGCCCGCCTGACATCCCCCACAGTAAAATCCCAAAAGGCACACTGCATCCCAAAAGAATAATGAAGGGAGTGGTGGGCGGCGTGCGCGATTACGGAAACAGAATGGGCATACCCACCGTTAACGGCGCCGTTCTGTTTGACGAGCGTTATATCGGTAACCCGTTAGTTTATTGCGGCAATGTCGGTATTTTACCAAGAGGCCTTTCTACAAAAAGAGTAGACCCGGGCGACCTGATACTTCTGGTTGGCGGAAGAACAGGCCGCGATGGAATTCACGGCGCGACTTTCTCTTCAGGAGAGCTTACCGAGGAATCAGAAACAATATCGGGCCAGGCAGTCCAAATAGGCAACCCTATCACGGAAAAGAAGGTTGTTGATACAATACTTAATGCCCGAGACAAAAATTTATATAAGGCCATTACTGACTGCGGCGGAGGCGGGCTGTCCAGCGCTGTCGGTGAAATGGGCGAAAAAACAGGGGTGGAGGTTAATCTGGAGAAGGTTCCACTGAAGTACGAAGGCCTTAGTTATACTGAAATCTGGATATCTGAAGCCCAGGAGAGGATGATCCTTGCTGTTCCGAAAAAGAATATAAATAGAATCTTAAAAATTTTCAAAGACGAAAATGTGGAGGCGGTGGCAATAGGCGCTTTTACAAAAACAAAAAAACTGCACCTACTTTACAAAGGCAAAACCGTAGCAAACCTTGACATGGAATTCCTTCACAACGGTGTGCCTAAAATCAGACGAACGGCTGTATGGAAAAAAACAAAACACAAAGACCCAAAAAATAAAGAACCTAAGGATTTAGCCGGATATCTTTTAAAAATATTATCCAGCCCGAATGTCTGCAGCAAAGAATGGATAATAAGGCAATATGATCACGAGGTTCAGGGCGGCAGTGTATTAAAACCGCTTGTGGGTGTTAATTGCGACGGTCCGGGCGATGCCTCCGTAGTAAGGCCGCTACTTGATTCTAAAAAGGGCATCGCGGTATCCAATGGAATAAATTTTCTTTACAGCCTAATCGACCCGTACTGGATGGCGGCATCATGTATAGACGAGGCGATAAGGCAGATTATCGCGGTGGGTGGAAATCTCGAGAGAATCGCGATACTGGACAATTTCTGCTGGGGAAATACGAATAACCCCAAAACTTTAGGCAGCCTTGTGCGCGCTGCGATAGGCTGCTACGATATCGCCAAATACTACGGCGTTCCTTTCATATCAGGCAAAGACAGCCTGAATAATGAATATAAATCCGGCAGGAAAACAATTTCAATTCCTCCGACCCTTTTGATTTCAGCAATAGGCATTATTGATAATATCGAAAATATCATCTCTATGGATTTTAAAAATGCCGGCAATTTTATTTATGTTGTAGGTAAAACTTATGACGAAATGGGCGGATCCCACTACTGGAAATTACTCGGCCATCTCGGAAATCATGCGCCAAAGATAAACAAGAGCGCCGGCAAGAAAACAATGAATAAATTATCGGATGCTATCAATAAGAAGCAGGTCATCTCGTGCCATGACTGCTCTGAAGGCGGCATAGGCGTTGCGGTATCAGAAATGGCCTTTGCCGGGGGGATTGGCGCAGATATATCTTTACAAGGCGCGGCTTGCGGCAAAAATATAAAAAGAAATGACGTTATTTTATTCTCTGAATCAAACTCACGATTTATCGTAGAAGTACCCAAATCTGAGCGGGAAAATTTTGAAAAATCCATGAAGGGCGTGCCGATAGGCTTAATAGGCCAGACAAAGCCCTCAAATGTGCTGAGGGTAGAGGGGCTTGACGGTAGGATAATTGTCCAAACCACGCTCGGGGGGCTTAAGGACGCGTGGCAGGCACCGTTTAGGGAGTGGTAACATAAATTTCCCTCTCCCCACTGGGGAGAGGGCCAGGGTGAGGGGAGACGCAGAAGACCAACCCCTCATCTTAATCTTCTCCCCATAGGGGAGAAGAAACTCTGAAGTTATTATGGCTAAACCGAGGGTTATTGTTTTAAGAACTGCGGGAACAAACTGCGATATGGAAACGGCTTTTGCCTTCGAAAAAGTCGGGGCTGATGCAGAGCTAGTGCACATAAACAGGCTTATTGCAGAGGAAAAAAAACTTAAAAACTATCAAATACTTGCAATACCGGGCGGATTTACGTATGGCGATGATATCGCGAGCGGAAAGATTCTTGCAAACGAATTGAAATACAATCTGAAGGACGAGCTGATAAAATTTATCAAATCCGGCAAAATCGTCATAGGAATATGCAACGGCTTTCAGGTTCTCGTAAAATCAGGGTTTTTGCCCAACACCAACAAAAATTATGATTCAATAGAGTCAACTCTCAGCCTGAATGATTCAGCCAAGTTTGAAGACAGATGGGTCTATTTACGAAAACCGAAAACCGAGAACCGAGAACCGAAGTGCATATGGGCGAGAGGAATGGATGATGTAATCTATCTGCCGGTGGCACATGGGGAAGGGAAGTTTATACCGAAAGATAATGAAATTTTGAATATCTTGAGAAAGGGCCATCAGGTTGTATTTAGATATTGTGACGCCTTCGGTGAAAATACCGGCTACCCGGGAAACCCAAACGGCTCTCTGGACGATATAGCCGGCATTTGCGACACTACAGGCAGGGTTTTCGGCCTTATGCCGCATCCGGAAAGACATATTTTCTATACACAGCACCCGCGCTGGACGCGCTTGCCTAAAAGAAAAGAAGGCGATGGATTATTAATATTTCGCAACGGGGTTGAATTTATTAATAATATATGATATTATTTAGTCTTATATAGATAAGCAATGCATTTGTAAAGAGATTGAACAAAAAACGGAGCGCTCGATGAGGATAATTGCCATATCAAACCAAAAGGGAGGATGCGGAAAAACAACCACTGCTATTAATCTTGCCGCAGCTATGGCTGAACGCAATAAAAAGTCTCTTTTAATAGACTTGGACCCGCAAGCCCATGCGACTTTTGGCTTGGGTATCAAAAGGGTCAATGTAGAAAACTCAACATATGCATTATTTATCAATAAAGATAATAAAATAAAAGATATTCGCGAGTTGATTTCGAATGCGGACAGGAACCTAGACATTGTGCCTTCGCATATTATCTTAAGTACGGTGGAACATGAACTAAAGGATAAAGACAACGGCATATTGATACTCTTTAAAGCCCTTATGTATGCTGATATTAATTATGATTACGTCTTTATAGATTGCCCGCCGAATCTCGGGTTTCTTACTTTTAATGCCCTCCGCGCCGCCAATGACATTATCATACCTGTCGAAACAAGCGCTTTTTCCATAATGGGTGTATCAAAGATAATGAGCATGATTGAACTTATTAAACTGAAATTACATCACTCGCCTTCGATTAAAGGGCTGGTAACCTTGTATGATCCCCTTACCGAATTTTCTCAAAGGATGCTGAATAAAATTAAAAATATATTTAAGGATAATATCTATAAGACCATAATATATTATGATACGGCTTTAAAAGAGGCTCAGGAAAAACTTGTAACCATCATTCGATTAGATTTAAGAAGCGATGCGTCTCGGGATTATTTAAATTTAGCCGACGAAATAATAAACCAGGAAAAGGAGAAAGTGCCGGATTCTTTATACAATGAGCTTCAGAAAATCTTATATTCGAACGTTTATTCCAAAGAAAAATCATTTAATTTTTATGCGCCGGATGCGAAAGAAGTATACGTCGTGGGAGATTTTAATGATTGGAAAATAAACGACGAATGCAGCCTCAAAAAATTGGATAGCGGCGTGTGGGAAAAAACATTTTATCTGGTTCCGGGCCGCTACAGATATAAATTCGTCGTAGACGGGTTATATTTTATGGACCCTGAAAACACCCATAAGGAGCCGGATCCATACGGAAACAGTGACTCAATATTTGAAATATAGGGCTTCGCAAAATTTGTTCAGCCCTCGAGTGAATTTCGTGAAGGGCTGTTTGAAATATAAAAGGGGGATTTACGAGACCGCACTATCATTTAGCCGCATCAGCCTGTATAAGCGCTTTTGTATATTTATATTTCAAGTCCTTTTTATGCGGCCTCATTTCGTTTCTCTCCGGCACATTAATCGACTTAGACCATATAATCGATTTTTACAAAAGCCACGGTTTAGATAAAACGCATTTATTTTTTAAAATTATATATGACGTTGATTTAAAGAAACTCATTTTATTTTTTCATTCATTGGAATTTATCGTTATTCTCTGGCTTTTCATTACAGCTTTAAAGCTTAATAAATATTGGGCAGCTTTCACTATCGGTTATACTCAACACATGGTTTTTGATATATTTACGAATCCCATAGGTCTTAAAGGATATTCTTTAATTTATCGATTTTACCATAAATTTGAAACAGAAAAGCTTATCGACAAATCTATTTTACAGAAAAGGATAGAAAAATATGCCGCGACTAAAAAATAATTTTACCAAAGAAGAGCCATGGCGTGTATTCCGTATAATGAGCGAATTTGTTGACGGTTTCGAAATGCTGTCTACGGTAGGCGCCGCTGTCTGCATTTTTGGTTCATCAAAAGCAAAACGGCAGGATAAGTATTATAAAATTGCGGAAGAAACAGCATACCAGTTTGCCAAAGCAGGTTACTCAA
>Ga0315295_10001985_pt1 | contig 17420 bp, 13 predicted proteins | sample YL17G14_0_MG_FD_204453 | JGI IMG/M metagenome (GOLD analysis project Ga0315295, IMG submission 204453) | Sediment microbial communities from Yellowstone Lake, YNP, Wyoming, USA - YL17G14_0 | ecosystem: Environmental > Aquatic > Freshwater > Lake > Sediment | place: USA: Wyoming | collected... | reverse complement strand
TCCCAGTCGCCAAGACGGAAAGCAACCGCGAATATCTCGAACCCAACGCTTTCATCCAGACGGACGACACCGAAATCCTCCGGCTGTCACAAGGAATTATCGGCCCCGAAAAGGACGCCTTTCGGGCCGCGCTGAAGCTCGAACGATGGGTCGCCGAGAACATGAAATTTGACCTGGGCATCGTTTTCGCCCCCGCCGCTGAGATCATCCGCAACCGCCGTGGGACCTGCGTGGGATACGCCACCCTGCTGGCCACCCTGGCCCGGGCCGCAGGCATCCCGTCCCGCATCGTCATGGGCTATGTCTATGCGCTCGGAATGTTTGGAGGCCATGCTTGGGCTGAAGTCAGACTCGGAGAGGAGTGGGTGCCTCTGGATGCCGCCATCGTCAACGACGGCGTCGCCGATGCGTCCCGGATCGCCGTGGCTGCCTCTTCGCTGGCCGAAGGCATAGGAGAGATCAGCCTCGGCGGGGCGCAGCAGATCTTCGGCCAGGTCGGGATCGCGATATTGGAGTTCGAAACGGGAGGAAAGACCTACTCTGTTCTCCCGGGGGATAGGCCGTTTTCGATCACGGGAGAGCGTTATGAAAACCCCTGGCTGGGCATCCGCCTGGAGAAACCGGCCGGTTTCGAGTTCGTCAAGACCGACGCCGTATGGCCGGACCGCACGGTCGTCGGACTCGACGGTCCGGGAGGCCTGTCGGTCGTCCTGGAACAGGCTGAGCTCCTTCCTTGGGAAGAGCCGGAGAAAGCCTTGTGGGAAAGGCTGGAAAAACTGGTGCCGGGAGGAAAAAAGGGGCGGCTTGAAACCAGGAAGAAGGAATGGCCTTGCCTCGATTCCGCTGACGGTCAAAGATCGGCCGCGGCCGTTGCCCGGGGCCTCGAGGCCTGGATTATCAGGGCCGAAGGGAAAGACGCCTCAAAAATCCTCCGCGAAGTTGCCCGGCTTCTTGAACTGAGCGGACAATAATCCGGACCCGTCGATTCAAACCCGGTTTGACAGGCACTTCCCCCATTTCTTGGGACACCTGACCTTTTTTGGCGACATGGCGGGCCTGTCTTTTGTCTTGGGACTTGGGGAGCGGGATGGCATAAAAATTGCTTTGATATAAGCAGGATGACAGGCATGTCCGGATCCAGCTAAGGAGCCAAGGAGATGAAAAAAGTCCGACTTTCCCGGGTCGCGCTTATGATGATCCTGGCTTTTGGCCAACCGGCTCTGGCCGGAGACCGCTTTCAGGCTTCCTTGAACTTCCTGATGGGTTACCCGCAAAACGACTTCAGGCAAAACGTCGACCGGACTTTCTACGGAATGTCGGGCGAATTCTTCTACAATCTGCCCAGATCTCCGTTGTCGATCGGAGTCAGCCTGGAATATCTCAATTACGGGAGCGAGACGCGGATAGAGCCATTCAGCCCCGACATCCCGGATGTTCTGGTCGATGTCACCACCCGGAACAGCATTTTTTCGTCGGCGGCCGTTCTCCGTCTTTCGCCCGTCGCGGGATTTTTCCGGCCCTATGTGGAAGCCTTTATGGGGTTTAATTATCTTTTCACCTACACGTCCGTCAACGACGACGGCGACTGGTCGGAAGATATCGCCACCACGACCAATCTCGACGACTGGGGTTTCACCTTCGGGGCAGGGGCGGGAGCCCTGTTCCGGACTTTGGACATCCGCAGCCAGGGGGGACTGTCCCTGTTTTCGCTCTTTATCGAGATCGGCGTGCGCTACTATGAGGGCGGGACTGCGGTGTACCTCAGGGAAGGTTCGATGCACCGGGACCATGGGGCCCACGGACACGAGCCCATGATATCCGACACGGACCTGCTGAAGACCCAGCTGGGGATAGTCTTCCGCTTCTGAAAAGCCGCGCTTATCCGGGACAAGTCTCAGTCCCGGTTTTTCCCGCTTTTCCCAATCTTGTCGTTGGGCCGGAAGCGCCTGGCCGACCAGGAAGCGGTTTACCTGCCGCGCGAGTTTTGGTAAGGTGAGGTAAAGGAGAGAATACCATGGTCAGAAATGAAGGAGAGCGATTGCGCCGGGTAGTGGTCTGTGCCCCCAGGAGCGAATATTTCCAGGTCAAGAACCCGGAGTCGCACAATATCGGAGAGGCGGCCGAGCGGGGGAAAGCGATCGCCCAGCACAGGAGGCTGCGGGCTGTCTTGCGCAGTTCCGGGTCCCGGGTGATCAACCTCCGGGAGATGGCCGGCCATCCCAACTCTGTTTTTGCCAGGGACGCGGGGCTCGTGACTCCGGATGGATACATCAAGCTGAGGATGGGACTGAAAACACGAAGAGGGGAGGAAGGATGGATGGCCTCGGCCCTGGATTCTCTGGGCGTCCCCTGCGCGGGCAAGATCGAGAAGCCGGGGACGATTGAAGGTGGGGACGTTATTTTAGCGGGAGAGTCAGCCTTTGTCGGTCTCTCCGAGAGGACGAACCGGAGCGGCGTCCGCCAGCTCTCCCGGTTTCTGACCAGGATGGGCATTGAGGTCAGGACGCTATCGCTGCCGCTGCCGCATCTCCACATCGGGGGGGCGATGAGCGTCGTCGGACCCCGGACTGTGCTCTGTTGCCGCCGCATCTTCCCCCGCGGTTTCCTCGAAGGATATGAGGTGGTCGAGATACCCTGTCCGGAGGACGCGAGCGCGAACGTCATCTCTCTGGGAGGAAGGAGCGTCATCGTGGAAAAGGGATGCCCGGGCACGGCGCAGGCGCTCCGCAGAGCGGGTTACACCGTCCACCTCATCGACCTCTCGGAGTTCGTCAAGGGCAGGGGAGGGCCGACCTGCCTGATCATGCCCGTGGAGCGCAAGGAGGCTGCAAATAAGCGGGAATAACCCGCCACGCTGCGAAGGAAAATGGTCCGGCGGTGCGGCCGGCCGACTCTGCCTCTTAGACCGACGAGGGCAGAAAAGCAAGGGAAGGGAAGGGGACGGAGAGAGAAATGATCAGGCCCGAAAATCGAACTCACTTCAGGCCTGCCTTAGTTTTTTTCGGAATAGCCTTAATTAATTTAATATCAATATCTTATGCCCAAAAATACGGCTACCTCTTAGCCGCGGACACCAGAGCCACGGTCTGGTGGGCGGAGGGCGCCTATAAGGTGATGAAGGACGCCCCTCCGGACGAAAACCAGTCGTTCTGGGTCACCGTCCATGTCCCGGCTGAAGCTTCCGCCGGAGAATACCGGAGTTCGATCAGGATATCTACAGGGGACTGGAAACGGGAGATCCCCGTCGTTGCCGACATCTGGGATTTTGCCCTGCCCAACGCCTCTTCCATCCGGTCGTCGCTCGGATTGCCTATAGAAGACATCAGGCGCTACCACAACCTCGAAACCCGGGAGGAAATTGAGCAGGTCACCGACCTCTATTATCAGAACTTTCGGGACCACCGCCTGGCGCCCACATCACCCCTTGACCTTTACCCCATGCGGATTAAGATCAACGGCCTGTACTGGACAGGCGGCGAATTCAGCGACGACCGCCCCTGCGCCGGCCGTCGGGCTCTCCAGATCGTTGATGCCTCTGTCTCGGCCGCCAAAGAAGCGGCCTATCAGGGGCGAATCCCCGTGGAGCCGGACGTTCCGTATGTCTTGAGCTGGCACTCCAGGGCGGCCGAGGAAAAGCAACGCTATACGGTTCTCATCGAGTGTTTCAGCGCCGGGGGCGAACCCCTGCCGCCGCTCAATGTCCTTAAGGTCTTTGAGGGAAGCCTGGAATGGAAGCCGGAAGTCCTGGAAATCAAGGGATTCCCCGCTGAAGCAAAGACAGTGGGCTTCCGCTTTTTCCCCACGTTCCGGGACGAAGTCGGTTCTTTCGCCGGCACGGCCTGCTTCGACGACATCGTTTTCCGAAGGGCGGGCGACAGCCGCAACCTCCTCGCAGGAGGGGACATGGAAACGGACCTGGATACCATGTCCGTCGAGGTGGATTTCAGAGAATTCGACCGGGGAGCCCACCGCTATCTGGACGAATTCGGTTTCAACGCCTTCAACCTCAGCCTGGAAGGGCTGGGCACCGGGTCTTTTTACAACCAGCAAAGGGGGATCTTCGGCGGATTCCGGCAGGGCACACCGGAGTATGAAAGGCTGCTCAGCCAATATCTGCGCCTGGTCGAAAACCACCTCGAAGAGAAGGGCTGGTTGGGGAAGGAATACATCTATTGGTTCGATGAGCCCGACCCCGAGAACTACGCTTTCGTCCGGGAAGGCATGACGGCCATTCGCCGGGCGGCGCCCCGCCTGACCCGCTTCATCACCGAGCATAAGCCCGGACCGGACATCATGGATGTCAGTGAGATCAGCTGCACGATCTTCCACCGGGTCGATCCGGCCGTGGTGGCCGAGCTCAGTCCCAGGGGGAGGGAATTCTGGTCCTATCTTTGCACGGCGCCCAAGGGGCCCTGGGTCACCCTGTTCATCGACCATCCCGCCGTCAACCTGCGCCTCTGGCTCTGGATGGCCTATCAATATGGGCTCAAAGGCATCCTGGTCTGGCGGGCCAACTACTGGTCGAGCCCGACGGTCTTCCCCCCTGACATTATCCAGAACCCCTGGCAGGACCCGATGTCCTATACTGTAGGCTACGGGACACCTTACGGTCAGGTGAATTACTGGGGAAATGGAGACGGCCGCTTTCTCTATCCCCCGAACCGGGACCCCAACAGGGACCGCACTAAGTATCTCTGCGGCCCTGTCAACTCAGTGCGTTGGGAGATCCTTAGAGAGGGAGTTGAAGACTATGAATACTTCCGGCTGCTTGAGAGGGCCGTCCGGGAGGCGCCCCCGGCCAAGGAGAAATTGGCCAGAAAAGGCCGGGCGCTCCTCAACCTGCCGGCGGCCGTCTTCCGGAACGGCCAGGAATTCGCCAAGGACCCGAGGGCCCTCCTCGATCATCGCCATCGGATAGGGGAGACGCTGCAGAGCCTGCTGGCGGGGAAAGGAAGGCCATAATGGACGCCCTGGACGAGAAGATCGCCGCCCTGGGAACCAGGAGGAGTTATCGAAAAGACGCCTTCCTTTTCCTGGCTCAGGAAGAGGCGCGAGGATTTTTCTACGTCATCGCTGGCGAGGTCCGCATCTTCCGGATGGACGCTTCAGGCCGCGAGGTCGAGATCGTCCGCCTCCGGCCGGGGGATTTTTTCGGTGAGGCGGTCGCCCTCGTTGCGGGCAGATTCCCGGCCTTCGCCCGGGCGGCCAAAGACGCGGAGGTGCTTTTCTTCGAGCGGCCTGCGGTGCTGAAGAGTATCAAGACAAACCCTGCCGTGGCCGAATTCTTCCTTGTCCTCCTGGCCAACAAGTGCATCCTGCTCAACGAACGGATCGAAACTCTGAACCTGCGCACCGTCAGACAGAGGCTCGCTCAGTATCTTTTGGCCCGATGCTCCGAAGAACCGGCCTGCGATATCCAACTGGCCGTCAAGAAATCCGAACTGGCCAAGCACCTGGGCACCATCAGCGAGACTCTCTCCCGGACCTTCCGGAGGATGGAGCAGGACGGCCTGATCCGAGTCAAAGGCGGAAACATCCGGGTTTTGGACCGCCAAAAACTCAGCCAAGAATTGGCTTAATTTCTTATTTTTGACTTAAGTCAATGATAAATCCTCCGCCATCGGCTATCCTGAATCTCTGGATCATCAAGGAGATTAAACCATGAAAAGAAAAATCATTGAGATCGAAAGGGACCTCTGCGACGGCTGCGGCCTTTGCACGACGGCCTGTGCCGAAGGCGCTCTGGCCCTGGACGAAGAGAATAAAGCCGTCCTGGTCAGGGAGATATTTTGCGACGGAATGGGCGCCTGCCTCGATGTCTGTCCAACCGGCGCGCTCGAAATCGTGGAGAGGGAAGGGGAGGACTATGACTCCGGGGCAGCCTACGAGCACGTCCTGACAACGAGGGGGAAGGAGGCGGCCAGGCACGTGCACGGCATCGGAGAAACCGGCACTCCCGCCCGATCCGAAGCGGCGGCGGCTCAGAAGAAGATCCCCCTCATGGGGAGCTGTCCCGGAAGCGCCGCCTGCGAGATCCCGGGGGAAGGCGGGGGAGGGAAGCGACGGGCTGTCTCGGGAGCGTCCGAACTCAGGCAGTGGCCGATCCAGCTTCATCTCGTTTCTCCTCTTGCGCCCTATTTTAAGAGAAGCGACCTGCTCATCGCGGCCGACTGCACGGCTTTTGCCCTGGGAAGCTTCCATCCCGACCTTCTCCAGGGTAAAAAGCTCGTCATCGCCTGTCCCAAGCTGGACGAAACCGAGGGATATGTCGAGAAACTGGCCGAGCTCATCAAGCAGAACCACCTTCGCTCGCTGACCGTGGCCATTATGACGGTGCCCTGCTGCTCCGGCCTATACCGGCTGGTCGAACAGGCGGTCGAGCTGAGCGGGGTGGAGATCGCCGTCCAAAAAAGAGTCGTTCACATGGACGGGCAGCTGGTTGCCTGACCGGAGGCGGAAACGGCCTATTCTACATTATTCCTATAGGATTTATCGGATATTTTCCTCTTCCAATAAAGGAAGGCGGGCACTCCGGCCAGGATGATCAGCAGGCCGAGGAGCGATTCGCGCGGCTGGGAATAGAGGCTGTTCCCGAAAACCGCGAGGTTGATGACGATAAAAACCAGGGGAACCACCGGGTATCCCCAAGCATGGTAAGGCCTGGGCACGTCCGGTTTGCGCAGCCTCAGGACCAGGACGGCGGCCCCTGTGGCCGCGAAGAACAGGACGAGGGCGAAAACCACATATTCATAAAGGGTCTGGTATGTCCCCGAAAGACAGAGAAAGGAAGACCAAACCCCTTGCCAGATGATCGCCCGGCCGGGTACACGGAAACGAGGGTGGATGACGCTCAGGCTGCGGAAGAACAGCCCCGACTCCGCCATGGCATAATAAACCCTGGGCCCGTAGAGAATGGTTGCGGCCAGACAGCCGAAAGTGGAGATGGTGATTGCCGCGGCGACAAGCCCGGCCACCCGCGGCCCAAACAAGGAAGTCGCGGCCAGTTCACCGATCCGGGCGACCCCGCTCATCTTTTCAAGAGGCAGAGCCGCCAGATACACGCTGTTCATCAACAGGTAGACGATGACGACTCCCGCCGTGCCCAGGAGGAGGCTCATCGGGATCGTCTTCTCGGGCTTCCTGACCTCGCCCGCCGCACAATTTACGGAGTACCACCCGTCATAGGTCCAGAGCACGGCCAGGAGGGCCAGTCCGAATGACTTGACCTCAAAGGCCCCTCCGGTCCGGAAAAAATGGCTCCAGTTGTCCATCCCCGACTTACGACCGATGACCCAGCCCAAGATAACCAGTGCACCGATACTGGCCACGCGCAGGAAAACCGAGAGGTTCTGAACCAGGATTCCGCTTTTCAAACCTAAATAATTGATTCCGGAGAGGAGAACGATCGCCCCTACGGCCACCAACTGTCCCACGGAAAGCGAATAGGGGAGGCCGGCGATTTCAGTCCGGAAGAATACAGCCTGATTGGAAAGTGAGGGGAAAAAGAATCCCAGGAATTCGGACAACCCGACGCCCAGGGCGGCGATCCCCCCGCAGCCGATCACCCAGAAGAAGGTCCAGCCGAACAGAAACCCCGCCCAATCCCCGTATGCTTCCTTCAGATAGATAAATTGCCCTCCGGCACTCGGGTACATCGCCGCCAGCTCCCCGAATGACAGCGCCCCCGCAAGGGTGATCAGACCGCCGAGGACCCAGGCGAGCATGACCAGCCAGGGAGAAGGAACAAAGCCGATGATAAAACCGGTGGTCATGAAGATCCCTGTTCCGATCACACCTCCCATCACAAGGAAGGCCGAATCAAGAAGCCCCATCTCGCGTCGAAATCCGGAACCGTCTTTTTTCCCGTTTTCCATCGGCCCCCGATTATAAGAGAACGCTTTCGGAACATCAAACACATTTTTTTCGCCCGGGACAGACCGTTCGGACCGAAACCCGCCTTCCTCCTTAGAAAGCCCTATCTGAAGTATCCATTTTATTTATTATCAATACCCTATGCCAATGTCGGCATGCCGACATTGGCCGGCCCACTGGCCAAGGCCGGTAGCCGGTTCCGAATAGCTCAACCCAGGACCATCGATCCCCCCGACGCCCTCTTCGACCACCTCATCTATTCGGTCCGGTGCCGGATCCCCCGCGTATTCTCGGCCGGTTTTTATTTCTTGATTTTTTCTTTTCTATCCATTATTCTAAACACCTTCGAGAGTTCGAGCCGTGGAGAAAAACACTTGATAATCGCGATCACCAACCAAAAAGGCGGAGTGGGGAAGACCACGACTTCCCTCAATGTCTCCGCCGCCCTGGCTCTGCTCGGCTTCCGCGTTCTTCTCGTCGATACTGACCCCCAGGCTCATAGCACACTCTCCGTCCTCAATGACCCCAGCCAGCATCCCAAGTCCCTTTATGATATCCTGATGCATCCCGATGACCGCCTGGAAAGCATCATTACTCAAGCGACCATTCCCGGCCTCGACATCGCGGTCTCCAAGATCTCCATGGCCAAACTCGAGCCCTCGCTTCTTGGGGAAATCGACGGCCATTACCGCCTCAAGGACGTGATCGAGTCCGTCCGTTCCAAGTATGATCACATCGTCATCGATACTCCGCCCACACTTGGCCTGATCACGCTTAACTCCCTAGTCGCCGCCACCCATATCCTGATTCCCATCCAGTCTTCCTATCTTTGCCTGGAAGGCACGGACGATCTCCTGGAAACTATCGATAAGGTTAAAAAAGTCGCCAACCCTGAACTCCAGATCCTGGGAATTTTGATCACTCTTCACGATAAACGCACCAATATCTCCAGGGACGTGGTCAAGAGGATCCGCAAGGTCTTCGGCAACCTGGTCTTTAAAACCCACATCTCCAAGAGCGTCAAGCTCGAGGAAAGCCCGGCCTATAAAGAATCTATTTTTACTTATGCTCCTCATTCCGTCGGAGCCGCCCAATATAGGAAAATCGCCGAGGAGATCATCGAGCGTGCCAAAAGATAAGAGATCCGGATTGCCTGAAACCGTCGTCATGCGCCACGACGACCATTTCGTCGACCTTCTGTCGGCCCGACCCTCCGGGCCCCGCATCCGCATGATCCCTCTGGGTAAAATCGATCCCAACCCCCAGCAGGCCCGGAGTGAGCTCGGCAACATCGAAGAGTTGATGTCCTCCATCAAGGCCAAGGGAGTCCTCGAGCCCATTTTGGTCCGGCCCAAGAATGACCGCTACGAGATCATCGCCGGCGAGCGCCGTTACGTCGCCTCCAAACGGGTCGGCCTCAAAGATATACCCGCCATCGAGATGATCGTCAAGGACAATGAAGCCCTGGAACTCGCCCTGATTGAGAACCTGCAGCGCAAAGACCTGGACGTCTTTGAAGAAGCCGACGGCCTGAACGCGCTGATCGAAATCTACGCTTATAATCATGCCCAGCTGGCAGAGAAAATCGGCAAGGCCCGCTCCACGATAACAGAAATCGTCAACGTGGCCCGGATCCCCAAGAAACTCCGTGAATTGTGTGCGGAAGCCGAGATCACCAGCCGCAGCACTTTGATCGAGATCGCCAAGCAGGAAACGTCCTCGGACATGGAGCGCCTGATCCATGAGATCACGCACCGGGGCTTGCGCCGCGAGGACACCCGCGAGCTCTCCAAGCAGATCAAAGGCAAAACAAAGACCAGCAAGCCGTTCATTTTCAGCTACAGCCCCCAGGCCAACGACCAGTATCATCTCCGCCTGGAATTCAAGAAGCACACCGTCAGCCGCGACGAGATCATCCACGTCCTGGAAGAGATCCTCTCCAGGCTGAAGTCCAAGACCTGAGCTGATTTTTTGCCGCCATATCGTCGCGGCCACCGATATTCAGACAAGAAAATCCCCTTCGTTGAAGGACGACTTCGGGGGCGGCGTCAGCCTGCCTGAAGAGGGCTTCCCCAGCCCTCTATGCTAGTTGACATAATAACCGTTATGCGACGCAATATTGGTCTTGTTTTCATCTATTTTACCCTCAATCAGATACGGATTCCCTCAACCTGTGGATATCCCCGCTGCCGATTTCCTGTGCATCTGTGCAAAAATCCAGGTCCCCCGGCGCCTCTTCTCTCGCCAAGCAGCCGAAAGGTTATAACAAGCGGTCTACCACCCCCTTGAATAATATGCAAAGGTCCCCAGCTTGTCTCAGGCTAATAATAAGATTAAACTGAATTTGGACGAGAGCAAGAGAGCTCCTCAAAGGATGAAAGTCAAGGGTTTTTTTGTCCTTCTTTTCGGAGGTCTCTCTGTCTTTTCTTGCCGTTCACAACAGGACCGGCCGCAACGAACTTATGAAGGACGGGTTGAGGTTATCCATAACGGCTTTGAACCTTACCGGATCAAGGGCGAAGCGAGCCATTTGACTCTGGAAAAGTATCTAACGATCGATTTTGAACGCCCCGACTTGGCGATCACGGGGATCCCAAGGATAGCCAGTTTTGATGTCGACTCCCAGGGTAATATCTATGTCTGGGGCAATCGAAGTTCCGGCAACTTCATTTTCAAATTTGATGCTGCGGGCAGTTTTGACCGGTCGTTCGGCCGCAGCGGCCAAGGCCCAAGGGAAATCGGCGCACTGTCCTATCTCAGGATCATCGAGCGGGACGAGATCGTTGTCTCCGATTACGGCAGGAATAATCTGATTTTAATGACCGCCGCAGGAAACGTGATCAAAGAGATAAGGCTGTCCTCCCAGATGGATACGGCAACGCTTTTGGCCAATGGAAAGCTCCTGACCTGGAAGTCCACTTATCACCCGGAAGAGGCAATCGAAGAGCTCGAGGTCGTCCTCTGTGATACCGAACTCAAAGAGCTGGCCGTACTGGGCCCTTCGGAAAAACTGCCCAACTGGGGGAGGGCCAAGAAAATAAACGGCCTGGAGACGATGCCGACTTGGGGCCAAGGAAGCATAGCCAAGGGGCGGATCTACGTCGGCAACAAGCAGTGCGGATACGAGATTTCGGTCTATGACCTTGAAGGAAAGCTCCTCCGGAAGATAAGGAAGGCCCATAGACCTGTAGCAGTGCCGGCGGACATCAGGAAAAAGGTGCTCGCCGTGTTCGACCTGCCCATTCATAAGGGCCAGAAGAGCAAACTCCATTTCCCCGCTTCCCTGCCTCCAATCCAATACTTCTTCGTGGACGATCAGGGCCGCTTGTTTGTCATGACCTTCGAGAAAGGAGAAAACCCGGGCTACTACGTCTACGATGCTTTTTATCCGGACGGAGTTTTCATCGGCCGGACATCCTTGGATAACACGGGAAATGAATCCTCGGAAATCTGGGGAGGCCCGTTTGAAGTCAGGGCAAAGAACGGTCTCCTCTACTTTATAAGGGCGAAAAACAGCGGCTATCAGGAGCTGGTGGTTTATCAGATGGCCTGGACAGAATAGGAGTCAGAGTGTTTACGGGGACGAACAAAAAAGAGTGACGCCCCTCCCCTGCCGTCCGGCGGCAGGTCAGAGCCCCTTGCTCATGGCGTTCAGGAAGTCGAGGTTCATCTTGGTCTTGCCGAGCTTCTCGACCAGGAGCTCCATGGCCTCGACCTCGGTGAGCTGGCTCAGGACCTTCCTTAGGATCCAGATGCGGTTGAGATCGGTTTCCCCGATGAGGAGCTCTTCTTTCCGTGTTCCGGAACGGTTGATGTCGATAGCCGGGAACAGCCGTTTGTCGACCAACCGTCTGTCCAAGTTGATCTCCATGTTCCCCGTGCCCTTGAACTCTTCGAAGATGACATCATCCATCCGGCTTCCGGTGTCGACCAGGGCCGTCGCCATAATGGTCAGGCTCCCGCCCTCCTCGATCTTCCGGGCCGACCCAAAGAATTTTTTGGGCTTGTTCAGGGCATTGGCGTCGATGCCGCCGCTCAAAACCTTGCCTGACGGCGGGATGATGGCGTTGTGAGCCCGGGCCAGCCGGGTAACGCTGTCGAGGAGGATGGCCACATCGCGCTTGACCTCGACCAGCCGCTTGGCTTTTTCGAGCACAATATTGGCCACCTGGGCGTTCCGGGCCGGCGGTTCGTCAAATGTCGAGGCGACCACCTCCCCGTTCACGGTCCTCTGGAAGTCCGTGACTTCTTCCGGCCGCTCGGCGACCAGGAGGACGATCAGGAACACCTCGGGATGGTTTTTCTCGATGGATTTGGCGATCGTCTTGAGGAGGGTGGTTTTCCCGGCCCGAGGCGGCGAGACGATCAGGCCTCTCTGTCCTTTGCCTATCGGCGTCAGAAGGTCCATGATCCGGGCGTTCATGTTCTTCTGATTCCCATCCTCGAGGTTAATCTTCTCGAACGGATAGAGCGGCGTCAGTCTCTCGAAATGGACGTTCCTCCGCTGGTCCTGGAGGACGTCGGGATGGGTGAAGTTGACGGCCTCTATTTTGATCAGGGCGAAGTACTTCTCCCCGTTCTTGGGGGGCCGGACGATCCCGCTGATCGTGTCCCCTGTCCGGAGCTGGAATTTCCTTATCTGAGAAGGCGAAACATAGATGTCATCCTGGCTGGGCAGGTAGCTGAAGTCCGGGGCCCGCAGGAAGCCGAACCCGTCCTCCAGCGTCTCCAGGACGCCCTCGGAAAATAGCAGCCCGCTCTTCTTGGCCTGGGCCTCGAGGATCTTGAATATCAGGTTATGCTTGCTCGCATCCTCGATCTCCTCGTCCTCGACACCGGCCTGGCCGGCGATCTTCTCGAGCTCTTTAAGCTCTTTCTCTTCCAGCTCTACGAGGCTGTACTCTTTCTCTTTCATAATTCGCATCTCCTCAAGAATTGTTTTCCGATTTCAGATGATTACTGTTCGGCTAACCCTCAATGAGTCAAGGGAGGCTCCGTGGGGCCCTCACCCTCCCCTCCCCCGGGGGAAAGCTCCGGCGTAATGACGGGCGATTCCTTTGGTGGCTTCTCGGGAAGTTCACCTGTCAAGGCTATTTTCAGGACTTCGTCCATATGCTCAACCAGATGAATCTTGACCTCCTGCTTGATCACTTTGGGCAGGTCTTTGAGGTCGGCTTTATTGTCGAGCGGAATAATGACCTCACGGATCCCTTCGCGGTGAGCCGCCAGAAGCTTCTCCTTTATCCCTCCCACAGGCAAAACCTTTCCCTTCAGCGTGATCTCTCCGGTCATGGCGACTTTCCGGTTGACCGGGATGTCGGTCAGGAGCGAGATGATGGAGGTGGCGATGGTAATCCCGGCCGAGGGGCCTTCCTTCGGGGTCGCCCCCTCGGGGACGTGGATGTGGATATCGAAATTCTTGTGCAGATCCTTGACCACGTTCAGCTCAAAGATCTTTCCCCGTACATAGCTGAAGGCCGCCTGGGCGGACTCCTGCATGATCTCCCCGAGCTGCCCGGTCAGGGTGAAATTCCCCTTGCCGTGGATCTTTGTCGCCTCGAACATCAGCAGCTCTCCTCCAAACTCGGTCCAGGCCATGCCGATAGCGCCGCCGATCTCGTCCTTTTTATCTATCCCTGTTCGCCGGAACTTGGGGATGCCCAGGTAGGACTCGAGGTTCCTGGGAGTCACCCGTTCTCCGTGTTCCTTGCCCTTTTGAACGACCCGCTTGACCAGCTTCCGGCAGATCGAGGTGATCTCCCGTTCCAGGTTCCTCACCCCCGCTTCCCGGGTATATTCCCGGATGATCTTCTGCATGGCCAAGTCGGTGATCTTCAGGTTCACCGCCCTGAGGCCGTGGGCCTTCATCTGCTTGGGAACCAGAAATCTCTTGGCTATCTGGAGCTTCTCATCCTCGGTGTAGCCGGGGAGGCGGATGACCTCCATGCGGTCTATGAGCGGCCGCGGGATGGGTTCGGTCATGTTGGCCGTGACGATAAATATGACCTGGGAGAGGTCGAAGTCGGTGTCGATATAATGGTCGAGAAAAGTGCTGTTTTGCTCCGGATCCAGAACCTCCATCAGCGCCGAGGCCGGATCGCCGCGGAAATCCATGCTCATCTTGTCCACCTCGTCCAACAGAAAGACAGGGTTCCTGGTGCCGGCCCGCTTGATCATCTGGATGATCCGTCCGGGGTAGGCGCCGATGTAGGTCCGGCGATGACCCCGGACTTCGGCTTCGTCCCGGACTCCCCCGAGCGACAGACGAACAAACTTCCGCCCGGTCGCCCTGGCAACTGACTTCCCCAGCGAACTCTTCCCGACGCCGGGCGGTCCGATCAGGCCGAGGATCACACCTTTGGGGTTCTTAACTAGTTGACGGATGGAGAGGAACTCGATGATCCGTTCCTTGACCTTCTCTAATCCATAGTGGTCTTCATCCAGGACGCGCTCGGCCTCCTTGAGGCCCCTCTTTTCGCGGGATTTCTTGTTCCAGGGCAGCGAGATCAGCCAGTCGAGATAGTTCCGGCAGACGGTCGCCTCGGCCGACATCGGAGGCATCGTCTCGAGCCGCTCGATCTCCTTTAACGCCTTCTCCTGAGCGTCCGGGGGCATGTTGGCCTTCTTGACCTTCTGCTTGAGGTCTTCGATCTCGTTCGGCTGGTCCTCTTTCCTGGCGCCGTAGCCGGCGCCGGACGGGAAGACGTTCGGCTTGGGCTCTTTGCCGGCTCCTTTCTGGCGGTCCGACCTCGGCCCTTCCCGGCGCAACTTGGCATGGATCTTCAGGATCTCGTTCTCGAGCAGGTAGTTCAGCCGCCGCGTCCTCTCCAGGACGTTGATCGTCTCCAGAATGTTCTGTTTCTCTTCCAAAGGAAGATAGAGATGGGAGGCGACGATATCAGTGATCCTCTCCGATGTCGTGTCGCGCAAGGCCGGGATGATGGACTCGATGTTGGCGTTCTGGTTGAGCTTGAGGTAGTCCTCGAAAAGAGCCAGGACCCTCTTCAGAAGCTCCTTGGTCTCCGCGCTCTGGTCCTCAATCTCCTTGATGACTTTGGCCAGGACCTGGTAATAGGGGTAGGTGCTCAGGTATTCGATCACCCGGGCCCTCTTCTTGGCCTCGACGATGACTTTGACGTTCTTCTCGTCCGACTTGACCGTCCGGATGATCTTGGCGGTCACCCCCAGGGAATAGATATCCTTGGGGGTGGGATTATCTATCGAGGCATCCATCTGGGCCGACAGGAAAATGAGCTTGTCTCTCTCCATGGCCTTGTCCAACGCCTGGACGGACGACGACCGCCCGATGATGAAGGGGACCAGGGTGGAGGGGAAGATAACCAGGTCCCGCAAAGGGATGAGCGGGATGTTGCGGATCATTTCGGCGTTGTCGTTCGCTTCTTGGGTCATGTCCTATTCTCCCACTGCTTTCTTTAGTCGTTCGAACTCCGGCCCGTTGTCCTCGACCATCTTCCGGGTGATCACGATCTTGGTGTCGCGGCGCGAGGTGGGCAGGTCATACATAAGGTCGAGCATCAGGTCCTCGATGATCGTCCGCAACCCGCGAGCGCCCAGTTTTTTCTCCACCGACTTCCGGGCGATGGTGAGCAGGGCGTCCGCCTCAAATTCGAGCTTGACCCCTTCCATCTCGAAGAGCTTCTGGTATTGCTTAATGATGGCATTCTTGGGCTCGCTGAGGACGGCCACGAGGTCATTGATGCTCAGGTCGTTAAAGACGGCCAAGACCGGGATCCGGCCGACCAGTTCCGGGATCAGTCCGTACTTGATCAAGTCCTGGGGGATGAGGTCGGCATTGAGATCGACGGTCCTCTCCCCTCTTCCGGATTTGGCCTCCGACTTGAACCCGACTGCGGACTTGCCGACCCTCTGGCCGATGATCTTATCCAGCCCGATGAAGGCCCCGCCGCAGATGAAGAGGATATCGGTTGTGTCCACGGGGATGAATTCCTGGTAAGGGTGCTTACGCCCCCCCTGGGGAGGGATATTGGCCACGGTCCCCTCGATGATCTTGAGCAGGGCCTGCTGGACCCCCTCTCCCGACACATCCCGGGTGATGGACGGACTTTCGCTCTTGCGGCTGATCTTGTCGATCTCGTCTATATAGATAATCCCGCGCTGGGCCTTTTCGATGTTCCCTCCGGCCGCTTGAAAGATCTTGAGGACGACATTCTCGACATCCTCGCCCACATATCCGGCCTCGGTCAGGGTGGTAGCGTCGGCAATGGCAAAGGGGACGCTCAGGATCCTGGCCAAGCTTTGGGCCAGCAATGTCTTTCCCGTCCCGGTCGGCCCGATGAGGAGGATGTTGCTCTTGCCCACCTCGACATCGGAAACCTCCTTCTTAAGCTTGATCCTCTTGTAGTGGTTGTAGACGGCCACCGAGATCTTCTTCTTGGCCTTGTCCTGGCCGATAATATACTGGTCGAGGGCGGTCTTGATCTGCTGAGGAGTGATGGACTCGGCCTTCTGCCGGCGCCTGTCCTCTTCCCTGGCAATGTCTGTATTTATAATAGAATGTGCAATTTCCACGCAATTGTCGCAGATATAGACACCCTTAGGGCCGGCGATGAGCTTCTTCACCTGAGCCTGGGTCCGGCTGCAGAAATTGCACTTGACCGTCGGGCCCGGGATCGGCTTTACGTTATTGTCTTCCATTTTCGTCCGTCGAAATTCCTGATCGAGAGAGCCGCCGTGAACCAGCTACTTTCTGGTCTCGCGCCGGGAGGCGATGATCTGATCGATGAGTCCGTATTCCTTCGCCTCGGCCGCTGTCATGATGAAGTCCCGCTCAATGTCCGCCTGGATCTTCTCCTTGGACTGATGGGTGTGCCGAACCAGGATCTCGTTCAGGCTCTCCCTTATCCGCAACACCTCTTTGGCCTGGATAGCGATATCCGACGCCTGGCCCTGAAAACCTCCATAGGGCTGATGGAGAATGATCCGGGAGTTGGGCAGAGAATAGCGTTTTCCGGGTCTGCCCGCCGCCACAAGCACCGCCGCCATGCTCGCCGCCTGGCCGACGGCTATCGTTGCCACGTCCGCCCGGACAAACTGCATGGTGTCGTAGATGGCGATTCCCGCCGAAATACTCCCGCCGGGGGAGTTGATGTACAAGGAGATCTCCTTGTCCGGCTTTTCGGCTTCCAGGTAGAGGAGCTGGGCGATCACGGCGTTGGCCACCTCGTCATTTATCTCCGACCCGATGAATATGATACTGTCCTTGAGCAGACGGGAGTAAATGTCGTAGGCTCGCTCACTGCGTCCGTCCTGCTCGACGACAAAAGGGATTAAGGTCATGGGGAGTATTAATATAGTACCGCGTTATCAATCAGAAAGTCAATGGCCTTGCGGAGGAGCAGGCTGTTGCGTATCTCCTCCCTTTTTCCCTCCTGATTGACCCTCTCGATAAGCTGGGCCAGGGGGACATTGTTTCGCCTGGCCAGAGCCTTAATTTCTTCCTCGATCTCCTCATCGCCGATGGCCAATTTTTCCTGGCGGGCGATCCTTTGGAGCAACAGGCTGGCCTT
>Ga0315295_10001981_pt1 | contig 17428 bp, 18 predicted proteins | sample YL17G14_0_MG_FD_204453 | JGI IMG/M metagenome (GOLD analysis project Ga0315295, IMG submission 204453) | Sediment microbial communities from Yellowstone Lake, YNP, Wyoming, USA - YL17G14_0 | ecosystem: Environmental > Aquatic > Freshwater > Lake > Sediment | place: USA: Wyoming | collected... | reverse complement strand
TGCCCTGGCTGCCTCATCGTTTTCAGCCTGGAAAACCACCAATCCAAAGGTTTTATCGAGGCATGGTCCTGCGAGCAGCACGATACCTGCGTCTGCCGCTTCCTTGAGATAGTCGAAATGCTCATCCAGGACAGCCTCTTCCTCCTGCGTGGGAGAATCGAAGAAATCCTGGCGGTAGGGATGGATCAGGTAAAGGTATTCAGCCATATCTAATTCGACAAGGAACCAGACCAGGTTTCGTAAAGACGACCCTGCCGTTCGCCACCCTTAAAGAAAGAAAGGTAGGTGAGCACCTGGTAGGGGACAAATTTCTGCTCCCCCGGTTTGAAAATTGCAAGGTCAAAATAGGTATGCCAGGTGCCGGAATTGAAATACATCTGGTTGGTTGGTCGCGAAGCCACTTCGAAGGAATCCAACGGAACGATCTCATGATGGTGTGTGTGCCCGTAGACGATAAATTGTGCCTTGCGTTCCAGGAAGGCGTTTTCTTGTAAAGCATGCTGAGCATACGTGATCCTGTCAGTTCCGATCTTGTTTCTTATCCAGATCACCAGGTTGTCTATGGCTTTAAACGAAAGACTATCCGAAAGGGTGATCGCCAGCCTTAACCCATCGACGAGATCCAATTTAAAAGGGGTATTCTTTGCCTGCACGAAATCCAACTTTAAGAATTCCCTGCTCATTTCATTCCATAATTCTTTCACTTTTTTCTGTAATGGGACCGAAATATTATTCTGACGCATCTGGCTGCTTATCCATAGAGGGGTGGCCAGCGCAGGACGGACATTGACCAGTTCCCTCAGGCTATCGAGAAACCGGAGAGGAAGTTCAGCCCCCATGTGCCGCTCCACTTCCACCGGGAATCCATTCAGGATCTCAACTGAGAAAGCATCCCCCAGACTGGCGGCATCGCGGCCCTGTTCCGAGGAGTAATTTAATGGGTCATAGATATCCCCGTGGCGCGCAAACACATTATGCTCTTCCATTACGCCCAACAATTCAGGGGATTCCATAATTTGATGGGGAAATGGGTGACAGGAATTCGCCAAACCAAAGGCTTTTACGATCTTTTTACGGATAGCATCGATACCTGCTGCTGGCAGGTGATAATACCAATCGTGGTTCCCGATCATATAATGCAGCCGTACTTTTACAGGAATTGCCGGTCTCTTCGGATCCATTCCACCGCGAACAGTAGCCGCTGGCAAAGTGATGCCATCCGAAGTCAAATTCCTCAGAATCCTGACGGATTCAGAATTATTCTTAATTATTGCATCTGTGATGTCGTTCAGGGTGGCAGTAAATTCAGGCGCATGGAAGTCAGTCCAAGGGCGAACATATCCGATCTCACCGTAAGACTTCTCCAACCAGCGCGTGGAGTGTAAAACATCCAGGATGTCGCCCATCATCACGATATCGATGCTCTCCGGCGGGGAATATTTTCCATCGACTTGCCAGGATGCATTGCGTGCTAATTCCTGCAAACGATTTGCAAAAAGGGTGTAGGCACTCGGGGATACCGGCTTTCCACAGGTTCCGTCCCCTAAATGGAGATCGCTGATGATAATAAGCATGCCAATTCTCCTGAAGGATCGACTTCAGCGTGGTTCATTATAGCCGAATGTCTGCTGCCAAAGGTGGTATTTTCAACCATCCTGTTTTTTCCACCATTTCACCACGAAACGCCCTGCCTTTTTAATCTAAATTAAGGTACTATTACATCAAATATGGCCGATCAACCTTTTCAAGCCCCATCCCGTTCCCGGCAGGAATCCCGCACGGGGCGTATTTTGCAGACCGCGTTCAGCGTTGCTTTTCTGATCGCGACACTTGCCACGGGTTTTTCACCAAAGATGTTCTCCGGGAATCTTGGATCCATGATCTCCGGTTTACTCACCACACAATCAGAAGGTTCGGGTGCAGTCGCGACTCCCCAAAAACCGATGCGTATAGGTATTGTATCCGGTCACTGGGGGAACGGCGATGACCTGGGTGCCGTTTGCCCGGACGGAACGAATGAACATGATATTAACCTGACGATCGCCTCCCTCGTTCGGCAAAAACTCGAAGCCCAGGGATATAATATTGACCTCCTTCAGGAATTTGATCCGCGCCTGGAAGGTTACCAGGCTGCCTTGTTGTTATCCATTCATAATGATACCTGTGATGTGATTGATGACCAGGCGACAGGTTTTAAACTGGCAACCTCCTCCTACAGCCGTGACAAGAACCTGACCGAACGATTGGCTGCATGTTTGCACGATCGCTATGCCCACGCGACTGGTCTGCCTTACCTTTCAGGGAATATTACTGTCAACATGACCGATTACCACGCTTTCAGGGCCATAGCCCCCTTAACACCTGCAGCGATCATCGAGACGGGATTCCTGAACCTTGATCGAAGCCTCCTGGTGGATCACCCTGATGTAGTGGCGGATGGGGTTGTTGCGGGTGTGCTCTGTTTTGTCAGGAGTGAAAGCGTCGAGCCTGTTTCCACGCCATGAACACCGGTTCTGACTCCGTCCAGCAAGCCCTAATTAAATCCCGGCAGGCATTGCAACAGGGGGACCGGCAGGCCGCTCGCCGCTGGGCTGAGATGGCAGCATCCCAGGATCCGTTATTGGAAGAACCATGGTTGATCCTGGCGGCACTCGGAAGCCCGCGCGCCAGCATCGCGTACATTGAGCAGGCACTCCGCAATAATCCGAACAGTGAAAAAGCCCGCCAGGCAATGCACTGGGCTGTCGATCGCCTGAGAAAGACTGCAGGGGACCGAGCCAGGGATGTTCCCAAAGATAATCGCCGGGTTGAAAATACGACTCCCCTGAATCCAATTACCAGGCCAACACCCCGCCATCTTTCGAAGGAAGTCATCCCTGCCGCCATTACCAGCGCGGCACCTGAATCAAGTTCCCGGCTTCTGAAATCCCTGGCCAAGTATCGCTGGTCATTCCTGACCTTGCTCCTGCTGGCTGCTTGCCTGACGGCAGCCTGGGCATTCTGGCCCGGGAATGCGTCGCCCGTGCTGGCGTTCCTGCATGGCTCACCTGCGGTCACATCGGCATTTGGGGCACCAATAGATTTTGAAAAGCCTACCTACACACCCACGCATACCGCCACTTTTACACCGACCAACACATTTACACCGACTCCTACCTTTACGAATACCCCCACTCCGACAGAAACGTTTACCCCTTCACGCACCCCTCTCCCAACACAGAAACCACCACCTACACAGACACACGTTCCCTGGCCTACCAATACACCCTTTCCCACGACTGAATTCCATAGTGACCGCTGGATCGATGTGAATCTCTCGGAGCAGATGGTGTATGCTTACGAAGGTGATACCATTGTGGCAAGCTTCCTGGTTTCCACTGGTGTCCCTGCATTTCCAACGGTGACGGGTCAATTCCATATCTATATGAAACTTGTTTCCACTCTCATGGCTGGGGATGGTTATTATCTGCCAAACGTTCCCTATACAATGTATTTCTATAAAGGATATAGTTTTCACGGCACCTACTGGCATAATAATTTTGGCGTCCCGATGAGCCATGGCTGTGTAAATATGTATACTCCGGATGCTGAATGGCTGTTCTATTGGGCATCGTTGGGAACGCTGGTTAATGTTCATTATTGAACTTCCAGCTGATTCCATACCGGGATGGGGACTTTGTGGTCAACTGAAAGCAGAGACCGGGTTAGAGAAGTGAACCAACCAAATTAACGAAAAGGTCAGATTTGCCAGATGTCGAGAACTGGCATTGCTCTCATGGATAGCAGCTTCCTCTCCAGGCGTGATTTTCTAAAACTGAGCGGTGCGGCATCGCTCAGTATTTTGCTTTCAGAATTGGGCATCCACAATGCACAGGCTGCCTCAGTTCCTGGTCAGGGACGCGTGCTGTATAACAGTTTGATTGTCCGGGACACCCCTGCATTTAGTGGCACACGGCTGAAATCCTGTCCGCGGGACAGCATCCTGAATATTGCCGCCCAGGAGTTTGGGGGCGTGGATGGAGATTACAATCGAACCTGGTTCCGCCTCGCTGACGAAGGTTATGTTTATTCCGGAGGCGTCCAACCTGTCAGCACGGTTTTGAATCAAGTTGTAACTGATATTCCTGAAAAGGGAATAGCGGGTGAAATTACCATCCCTTATACCGATTCCATTTGGGCTCTTAATCGCTCCCCGGTTCCGGGACCAAGGTTGTACCATGGGAGCACTCATTGGATCGAAGGGTTGATGACAGACCAACGGGATGGTAGTCTATGGTACAGGGCTTATGACAACCTATATAATTCGCATTACTACACCCGCCCAGAATGGATACATGTATTCTCAAATGAGGAGATTTCTCCGTTTTCCAATCAAGTGCCGGAAGACAAGAAGCACATCGAAATCATCCTTGACCGCCAGCTCTTGATGGCTTTCGAGTGGAATGTGCTGGTTTATGCCGCGCGAATCTCCACGGGGCAGAAGAACTATGAAACACCTGTCGGTTGGTTTCGTACATTTCATAAACGCCCGACCTACCATATGACTGGCGGGGCAGACATCGCCTCTGTTTTCGATCTACCCGGAGTGCCGTGGGATTCGTATATTACCGATAACGGTATAGCCATCCATGGCACCTACTGGCACAATGATTTTGGGCACCCGCACAGCCATGGCTGCATCAATATGTCAGTGCAGGATGCTCGATGGATATATCGCTGGACGGTCCCTACCGTTCCACCGGGAGAACGACTGGTACTCCAACAGGGCGCAGGCACCCGCGTCCATATCGTTCAATCATGATGATCACCTAAGTATCCAGATGCATGTCATCTTGCCTCGATATAACCAGATTTCTATCAACCATCATTCTTCCTGTATAATGCACTCATTAAGAATTTATTACCAGGAGTAATGACAATGCAGCGTCAACCGATCTTTGCCGGTTTAGTGGTGGATGAAGCCAATCGTCCTGCCGGGACCGCGTATGTGGGCGATGAGCCCTGTTATGTGGTGGATGATTCCGGGTTTCTGCGCCATATACCATCCGAACAGGTTGACCGTCAGGTATTAGAGGTAATGAGAAAACAAATCAGCGGTAATGAAGGTTTGCTCGGTGAGCAAGCGGCCAAGATGCTGGGCACAGAGGACATCTTCTCAAAGGCAATGTTGATTAACCATTTGAAGAATATAGATCAGCAATTCGAGAATTTACTGCAGACAGGCATCCCTGAAGAAAGCCGTGCTTACATGGGCATGTCTGGTTTTAGAGTGATTATTAATATCCACGGAGAAGTGGTACGCCTTGACCAGCCCTCTGAACCGGATAAAGAGGAGGATGACGGGGATTAAGTTCCCTCCCGCTTGACTCCTTGTGATGGGAATTGTATGATGGGGGTATGGGCGATCAATTAACCCTGGAAGAAAAGAAGATCCTGTTGCGCATTGCACGTGAAGCACTCGAAAGCGGAGTCCGGCGACAGTCCTTGCCAGCTCTGGATGACGTGGATATCACTCCGACCTTGCATGCAGAGGGGGCGTCCTTTGTAACGTTAACCGTGCATGGCAACCTGCGAGGATGCATCGGTGCCCTGGAACCTTACCAGCCGCTGGTCGATGACGTCCGCGAGCATGCGGTTGCAGCCGCATTGGAGGATTACCGTTTTCCCCCAGTCCAGGAAAATGAACTGGTGAATATCAAGATTGAAGTCTCACGACTCACAAGACCTGTCCGGCTGGAATACTCAGATGCTGATGACCTGCTGGCAAAATTACACCCCGGGGTGGATGGTCTCATTTTGAAGGACGGGTTTCGCCGGGCGACATTCCTGCCGCAGGTCTGGGAGAAGATACCCAGCCCGGTTGAATTCCTTGAAAACCTTTGTTACAAAATGGGCGCCTCACCAGATGCATGGAGGCGGAAGCACCTCGAGGCGCTGGTGTACCAGGTGGAGGAGTTCCACGAATAACTAATTTCAGAAGATTATTTCCCCTTATCACCCCAAGGGCATCCGTACTAATTAAACTCCGATATATTGTGAGAAAAAATTCTTAGAAATTCTGCTGTTCGACGTCCTGCCAGGTTTCAACCGGCAGGCGCATATATTTCGCCAACAGGGGGTGGACATGCCGGATCTCCTCTGCAACCCTTTGTGCGACATGCCTCATCGAGAAATGTGCATTGGCAGCAGCCCGCAACTGGCAGAATGCAAACGCTTCCCTTAAGTTCATCGTAAAAAGCACCCTGCGGTTGAACCCGTTGCTGACAATATAACTCGCAACATGCGGGTTCCATGCTGCCAATTTTTCATAGGTCTCCGAGGCTGCATCCATGGCGGAGCGGTATTGCGCTTCAAACCCGGAGTCCCGGATCAATCGTGGCAAGACATAACCCAGCCTCGCAGTCAAAGGTTGGGGCGTCTGGGTCATCATGCGATGGCGTTTGAATTCTGCATAACCTCCCTGGTCGAGAACGAGGTCAAAGGTGTAAGAGGTAAATTCCAACTCACGCAAGGGAGCATCGTGCTCGCCGAGTTGACCTAACAATGCATCAGCCAGGTTTCCACGCTCAACTTCAGACATCGTGCGCAACTTTTCCAGCGCAGTGGCATAGGAACCTTGACCGAAGCGGAAGAGCGCCGATGCCAGTACTTTGATTTCCCCGTCGGGATCATAATCCACCAATTGGCACCAGTTTCGATCGATGCTCAGAGCATTTTCCTGATCTGATAGAGAAAATGCCGTGCTTGTTTTGACCAAATAGGGCAGGGAATTGGCATATTTCACCAGGGTGGGGATCTCCTCCAAGGCAACCTTTTTGACCTCCTCACCAATCTGCTTCACTTCCTCTAGCGGATGGGAAAGCATCTTCCCAATGGCATGTTCCAGAGTGCGGGCATTGGCGGTCATGCCCAGGTTGGCCAAGGCGGCTGCCGGAAGCAGGAAGCGGCAACCATCCACATACTTCACGCGGATACGCCGGTCATAGGCCTCGTCAGTTTCATTTTCCTCCCTTGGATTCCTGCTCTCCACCTGAGCTCTTGCAGGCGCAAGCGACCGGGAATAGGCATCGAAGAGTAATCTGCAAGTCTTCAGGTAATCTCTACGCAAAGGATGATTTTCCAGTTCTACAGGTAGGACAAAACTGTCCAGATCCCATTTCTGGTAACGGGTGGATTTTTCCGTGTAGGATGCCAGGCGGTTGGACTCGATGCACTCCACTGCCAGCCGGGAAACATTTTCGATGGCAATATGAATGACGGCATGTTCCGCAACCGAAGCGTGACCATACCCGACGACCCAGCGCTCATGGAATTTTGCGCTGTTATCTTCATTCAATTCCGAAGCAATCTTGCTGAATGAATCGGGTGATCGGGAAGTCTTTGCAAAAGCGACAGCGATCGTCTCCGGACTGAATTCCTTTGGTGAGAGCAGGTAGATCTGTCGTTTGGGCATGGTTCGTACTATAGACGAGAATCCCGCGCAAGTCAACAGGCCCATTGGGGATCATAGGTCCTGTCGAATGAAACCGAATCCCGTGGCATGATTCCTCTTGTCTATTTTTCTCTCATAAATTCCATAGTACAATCCTTTGCAAGATATCTTCGAAACATAGGTAAAGAATGAAAACGACCGCATCCATCGTATTCGTTGTAGGAAGTATTATCCTGGTACTTTGCTGCTGCCTGATTCTGATCCTTTGCGGTACATTCGCGGCCATCTATAAAATTGGTCAAATTCTTCCAACCATTGCTGCTTATTCCTCTCCCTATCCGGACTACCTCACTCCCACTCCTTTTGAGATCACACGCCAGCCGGTAGGTGCTTCCGATACCAGCACGCTGCAATTGCTCCAGCAGACTATCGTCCCTGTTCGAGACCTGGCACTCCTCGCCTGCCGATTCAAACACATTTGTGTAATATCTCCCACGGTCGCTCCGCCTGCCTCACCGTTGAAAGCCGGAGCAAAGACCCAGCTCTGGTTGATGAATTCTGATACCAATATTTATACATTGATTGATGTCACCCTCCATTATGTCACCCCGCATGCCTATTTTTGGGTGGAAGATGGTATCCAGTTTAATCAGGATGATGCCGAGAAATTGATCGACACATTTGAAAATAAGATCTATCCCACCGACCGGGAATTCTTCGGATCGGAATGGACGCCCGGCGTGGATGGCGACCCTCATATTTACATTGTTTATGCCCGCAACCTGGGAAGCATGGTGGCGGGTTTCTTCAGCCCGGGAGATGAGTATCCACCTGCGATAAGCGAATATTCCAATGCCCATGAAACTTTTTACATTGATGCGTCCCAAGGATTGGCGGTAAATTATACCTACGGCACTCTGGCACACGAATTCCAGCACATGATCCACTGGTATCAGGACATGAATGAAAGTTCCTTCCTGAACGAAGGCTTTGCAGAATTAGCCACCTTTCTCAATGGTTATGATACAGGCGGCAATGACTGGTATTACACAAACGATCCAGACATCAACCTCACAGACTGGCTGGGAGAGGCCGGTGACAATTATGCCCATTACGGTGCCAATTTCCTATTCGTCACCTATTTCCTCGACCGGTTTGGCGAGCAAGCAACCAAGACGCTGGTCCATGACCAGCAGAATTCATTGGAAAGCGTGGATAATGTTCTTGGACAGCTAAATATTTCAGATTCCCTCTCCGGTCAACCGATCCATGCCGACGATTTCTTCCTGGATTGGACCATCGCAAATTACCTCCAGGATCCGACTGTTGGCGATGGACGTTATGCCTACCATAATTACCCGGATGCCCCCTCCACAACCGATACGGAAGGCATATCCTCGTGCCCGAGCGGTAGAGCAGCACGCCAGGTCAACCAATACGGTGTGGACTATATTCGTTTCAATTGTTCAGGAGATTATACGATCGATTTTGCCGGTTCCACCCTCGTCCCCTTATTACCTGCAGATCCCCATGGGGGTTCTTATGCCTTCTGGTCGAATATGGGTGACGAATCCAATATGACCCTCACCCGTCAATTTGACCTGACGGATGCAGCAGGTCAGGTAACTTTAACATATTGGGTCTGGTATGATCTTGAAAATAATTATGACTACGTGTATTTGGATTCGTCCACCGATGGTACATCCTGGAAAATTCTAAGCACTCCGTCCGGAACAGAACAAAATCCTTCCGGTAGTTCCTACGGATGGGGCTACACCGGTCAATCCAATGGCTGGATCCAGGAATCGATCGACCTGTCCCAGTTTGCAGGTCATGTTGTTTCCCTGCGTTTTGACTATATCACTGACTCAGCGGTAAATAATGAAGGATTCATGGTGGACGATATTGCCATCCCGGAAATCGGCTACAGCGAAGGTTTTGAATCTGGCAGAGGAGGGTGGGAAGGCAGCGGTTTCGTCCGTATCCAGAATGTCCTTCCCCAAACATTTCGCCTGGCACTAATAACTATTAAAGCAAACGAGACAAAAGTGGATATCATTCCATTAATGGCAGATCAGAAAGCACAGATTCCGGTTACCATTAACAATAACCAGGCGAGAGCTGTCATCCTGGTGGTTACTGCGACGACCCGCTATACCCGGGAGCGGGCAGCTTATCAATTTGAGATTCGTTAAATCACAACTTATTGATAACGAAATCTTTACAGTTTACCCATCGAAGGAGATAACCATGTCAGCAACACCCAAATCCGAGATCCTGAACCTGGTGAGTCTGGTCGATTACCAGCCTGGAGCCATAGTCTCTCGCCAGATTTTAAAATCAGACAACGGGAATATCACATTATTTGCATTTGGTGAAGGGCAGGAGTTAAGCGAACATACTGCTCCTTTTGATGCCCTGGTCCATGTGCTTGAGGGGAAGACCGAGGTAAAAATCTCCTCGAAACCATTCCTGCTCCAGGCTGGGGATGCCATCTTAATGCCCGCCAATGATCCGCATGCACTTAAGGCGGTCTCGAATTTCAAGATGCTGTTGACGATGATCAAGTAGAATCAGGTAAAGAACCCGCTTTCGGTGAGAAAGCGGGTTCTTTTATCGGATCAAATATGGATGGCACTTCCTTGCGCAGCGTGAGCGGCTTCCATCAGGGCTTCGGACAGGGTCGGGTGGGCATGGACATTGCGAGCGATTTCTTCCGGTGTTAATTCCATCATTCTTGCCAGGGTTAATTCTGGCAGGAGTTCGGTCACTTCCGGGCCTACCAGAGTTGCCCCCAGGATCTCCCCATATTCTTCATTTGTCACCAGTTTGACCCAGCCGGCATAATCACCCAGCCCGAGTGCTTTTCCGTTCGCCTGAAAGGGAAAACGCCCGACCGTTATTCTATATCCACGTTCTTTTGCCTGGTCTTCTGTCATACCAAAGGAAGCCACCTGGGGCTGACAGTAAGTGGCACGCGGCATCATTTCGTAATCGAGGGTCACGGTCTCGTGCCCGGCAATGTTTTCTGAACAAACAATACCCATCGCTGAACCTACATGGGCGAGCATTAATTTCCCGGTTACATCGCCTATTGCCCAAATCCCCGGGATGTTGGTGGACATCCTTTCGTCAATCTCGATGAAACCGCGCTCGCTGACCTTTACTCCGGTTTCCTCCAGGCCAAGTTCTTTTGAATTGGGGTGGAATCCTATCGCCAGCAAAGCCTGGTCAGCTTCAAGCACCTTACTTGCACCCTCCGCAGAGACTGTCACTTTCACTCCGGTTTTTGTTGTTTCCACCGCTTCGACCTTGTGCCCGGGCAGCAATTTCACACCTCGCTTGGTGAATGCTTTAGCAACCTCCGCTGCGGCTTCCGAATCTTCCAGCGGGAGGATATGGGGCAGCATTTCAACCACGGTCACATTTGCACCGTAGGAATTCCACACGGTGGCAAATTCCATTCCTATCGCGCCTGCGCCGATGATGATAACGCTTGAGGGGAATTTCTCCTGCAAGATGGCTTCCTTGTACGTGACCACCTTGGTTCCATCCATTTTCCAGTTTGCGGGTACGATCGCGGATGCTCCGGTTGCCATAATGATATGCCTGGCTGATAAATTGGTCAGTTTGCCATCCTTATCGGTAACGGAAACCGACTTGAGGGTATTTGATGCTTCTGTAGACAGGCGCGCAACGCCAAAATAGACCGTGATATTGTTCTTTTTCATTAAGAACCCGACACCTTTTACCAACCTGTCGGATACGAGGCGCGAGCGTTTGACTGCTGCGGAATAATCCAACTTCAGGTTTTCAAACGAGAATCCGAATTCTTTGCTGCGTTCGCGCAACAGGTGGGCAATTTCTGCATTCCGCAGCAACGCTTTCGAGGGAATACACCCGACATTCAAGCACACGCCTCCCAACCACTGCCTGTCAACAATGGCGGTATGCAATCCCAACTGAGCCGCACGGATGGCAGCCACATAACCTGCCGGCCCGGCACCAATGACTAGGACATCAAAGGATTCTGCCATGGATTCCTCCTGATCATGAATAAAAACATTACCTAATTATATCAATTCATGGTGGTGAGATTGGTTGTGGACAAAGAATAGAATTGCGGAGACATCTAGTCTCCGCAATTGAATTGCATGTTGAAGATCGATCCTTGCTTATTTAACTCTGACTGTGACTGAGAAAGTGTCAATCGGGTCAACACCGGATTCCCAGGATCGGTGGTAAACAAGGTGCAATGCAGCAGTCCCTGCTTGCAAAGTTTTAAAGGTCAGGGTCAACGTACCACCCGAACCGATCAGGTCCGGGTTGCTGCTGGTGAATACGGGTTCGCCGACCTGCTCGAACATCGCTGTATCCAGGTCCCGCGCTTCCCATGAGAAACCGGTGGATGGATTCCCGTCCAGGGTGATAACAATGGTTCCACCCTTAGCAATGTCCACCTGGCTATCCTTATCAGCAGCAGTCAGGTTGACCTGGTTGGCAGCGCCGCAGGCGGTGGTCAGAACGAGTATTCCAGCAATAAATAAAATGGTTAAGGTTTTCGATGACATCTTTCCTCCTTTTGGATCAATGGCAAATCCAAAGACGTTCCCATGACCACTTTTGTTCCACATTCCGCCTGCAGGATCAATGGAGAAAAGAAAGTAGTAATTCAAATTTCTAGGATGATTTTTTCCTGATTTCCTCGAGCATATGCATATCCCTCTTCAGGTTACGGAAACGGACGAACAAGCTGATCAGGTAAATGATCAGCACACTCAGGATCACGCCGTAACCGGCAAGCATATATTTGAGAGAAGTGGCATATGGGATCATGGCTTTTCCTATTCTCTATTCTTCCAGTTTGAGCTGGTCTAGCTGGTGAGCCAGCTGACCCAACCGGATGCGGTGCCAAAACAGGGTGATAAATAGTATGGAGAAGGTAAACAGGGCAAAAAACATGGTGACAAGCATCTTCGAAGTCATATCGAATCCGCCCTGAGTGGCGCTGGAATTTGTACCGATGACCACCGGATGGATGGTGCGGAAGAGACGAATGGAGACGAATGTGATCGGTACGCTGATGGCACCGATGAGGGTGTACACTGCACTGAAGCGGGCACGTCGATCGGGATCGTCAATCCCCTGGCGAAGAAGAAGGTAGGCGAGGTATACCAGTTCGAGGATAGCTGCAGTGGTCAGGCGCGGCTCCCAGGTCCAGTAGGTACCCCAGGACGGTCGCGCCCAGATCGATCCGGTGACGATGGCGATGAAAAAGAATACCAGGCTGATTTCCACGGCTGCCAGTTCAACGATATCCCATTTCAAATCATGCTTCACGAGGTAGACCACACCAGCTACAGCGGCAGCGATGAAACCAAGCATCCCGACCCAGGCGTTGGCAATGTGGAAATAAAAAATCTTCTGCACATAGTTCATGGTCGCTTCCAGGGGTGCGTATAGGAAAACCATCCCCAAGGCAGCCAGGAATAGTATCGCCGTTACAACATTAAGCACTTTTAGTGCGATTGGCTGATTTTTCATTTTGTTCTCCATTCACAATGAACAATCATTATTCTTCGACCACATAATCGAATACCATGTATGCAACAGCCGTTATGATCACATCGTAGACGATTAACAGGTTGATATAAGGCAGCACATCTGAAAATGTCAGGCCCTGTAGAAAACCACTGCTGGCTTTGACTGCTGCAATCAGGATCGGAATGACAACAGGAAATAACAGGATCGGCAGCAATACATCCCGGGTACGTGTCTGGACAGCCATGCTGGATAACAGGGTGCCGACCGCCACATAACCAATCGACCCGAGCAGGATGACAAGGATCAGTCCGGGGTGAAAAAGGTTGGTGCTGTATAGAACGCTATAAACAGGAAGGACAATCGCCTCGACAATAAACATAAACGCCAGGTTGCTGAGGGATTTGCCAAAATAGATTGCGGAACGGTCCACCGGAGCAAGCAGAAGACCGTCGAGGCAACCGCGATCTTTTTCAACCGCCATCGAGCGGTTCAGTCCCAATGTCCCGGCGAAGGCAAAAGTGGCCCACAGGATTCCTGCCGTAGCCACGCGCCGCGCCTGGGCGTCGAGTTCGAGGGCGAAATTGAAGATCAAGATCACCAGCAGGGCAAAGACCAGCATTGCGGAGATGAGCTCGCGAGAACGCAATTCAGCCGCCAGGTCCTTCCAGACGATCGCGCCGATGGCTTTTGCCATGCTCGAGGCAGGCCTGGAATTCCGGATATCGTGTTTGGTTTCCATGCTAGTTTTCCAAGGATTGACGGTAAAAATCGAGCAGGTTCTTCCTGCCCAGGTCTTTCCGGCCAGCAGAAGCGCAGATGACCCCGCGTGATAACACGTCGAACCGGGAAGCCAGGTCCTCGACTCTGGCAAGATCATGCGAGGTCATTACCACAGTACGCCCCTCGCCGGCAACCTTGCGCAGCAGTCTGTCGAGCATGTCGCAGGCATCCTGGTCGAGCCCGGTATGCGGCTCATCAAAAAGAAGCACCTCCGGATCATGAAGGATGGAGCGACCAATGGCAAGTCGCTGTTGCATGCCGCGCGAAAACGTCCGCACCAGGTCACGCCGGCGTGATTCTAGCCCTACCAATTCCAGGACCTCGTTGATCCTTTTCCCTGGTTCTTGGATCCCGTAGATCCTCCCGTAGAAGCGCAGGTTTTCCTCGGCAGTCAGGTCACCGTATAACAGGGGCATATGAGAAACAACCCCCAGGTTGTGGCGGACAGCGGAAGCCTGGCGAGGGAGGTGATAACCTCCAATGATTACTTCACCGAGGGTGGGTCTGGAGAGTGACGCGAGGATACGCAGAAACGTGGTTTTCCCGGCACCATTCGGGCCGAGCAAGGCTACGAATTCCCCCGCCCGTACATCCAGATCCATTCCGCGCAGAACGGTCTTCAGGCCGAAGCGTTTGACCAGTTTTTTGATCACAATCATGGTGATAACCTGGTTCTTTATGGGATCATTCAGATTGCTTACAATATCTGGATGATCCCAATATAAATCAAGCCAGTTTCTTGAGGCGGTCTTTCAATTCATCACGACGTTTCTTGTATCCGTCTTTGGAAATATCGCCTGCTTTAAATTGGTCATCCAGGGCAATGATCGCGTCCATGATCCTGTCCCTGTCTTCCCCCAGCGCGTCCTCCTCGCTTTCTTCTTCCTCATCTTCAAAATCCTCTTCCATCTTTCGGAGTTTCCGGTCGCGCAGGAAAAGGAAGATTCCCAGACCGATTAAAACCAAACCGACTGCTGCAACACCGATCATCAGCCAGGTGCGAGTGTCCAAAACAAAACCAGGTTTATCCCCCGGCATGCCGGAGATTGTGAAGGTCAAAGTGCTTCCGGAAGCAAGGTTGCTGCTTTGATATAAATGAAAGGTTGCGTCGGTGGAGGCTTGCGTGCCACCGTCGGTCAACTGGTCGCTGCGAACTTTAACCCCTTCAGGAACGATGATCGTGGCAGAAGTCACCGGCAAATTAAAAGGCTGGGAAAATTCGAGCCGCCGGGAATACGGCAGGCTGAAAGAGGTTATGATCGCATATTGCTTGTCAGCGCCCGGTAACATGGCAAAGCCATTAGTGGCATTTAACAATGAAGAACTGTTCTGGGAAAGCTGGTACTTGACATCTTCTACGTTTTCAGGAAGCAGGATGAACGGCACATTGGAACCATCACTGGAAACCACGACGGCTTTTTCACCAGGATTGGTGACCACGTAGAGAACCATCACCTGAACCTTATCAGCCGTGGAAAAATCAAATTGCAGGTGGACTTGAGCGATCGTGAGAACATTCAGATCATTCGTGGTTTCATAGAGGGTGACCGGCAGGTCAAACTGGAATTTGGTCCCATCGAATTGAACCGGGACTGAACCATAAGTAACTTCGTTGAAATCCACTGTCACCATGTAGATCGTCGACATCGGTGCCTGCACATCGGAAAACAGGTAACTCCCATCCGCCAAGACGCGAACAGTTAATCTCTCGATCACTTGCCCAAGCGTGGGATTGTAGACCAGAAGGGCTGCAAGGGTGCCGCCCGGAAGAATCCCGCCAGTTGCGAGAGATACCCGGCCTCCGATATCCACCTTGTCAGCCTGAAGGGTTGGGCTGACCTCCGCCTGGGGGGTTGCCTCTCCCGTGGTACCTGCCACAGGTTCTGTAGATGTGGCATTCGGTGAGGTCGTCCTGGTGGGAGAAGCGGGCAACGAGGTCTGAGTGGGAGGGACGGTTGTCGCCTCGAGAGTGGGGGACGAATAACCGGGAGGAGGGGTGATATCCTCCGCCAGCGAACAAGCCGCCAAGCCAAAGGCAAGGAGAATTATGAGAAGGTTGAAGCGGAATTTCATTAAGGATCCTTTTCAAATAAGATGGCTGTCCGAAACCGTTCCACCTTCCGTGCCGGAACGAATTCGAGAACATGGTGAATAATTACAGTGATCTACCACAAGTTGGGCAGAAAACATCCGATCGTTGAATGGGATTGCCGCATTGGGGGCAGAAACCTGCTGTTTTATTCTTCAGACCGTTTCGCCTCCTGGCAAGCATGTCTTCCAGGTCGTCATCAGTCATTCCAAAAGGGAGGCTGGTCGTGTTCTTGGCTGGCGAAGCCTTTCTCCCAGGTCGACCTGCCGGGCTGTCTGCGATGGCATCCAACTTGCGCAGGATTTCTGCACCCTTTTGGAGTAATGCCTTCCGCTGGGAAGGGTAATCTTCGGAAGGGATCTTCCCAAGCGACTGGTCAAGATCCAATTCCTGGAGAGCGGTCAGCAGGCTTTCGCGCTCAGCCAGCAGGAATGACAATTCCTGGCTGCCCTGTGCTCCACGATGAAGTTGTCCCTGGAAAAAAGGGCGCGTAACGAATAACACTGTCAGAAAGAGGGTTATCAATAACAGGAAAATAGCAACTGGTTCCATTACGATCACCTTTCAACCAGCCACGGTTCGATGAAAGCCTGGATCTCAGCCAGGGATTCGAAAGGTCCAATCTTGATGTCACGCAGAACTCCCGCCTGATCGATAAGATAAGTCTCAGGAACACCCATGTTGCGGTTGAAGAGTTGCGAGATACGCGTCCCCATGTCGGGTCCATTGGGATAACTCAGGTTGAAATCCGTCATATAAGCACGCGCTTCCGTTTCCGTATCCACATAATCCACGCCTAGAAAAACAACCTGTCCTGTTTCTTCGTAGGCTCGCCAGGCAGTTTCTAAATCTGCGGCTTCTGTGCGGCAGGGTTGGCACCAGGAAGCCCAGAAATTCACCAATACGATTTTGCCGCTCAGATCCGAGAGACTCGCCTGCGAGGCTCCATTATATTCAAAACCGCTGTAAAGTTGCAGGGTGAAATCCGGGACAGGGGAACCTTTAGCCAGGATGGGATTCTTTGCCTTTAATAAACCGGCTGCCAGCAGGATGAGCAAGCCAAGCAGGGCGATCCAGATGATAACCTGCGCCCAGACCGGGACGCCGCGTTTCGGTGCCTCCATTTCGGTCGGATCGTTCGGGATGGTCGGATCTTTTTGCATTCAGCAAGGCTCCTATTTCCGTTTCTTAAGTTCTTCCTCGAGGCGGGACACATAGTCATCATCCTGCGTGTTGTCAGGATGCCCTGCGGATGAAGATCCTATCCCGGTCGGACCTGAATCAGGAGAATTTGATTTCGATTCTCTTGCCATCCGTTTCCAGGTTTGAAAGGCGCGGAAGAGCAGGTAAGCACCCGCTAAAAATGCCACCGGCGGCACCACATACACCAGCCAGTAAATCCCGCTGCGTGGTGGTTCCGAAAGCACCCGGGCGCCATAATAATCAACAAAATATTGCTTGATCTCAGCTTCGGATTTTCCTTCCGCCAGCATCTGGCGGATAAGTTCGCGCCACTGGTGGCAGGCTGTTGTAGGGCATACATCCAGAGGGGTGTTCTCGCATACCGGGCAATATAACTGGTG
>Ga0315295_10001980_pt1 | contig 17431 bp, 15 predicted proteins | sample YL17G14_0_MG_FD_204453 | JGI IMG/M metagenome (GOLD analysis project Ga0315295, IMG submission 204453) | Sediment microbial communities from Yellowstone Lake, YNP, Wyoming, USA - YL17G14_0 | ecosystem: Environmental > Aquatic > Freshwater > Lake > Sediment | place: USA: Wyoming | collected... | reverse complement strand
ATTTATATTGTGCGGTCCTAACTCTATCGCCAGACTCTGCGTGAACGCCACCACGCCTGCTTTGGTTGCACCGTAATGAGCATAATATAGACCTCCTCGCGCTGCGAGGATTGATGCTATATTTATGATTTTGCCGTACTTGCGTCCTTTCATGTGGGAGATGACAGCGCGTGAGCACAGAAAAACGCCCTTCAGATTAACGTCAAGCGTTTTGTCCCATACCTCGTCCGTCATGTTGGCAACTTTGGAGGGTCTACTGATACCAGCGTTATTTACCAGTATATCTATCCTGCCGAACCTGGACAGTACCTCTTTAACCGCTGCCTCCACCTCAGCAGTACTGGAAACATCGACTTTCAACGCTAAAGCCTTGCTTCCAGCCTTCTCGATTTGTTGAGCAGTGTCTCTTGCCCCATCGAGATTAACATCCCAAATCGCCACCCTGGCGCTCTCCTCAGCGAGACGCAAGCTGATGCCCTGCCCAATGCCGCTGCCACCACCCGTTACGATGGCTACCCTGTCCTTCAATCGCATAGCCGCACCCTCCATTCAAAGACTTCCACCAGGTGCAAAATGTAGTTGCCCAATTCATTGGGCTACCATGCCCGATAAATCGGGCAACTACAGACCCAGGTCTCCAGCTATACCCTTCATCGCATCGAGTCCGATTCCGATAAATTCCTCCAGGCTAAGACCGATATCCTTACATGAGGCTATTTGCTCTCTGATAGCTCCTGCGGCGAAGCGTTTCTCGCCGAAGCGCTTGAGCAACGATTCAACGGTGAGCCCTTCCAGCTTCCTGTCGGGTCGAATCAGCGCCCCCGCCGTGATAAGCCCGGTGAGAGGGTCGGTGCAAATAAGGGCTTTGTCCAGCAGGGTTACGCACGGTACTTCATTAGTCCAGTTGTGGCACATTATAGCATGGCAGACCTCGGGCGAGACGCCCTCCTCCGCAGCAAGGTCAGCCCCGCGCCTGCCGTGCTCGGCGAAGTTGTCCCCGATGAGCTCGATATCTATGTCGTGAAGCAAGCCGGTCAGCCCCCACTCCTCCTCATCCTCCCCAAGGCGCTTCGCCAGCGCCCTCATGATAGCTTCGGCAGCCAGCATGTGCTTTATCAGGTTATTGTTCCTTACATTGGCTCTGACAAAGTTCAGGGCTTCGTTTCGGGTCATCAGTCAACCCCCCAAACAGTAAATTCTAAACAATATCGGCGAGCATTCAGGTGTCGGCCACAGCTTTCAGCCTTCCCATTAGCTGATCGCTGACTGCTGATAACTGAAAGCTTATTTCGAATTTGTTTAGGATTTTGGGTTTCGAATTTAGGATTTGCCGCCTGCGGCAGGCATCCCCAGCTTCTCTTTAAGATATTGTCCGGTGAATGAGGACTCCACCTTCGCCACTTCCTCAGGCGTGCCTGTGGCTACCACCCAGCCACCCCCATCGCCACCGCCGGGACCGAGGTCAACGATATGGTCGGCACACTTTATCAAATCGAGATGGTGCTCGATGAGCACTACGGTGTTTCCGGCATCCACCAGCCTCTGCAAAACTCGATGCAATGCAGAGACATCCTCGAAGGAGAGGCCTGTGGTAGGTTCATCCAAGATATAAAGCGTCCTGCCTGTGGAACGGCGCGAAAGCTCGGTGGCAAGCTTGACGCGCTGCGCCTCGCCTCCGGATAGTGTGGTGGCGGGCTGCCCCAGCCTGATGTAGCCCAGACCCACGTCCCTCAGCGTGGATAATTTGGCTTTCACCGCGGGGAAGTGCTCGAAGAAGCTGTAGGCTTCGTCCACGCTCAGCTGGAGCACCTCGGCTATGTTCTTGCCCTTGAAGTGAATCTCCAGCGCCTCGCGGTTGTAACGCTGCCCCTTGCACACCTCGCAGGGCACGGTTACGTCGGGCAGGAATTGCATCTCAATCTCAATGTAGCCCTCGCCGCGACAGGCTTCGCAGCGTCCCCCTTTCACGTTGAAGGAGAAGCGCCCCGGCTGATAGCCGCGCATCCTCGCCTCGGGCACGGCGGCGAACAGGTCGCGTATGGGTGTGAACAAGCCCGTGTAGGTGGCGGGGTTGGAGCGAGGGGTGCGCCCTATGGGGGACTGGTCTATGTTCACCACCTTATCTATATGCTCAATGCCGTAGATGCCATCGCACTCGCCGGGCTTGTCCTTCGACTTGTAGAGTATCTGGGACAGCTTCTTGTGCAGTATCTCGTCAATCAGCGTACTCTTGCCGCTGCCCGATACACCCGTGACGCATACAAACATCCCCAGGGGGATTTCCACATCTATATTGCGCAGGTTGTTCTGCCGAGCGCCTTTGATGAGGATTACCCTGCCTGAGCCTGTGCGCCTCTTCTTCGGTACTGGTATCTCTTTGGCACCGCTTAGATACTGACCGGTGAGCGACTGCGGACATGCCATGATATCCTGAATCGCACCCGCAGCCACCACCCAGCCCCCCTTCTCTCCAGCGCCTGGCCCCATATCAATAATGTGGTCGGCAGCGCGCATCATAGCCTCATCGTGCTCTACAATGAGCAATGTATTGCCCAAATCCCTCAGTCGCTTCAGGGTCTCGATAAGGCGAGAGCCGTCCACCGGGTGCAGTCCCACAGTAGGCTCGTCGCAGATGTAGAGCACGCCCATGAGACCGCTGCCTATCTGGGTCGCCAGGCGGATGCGCTCCGCCTCTCCGCCGGAGAGGCTGCCCGCCAGTCTGTCCAGCGTGAGGTAATCCAAGCCAACGTCCATCAGGAAGCCGAGGCGGGCTCGAATCTCCTTGAGAATCTGGCGCGCTATCAACTGCTCCCTCTCGCTGAGCACAGGCTTGCCTTCGTCCTTGGTGCCGTCGAGCGGCCTGGTCCAGTCAAGCGCCTGCTCAATGGACATAGCGGTCACCCTGGAGATGTTGAGGTCGCCCACGGTCACCGCCAGCGATTCGGGCTTGAGACGCTGCCCCTTGCAATTGGGACAAGGGCTTGCCGTCATATAGCGCCCTATCTCGGAGCGAACGTAGTCGGACTCGGTGTCGCGGTAGCGCCGCTCCAGGTTGGGTATCACGCCCTCGAAGGAGGTGTCCCACTCGTAGTGCTTGCCGAGCTGGGTCTCGTGGGTTATGGTAACCGGTCTGCCCTTGCTGCCGTATAGTATTATGTCAAGCTGTTCCGGCGTGAGGTTCCTCACCGGCGTGTGCACCGAGAAGCCGTACTTATGAGCCACCGAGTGCAGCATGCTGTAATACCAGGGGGTGACGGTGCTGGAGCGAGCCCAGGGCTGGACAGCGCCCTCGGCGAGGGTCAAGTTCTTATTGGGCATAACCATAGCAGAGTCAATCTCGAGCTTCACGCCCAGCCCGGTGCATTCCGGACAGGCTCCGTGAGGGCTGTTGAAGCTGAAGGTGCGCGGGGCAATCTCGCCGATGCTGATGCCGCAGTGGACGCAGGCGAAATGCTCCGAGAACAGCAACTCCTCCCCTTCAACTATCGAGACCAGCACCACCCCTGCGCCCAGCTTGAGCGCAGTCTCCACGGAGTCGGCGATGCGTCCCGTATGCTCCCCCTCGCCGATGACCAGACGGTCCACCACTGACTCTATGGTGTGGCGCTTGTTCTTGTCGAGCGCGAACTCATCGGAGAGGTCGTGCAGCTTGCCGTCAACCCGAACGCGCACATAGCCCGCCTTCCTCAGATCATCGAAGACCGCCAGATGCTCGCCCTTGCGGTCTTTTATGAGGGGCGCCATTATCATGAAGCGTGTGCCTTGGGGCATAGCCAGAATGGCGTCCACAATCTGCTGCACAGTCTGGCTCGAAATCTCGCGACCGCACTTGGGGCAGTGGGGATGCCCGGCGCGAGCGAAGAGCAGCCTCAGGTAATCGTAAATCTCGGTAACAGTGCCCACGGTGGAGCGCGGGTTGCGCCTCACGCCCTTCTGGTCTATGGAGATAGCGGGGCTCAAGCCCTCTATATAGTCCACGTCGGGCTTCTCCATCATGCCTAGGAACTGGCGGGCGTAGGCAGATAGCGACTCTATGTATCTCCGCTGTCCCTCGGCGTATATGGTATCGAAAGCGAGCGAGCTTTTGCCCGAGCCGGAGAGCCCAGTGATTACCACGAACTTATCGCGTGGTATCACCACATCAATATTCTTGAGATTGTGCTCGCGGGCACCCCTTACCACAATGGCATCGAGCGGCATATCGATCTCCTCCACTATGGGGTCAATATTTTATTGTAGCACAGAAAACCGACTCAAAAAAGGGTACTAGGGGGATTATAGACCGTTCGTGGTGAGCCTGTCGGACCATGAACGGCTGTGGATGATAACATCCACAGCGAGCACCAATGTCATTCCCGCCCTTGAGCGAGAATCCAGGCGCCCTTGCATCGTAGAGGGATAATCTCCATGTCATTGCGAGTCCTTCTTGTTGAAGGACGAAACAATCTCCCGGCCCTAGGTAGCGTCGTGACTCACCACAGGCGGACCACAACGATATCCACCTGGGTTACCACTATGGTAACCTATAGCTTCTTGCTATCCAGCAAATTTCGCAGTAGAATGTCGTAACTTACTGGATATGCTCCAGCTTCGAACATAAACAGAGTGTCAGACTATTTAGGGGGTTGCCATGAGTGACTATTCGGAGACCAACTTTGTAACAGAATACCCCCCTGGCAGGAATGCACGGGTAGAGCTGAAAAATGGTCGCTTCCTCGATGTAATCAACGGAACCTACTTTCACCCACAAGTTCGCCTTATCCTGGAAGGAGGAAGGATTAAATCAATGCCCGGTGAACCCACCGATATGAGACCTGATTTCACCATAGACCTCAAGGGTAAGACCGTCCTGCCGGGTCTTTTCAACACTCACTGTCACATAAACCTGACAATGGCAAACATGGTTCCCGGTCTGCGGGACATTAGGCTCATTAAAAAATACCACGGACGTCAAAAAACGAAAAATATGGCTGAATTCCTTGCTCACGGTATCACAAACACCAGAGACGCGTATAGCGAAGATTTGCGCTCCAGTGCAGCTTTGAGAGAGAGGATTTCAAATGGTGAGATACCCGGTCCGCGTTTCTTGCAGTCGGTTAGTGTCGGTCCACCAAATTCATATCTGGCGGAGAAATATGGTTTAGCGATGCGACTTTTAGGTTCCATGGTGGGTTTGACCCGTACTATCGACCACTCAAGACGAGAAGCCGGCGTTGTGGAATTCCCCGTAGATGCGACTGAGCAACAGGTAAGGGATGCGGTAGATAGAGCTATAGATGAACGAGGGGCTCAGACTATAAAAATCGGGGAGCAGCGTGAAAGCTTGTCCAGCCTCAAACCCAATTTGACCATCATGACCTTAGACCAACTCCAGGCCCTGGCAGACCAGGCACGCCGTAGAGGCGTGAAGTCCATGATGCACCATGTTTCCGTGGAGTCTTTTCGACGTGGGGTAAAAGCCGGCGTTTCTTCACTCTCACACATAGCTTCAGATTCTAATCTTACCCGAGAAGATGTTGAAGCTTTCAAGTCCGCAGGGTGCATCATCGAGCCTACCGTCTCTGTCGGATACGGTCTCCTGTGGAAAATCAAGGGAGACAAATGGTATGACCATGCGGAAATGAACAGGTTGACCCGGTATAGAGACAAGACCTATACATATGCGGCTCTTGCAGATGAGTACTACATTCCTGAATTGAGAGCAACTGTGGTAAGAGCATATGACAAGATGTCTAAGAGCAAATTCAGAGTGCTGGGTATTGTCAATTTAGCGAAATTATTCCGATACTATGCCAGCGTGGTTTCCTATGGTTTCGACAATTTCAGACTGCTTTTCGAACACGGCGCACGCATGGCGCTCGCAAATGATGGAGGAGTAGTTCCCTGCACACCACCCAATGTGGCGCTCGAACTTGACTTCTTTGATTTAGTTCTGAATCGGGAAGTCAGGGACAAGCGGTTTACCGGGGCAGAAGCTGTCCGGGTAGCTACCATCAACAGCGCCCGCTCGATGGGATTGGAAAAAGACTTCGGGTCTATAGAAAGCGGCAAGACAGCCGACCTGGCGATAGTTGACGGCGACCCTCTTCAGAACCCTCGTGTCTTGGGGAGCCGTGTCGCTGCCCTTTTCATGGACGGCAGGCTAGTAATAGATAACTGCGGCCTTGAGATAAAAGCAATCCGGGCACCTTGAAATAATACGAAAATAACTTACTCGAGCGCCTGCACTAACCTGACACTCTATTCATTTCCCATATTTGCCCCCGCACACATATCCCAGCAGAACCATCCCCAACCCCGTCTTATAGAGCTTCATGCTTTGCTCCCTCAAGAGGAGAACGCTTGCTAAGGGGGAGCTGTCGATGGTGAGTGAAATCCGCCTGGGGCGGATGCCCCCAAAATGTCATTCCCGCCCTGAGCAGGAATCCAGGCACCCTTGCATCGTAGGGGCATTATTCACATGTCATTACGAGCCGAAGCGAAGCAATCTCATCGCTGCAATTACATTTTCTCCCCCTTTCTTAAGGGGGGGGGCCGGGGGATTACAGACCGTTCGCCCTGAGCCTGTCAAAGGGTGAATGGCTGTGGACGATAACATCCACAGCGAGCACCAATGTCATTCCCGCCCTGAGCGGGAATCCAGGTGCCCTTGCTATCGTAGCCATCGTAGGGTGGGTGAAATGAAATGTAACCCACCAATCCCAAAAATGTAAATGGCGGGTTTCGTCCGCCCTGGCGGACTCCTCGCAAAGACGAAAAAATAGGAATCCCCCGCCATGGCGGGGGATTCCACTTCACCTCTAAATAAACTCTTCGTCTTCTTCTAAACTGCTCTTCTGAGCCACTTCACCGGCTTCAGCCCGAACCCAATAACCATGACCACCATCGATACCACCCATATCACCAGACTGAAACCCAATCCTAGTATTTGCTCCATCATACAGGTACCACTCTCCTTTGCTCAGGGATTTTTTATCTGGTATCTGCGCCGGACCTGGGCGCTCCGGCTAGATTCGTACTCCTTTCGTACTAAAACTTGCGAGCATTATACCAGAGAATGTCAAAGAAGGGAAGCCTTTTGGACAGGTAATTTCAAAATGCAGATTGCAAAGTGAAAAAAGGTAGGGGCGGTTCGTGAACCGCCCCTACCTGAAATTGCCCTGAATTGGCTATCCCGCGATTGACTTGCCCAGAAGCAGCCTGGCTATAATCATCTTCTGTATCTGTGGCGGACCATCCCCAAGCTGGTAGCCGAGTACGTCTTTCAGGCGCATGGAGATGGGATGTTCTGTGCTGTATCCCGGATGACCAATCAGCACCAGCATGTCTTTGATACACTGGCAGGAAACCTCCACGCTGAACCACTTAGCCATGGCGGATTCCATGGTATGCATCTGTCCCTGGTCCTTGAGCCACAGGGTGCGGTAGCAGAGCATACGCGCCGCTTCGACCATGGTGTAATGCTCGGCGATGGGGAAGGATACCCCCTGATAGGATGCTATGAGCTTGCCGAACGTCCGGCGCTCCTTGGACCATTCCATGGCATCATGAAGCGATGCCTGGGCACGAGCCAGACACTCCAGAGCCACGATTATGCGCAGCCAGTCCAGTGTTCCCATGAGCAGGTAAAAGCCCAGCCCCTCCTCGCCTATGCGGTTTCTCACAGGCACTTTTACATCGTCGAAGGTAACGAAGCTGGGGAACAGTCCCAGGTTGCCCATCCAGGGCAGCGGCCTTATGGTTACGCCGGGGAGGTCGGTGGGTATCCAGAGCAGGCTCACCCCGCGGAACCCAGCCTTGGGGTCGGTCTTGACTGATATAGTTACCACGTTGGCTACAGTGGCGCCGGGGAGCGGTGTCTTCTCACCATTGACAATATAGTAGTCACCCTTCTTTTCAGCTCTGGTTACAATCCCAGCCGCATCCGAGCCGGCGGCGGACTCTGTGAAACCGAAGGAGTGCCTCTTCTCGCGACTGATGAGGGGCGGGAACCACTCATCCTGGATGTCCTCGGGAAGCTGCGTGAGCAAGGCGCTGGTCGCCTGTATGGAACCCACAGGCTCCACGGTGGGGTCTATCTTGGCTACCTCCTCCACAATGATGCCCAGGGAAACATGGTCGATATGGTGTCCACCGTATTTCTCCGGTATATTGAGGTGGTTCCAACCCAGTTTCACTATCATCTTATCGATGGGGTGCAGATTTTTATGAAGTTCCTCAGGCTCCATCTTGGAGCGCGCCAACGCCCCAGGAGCAAGCTCCTTTTTGGCAAACCTCCCCACCTCTTCCCGCAGGGTCTCCTGTTCCGGGGTGAAACCGAATCCTGACATTACGTGGTGCTCCTTTCTTGGTCGTACCTCTATCAGCAAAGTATTGGGGGCCAACGTCGAGTATAGCATCCGTACCTGCCTTAAGTCAAGGTGAAACGAACGAGGAGCATAGTTGGTTAGACAGCCCTTGATGGCGATGGTATACTATCTCAAACGATGTTTGGGGGGTTCCCTTGACCCAGCGCAAGAACCTGATCCTAGCGCTCGACCTCGGCGGCACGAGCTTTCGTGTGGCTATAGCCAACACTAACGGCGAGATTCTGAGGCATCACAAAGGCGAAGTAACCCCCGACGACCCCGAGCAAACTATAGAGCGCATCAAGGATGCCCTGGCAAGCCTGCTATCGAATATAAACACCTCTACCGTGAGAGGCATGGGGGTCGCCATAGCGGGGCTGGTCACGCAATCAGGGGTGCTGCTCACCTCCCCCAATTTGCTAGCATGGTACGGCACGCCCATCAAGTCCATCTTCGAGAAAGAGCTTAAGCTGCCGGTCTGGGTGGGCAACGATGCCACACTGGCTGCACTGGGCGAGTACAAGTTTGGCGCCGGCAAAGGCTGCCACGACCTCATCTACATCACGGTCAGCACCGGCATCGGAGGCGGTGTCATAGTGGGAGGCAAGCTGCTGATGGGAGCTAGCGGCTTCGCTGCCGAGGTGGGGCACATGACCATCGATGTCAACGGTCCCAGGTGCAACTGCGGCAATATAGGCTGTCTGGAGACGCTCGCCTCAGGCACCGCCATAGCGCGCATGGCTGTGGAGAGGCTTTCCCAGGGCGGGAAGAGCGCCATCACCGAGCTTGCCGGTGGAGACCTGAGAAAGGTGAATGCCGAGGTTGTGGAGACGGCTGCGAGGGCAGGCGATGCCCTGGCGAAAGAGGTGATGGATGTGGCGGGGGCAAATCTGGGGGTGGGGGTGGTTAACCTGATACATATATTCAACCCTGAGCTAATCATCATTGGCGGCGGGGTATCTAAAGCGGGCGACCTCATTTTCGAGCCTGTACGGCGCATGGTCGCCAAGAGGGTGATGCGGGATATCACGGTGCGCATAACTCCGCCCGCACTGGGGGATAATCCGGGGCTGCTGGGGGCAGTGGCTCTGGTGCTGGAGAACACTTAGACTTATATTATAGGCTAAAGGGGCCTTCCCAGAACTTCATCTCATCGAGAGCGTACTGCGCTGCCTCGCTTATCAGTTCGTCACCGCTGTCCGCACACTCGCGCAGCGCCTCCTTCGCACGGTCACCGCCGATTTTGCCCAGCGCCGCAATCGCAGAGAGCTGTACCTCGAGGTCGCTATCGCGGGAAAGCTCAACGAGCTTGGGCACCGCCTCCTCAGCCTCAAGCTCACCACACGCCTGCGCTGCCTCGAACCTGAGTTGAGGGTTGGTGCTGCGGAGCTCTTTCAGCAGTATGGGCAGCCAGTTGCGATTGCAGTTGCGCCCCATGGCGAACAGGGCGCTGGCTTGAAACTCCAGGCTCTTGCTCTGGTAAGCCTGACGGATAAGCTCCTGTATCTGGGGCTTGCTTATGGGGCTTACCGCCTCCAGAGCCCTGCAGCGCACATTGTCTCGTTCGTCCCTCTTGTTGAAAGCAGCGGTCAGAGCCCTTTCAACCTTATCGGCATCGCCTGGAGATAGCTCCTCGAACTCGGCAAGCATGGCGAACGGTCCCAGAGCGGTTGCGGCAGCAGCCCGCACCGGGTGCTCAGGGTCGCCTTGCAGCAGAGCAATCAAGGGGTCAATCAGAGTGCGCTCCTCGCATTGCATCAGCCCCTCTATAGCTCTCACCCTCACCTCGCTGTCAGCGTCAGCAAAGCAAACGCGATTGACCTCGTCGAAGTCAAGTTCGAGATTGTCCTCAGCCAGTTCAGCCAGTCTTTCCAGAATCTCGCGGCGCCGCGCCACATCTATCCCATGCCATTCCCTGGAGAAAACCTCTTTCTCCTCCCGGGAGAGGTCTGCAAGCCTGACCAGCACGGCGGCGACCAGGGGCTTGCTCGACTCGCGCAGCTCTTTTAGATAGTTCTCCAGAGACGACATGTTCTCCAAGCCCTCTGTTTCATCTGGGTAGTCAAGGGCGCCTCGCCCCTACCCTTTCGTTGATACTGCCAGGCGAGGACAATAGATATGCGGGGTTCGCACCACTCCACCCACCCACCTCGCCCTGTTGCCGACCGCGCCGATTTCTTTCAAAGCCTCATAGATATTGCCGGTGACCATGGTGTCCTTGACCCGCCCCGCCAGCTTCCCATTCTTCACCCTGTAGCCCAAAAGCACGTTGCCGCTGAAATCGCCGCCTAAAACATTACCCATGGATGCGCCCATCAGTTCCTCGACCACCAGCCCATCCTCTATGTCAGCGAGCATGTCCTCGAAGCTGGCATCCCCCTCCTCAATAACGATGGCGCTGACCGAGGGGGTGGGCAGGCTGCCCAGGCTCCTGGAGGCGCTGCCTGTGCTCTTTGTGCCTGCCAAGGCTGCGGTTTGCAGGTCATAGAGGAAGTTCGCCACCACGCCATTGGCGATAATGGGGATGCGCTGACTGGGCACGCCCTCATCGTCGCAGAACCTGCTGCCGGGACGGTACGCAATAGTTGGGTCGTCCCAGAGGGATAGCCTTTTATCGAAGACCTGCTCGCCCTTCCTGTGTCCCAGGGGCGAAGCGCCCTGCAGGACGGTTTTACCGTTGACTGCCATAGCAAGGGGCATGAGCAGGGTGCTGGCGACACCCAGAGGAGTGAAGATAACCGGCAGCTTGCCCTCCGGCGAGACAGCGGTCTCCTTCGCTCTCTCGAGCTGCTCTATGGTATTGTCAGCTACCGTTTTGTGGTCTGTGAGGGGACGGCACGAGCTTTCGCTGTCTCCCACGAAGAGCATGTCGGTGCCCCTGATGAGCACGCCCTCGACGCTGATGCCGAACACGCTCTTTTTGTAGGTCGCCCTGCCGCCGCGCGAGTTCAATATCTCCACGGTTAGGGTATTCTTGGACACGCCGCCCTGACATACCAGTTCCGGGGTGTGCTTTCTCACCTTATCGATGAGAGACTGCCCCAGCTCCACCATCTGTTCCTCGGTGACAGCTTCAACCTTAGCGTCATAGACCTCGATTTTGGTATAAGCTTCGAGGGAAGGGAACTGGAACTTAGCCTCAGCGCCGAAGGGCGCCATCTCCAGCGCCATAGCCAGCAGTTCCTTAGTGCCGTCCACCTTATTGCTGGCGGAGAATCCAATCCTGCCGCCCTTGATGAGACGCAGCGCCCTGCCCGATGACTCGCGGGTCACTACCTGCTTCAAACGGTTTGCCTCGAAGACAGCATCGGTCTCGCTGCGGGATACCGAGAACACCTCAGCCTCCTCAGCCGCCATCTTCGCCTGTTTTAACAGATCTTCCATAAAACTATCCTTATTTAGTCGGAGACATCTAGTATTATATCAGATGGGGCGCGGTAACCGCGCCCCTACACTTTGCCTTTTGCACTTGCCTCAGAAACCCACCCCTACAGCCGAATAACTACCTTTAGAATCCTTCGCCTGCTATGAACTTGCAGTAGTCGTAGCTTATAGGACCCTTCCTGGTCGTCTCGCAGGGAAACTCAGCACACTCGAAGCATAACCTGACGCCCTTCTTGAAGGCACAGGTAGCTATCGCACAGAACTTGTTCTCTTTGGGAGTACATCCTTTCTCCCCGTTGGGGCACTTCCCTTTTACCATCTGGGGACACTTTTCACAGGCAATTCCACATACACCTATCTTCATTTACTGCCTCACTCGACTCCGACTTTGATATTTGAATTTTGAATTTGTCTAGGATTTAGAGTTTAGGATTTAGGTTTTGAACAAAGGGCTTCGCCTCTCTGCACACCCCAACCTGACCGCTGAATGCTGATAGCTGACAGCTTATTTTTCATTCTGCAATTTGCAATTTAATTTGCCCTACCCGTACCTCTCCTCTTTCCAGGGATCGCCATGGTTGTGGTAGCCGCGCGACTCCCAGAAGCCTTCCCGGTCTTTGGCAGTGAACTCCACGCCCTCTACCCATTTGGCGCTCTTCCAGAAATAGAGCCTGGGCACCACCAGCCTCAGCGGATAGCCATGCTCCGGCGTCAGGAGTTCGCCGTTATGCTTGACAGCGAACAAGACATCCGTCTGAAAGAAATCTTCGAGGGTTAGATTGGTGGTGAAGCCAGCATAGCAGTGGACGATAATGAACTTAGCCTCAGGGAGTATCTTGACCAGCTCTTTTATTGCCTGTGCGCTCACCCCCTCCCAGGTATTGTTCAGCTTAGACCAGCCTGTTACGCAGTGCACATCGGAGAACACCTTCACCTGCGGCAGCGCCAGGAACTCCTCATAGCTGAGCTTGCGTTCCTGTTCCACCAGACCCCAGATTCGGAACGTCCATTTGGAGACATCGATTTGAGGAACATCGCCATGATGCAGCACCGGGAACTTCTCGGTAAGCCTCTGTCCCGGAGGCACCCGGTTCGCCCTCTCAATATCAGGGCTTTTGATTACCCTCCCCTCATCCATAACCCACCTCCCCGAATAAATCTTAAATCCTAATATCTAAATCCTAAACAATACCTAATGCCTTAAATCCAGGTGCTAAGAAGTTTTGAGTTTTGCATTTTGAGATTTGAATTTGTTTAGGATTTCGAGTTTAGATATTCGAGTTTTCATTTTGCATTTTGCAATTCTCAGCCTCAGCCCCGCCTTCTCTTCAATGACCACACCGCCAGTCCCAGGAAGGCTACTGCGAAGCCGAACAGCGCCACCAGGTCAACCCAGATGCCACCTATGCCCCAGCCCCTGAGCATCACCGAGCGTATGGCGTCCACAGCGTAGCTGGGTGGGATGGCGTACGATAACGGTCTGAGCCACGATGGTATCGCCTCCACAGGCCAGAAGATGCCCGCCAGCAGGAACGTGGGCAGTATTATTATGGGAAAGAACTGTATCGCCTGCGCCTCCCTCCTTGCCAGACTGGAAAGCAGTATGCCCAAGCTCAGGCTGACCACCGCCAGCAAGGCGATGACCAGAAAAGCCAGAAATACGTTCCCCACAATCATTATGTTGAATGCCAGCGCACCTATCATAAGCAGCACCACGGTCTGCAGCATGCCGATTATGCTGAAGGCAATGGCGTACCCAATCACAATCTCGCTCTCCCTCAGAGGCGTAGCCTGCAATCTCTCCAAGTTTCCCGAGGTGCGCTCCCCCACGAAAGATATCAGGGTGAGCAGGGTGGTGAGCAGGAAGACCACGAACGCCATAATGCCCGGCACGAAGAAGTCCATGAACTTGGCGCCCTTGCCGTAGATGGCGTCCTCAGCATCCACAGTTACCGGAGCCTCATTACCCGTTTCCTTAATCGTGATCAACACAGCATCTGTCACAGCTTTCGCTATGGCATTAGCCACATTCACATTGCTCTTGTCCAGCCTCACCTCGAGCGTGGTGCTGAGCGGCAGAGAGGGGTTCTGAATTTTAGCATATATATTTTTGGTAAAGTCCTGCGGGAAAACGATTAACCCATATGCCCCGCCTTCCTTCACACGTCTGACGCCCTCCTCCTCGCTGTCAACATAGTCCACCTTGAGCACATCCTTATCGAAGTTGGATATAATCCTGTCTGCAATCGAGATGGGGTCAGGGGCAGGCGGTATCTGGTAGCCCTCATCGTGGTTGACCACCACCACATGCACATCCTTCACATCGCCGCTGAACGCCAGACCGAACACGCACATGGCGATAATCGGCGCGATGAACATCAGCCCCACCGTTCGCCGGTCGTTCCTCAAGCCCCTGAAAATACGCTTGGTTACGCTCAACGCCCTGCGAATGTTCATGCCTTCACCCCCTGCCTGGACAGCGCCAGGAACGCCTCCTCGAGGCTGGTGGTGTGAGTCTGGCGTGTGATTTCAGAGGGAGCGCCCTCCGCGATGAGCTTGCCCTGCCTGAGCAGCCCTATCCTATCGCAGTGCTGCGCCTCGTCCATGTAATGCGTGGTGAGCACGATGGTGATGCCCTTGTGCTTCAGCGCATTGAAGTATTCCCAGAACGATGCCCTCAGCTCAGGGTCGACGCCCACCGTGGGCTCGTCCAGGAAAAGGAGCTTCGGCTCGTGAATCATGCTGCAAGCCAGCGACACCCTGTGCTTCATGCCGCCGCTCAGGTTGGATACAGGCTCATCGCGCCACTTCTCCAGCGCGATGAACTGGAGCAGCTCCTTCTCACGCTCAGCGATTCTGCCTCTCGACATGCCGTACACCTCGCCGTAGAGCGCGAGGTTGTGATGAACGCTCAGCTCCAGATAGAGCGCGGTCTCCTGTGGCATATACCCGATTTGGGGCAGGATGCTTCTGTTGGGCACTTTATTGCCGAAGATATATGCCTCGCCGCCGCTCAACTTGAGCAAGCCGCAGAGTATCTTGATAACGGTGGTCTTGCCCGCGCCGTTGGGACCGAGCAACCCGTGGATAACGCCGTTCTCGATTTTGAGGTTCAACTCGCTCAGCGCCGTAAACGACCCGAACCTCTTGGTCAGGTTCTTTGTCTCAATGGCGAAAGATTGTTTCAAGTCAGCCCATCCTGAAAAAGAACTTGGTATAGTATAAACCGTTCGTGGTGAGCCTGTCGAACCACTAACGGCGTGTCTTAACCCTCGGCGAACAGTGTTACCCGGCGTGCAGGGACGTTCGGCTGAACGCCCTGCGGGGTGGGGTGGGAATCTTATCGCTCGCTGCGGATGTTATCATCCGCAGTCGTCACCGCATGCCGGGAACCCTTGGGGATGATAACACCCCTAAGGAGCAGGAATCCAGAGACGTAGGGGCGGGTTTAAAACCCGCCCCTACGGAAGTATCCAGGTTGAGCCCATTTATGACCAGCCTGAGAGGTAAATATTAACGTAGGGGCGCAAGGCCTTGCGCCCCTACATAAAAGGGCGGACCAGCGTAGCTGCCCAACATCATCTCATCAGCCTTTTAAATTCGCTTATCGTTAAATCTGCGTCCTCTAAGATGTTTTTCAAAACCTTTGAGTGAAGGATTTTGCCTGAATGATAGGGTACGGTCACCCGCTTGCCTTCTCGATTCCTGTAAATCTTGTGGCTACCGCTCTGTCGAGCCAGCGAAAATCCTGCCTTCGCCAGCGCCTTGATTGCCTCAGCAGCAGTTACTCTGAGGAGCTTCTCTGTCATACCGCGACTTCCAGAGAAGTTAGGCTTACAGACTCAGGTTGCGGAATTTTTTCGCCGCTTTCCATTCTGTCTTCTACATGTAGGCGTATAGCATCTTTAATATTTCCCAGGACTTCTTCGTAAGTATCCCCCTGGGTGTAACAACCCTGTAGCTCTGGGCAAAAGGCGAAATATCCCTCGCCATTCTTCTCGACTATCACCGAAAAACGATATGTTTTCATGGTATCCACCTCCAATCTCCTTGACCTTCCGGCTTCCTTAAAAAATACCCATTTCTATAATAACATCATATCACCCTAAATGTCTCTAGTCCGCTGGATGATAACATCCCCAAAGAGCGTGCAAGCAGGAATCCTGGGGGCTAAGCTGGCTGGTTGCAGAGCCGAGGATGATAATATCCCCAGGGAACATTGGACTGGAACTGACACCAAGGATATAATAGGTCGACTCGACTTGGATGGGGGTAATCATCTATGGAAATCTACGATGTAATCGTAGTTGGCGGTGGAATTGGAGGTTCCGTAGCTGCGAGGTTTTCTGCGAGCCATGGGTTTTCCACTCTGCTTGTTGAAAGGTTTAAAACCCCTAGAAATAAACCTTGCTCTGGAATACAATTCCCCTATCTCGAAAAACTCGTGGGTGAAAAGATACCCAGGGAAGCGCTCTGCAAGAACGAACTCCATAATGTGGAGATGATTACGCCCAACGGCAAAGTCACCAGAGGCCGCATGAAGATGCTCAACTTCTGGAGGTCGAATTTTGATAGCTGGCTGAACTCACGTGCTGTCCACGCTGGTGCACACTTCTTAGATGATACTAAACTCATAGATTTAGATGAAGGAGAGGAAAGAATAACGGTCACGCTTCTGGGCAAAGAGGGGGAAAGGAAAATCAGCACTCGCTTCCTCATCGGTGGGGATGGTCTGAACTCCACGATAAGGAAAAGATTGCAGCCACCGGATTTCAAAAGAAAAGCTTGGGGAGCGACTATAAATTACTATTTTGATGGCGAAGCAAATCTAGACCCTAACACTCTTTACATGTTCTATAATAGGGAGTTCTGCCCACTTATGTTTGCTTGGGTTTACAGGAAGGATGACTGGTGGGTCATAGGCACAGGTGCAGACAGAGATTTGCTGCAGTACGCACGAAGGTTCCTAAGTTATGTCCAGGAAAAGTACGCTATTCGTGGAAAGATGGTCAGGAAGGAAGGCTTTTCCTCACCAATGGACACCTCGATATACTTGGGTCGTGGAAATATCCTCATGGTAGGTGATGCTGCAGGCTTGGTAGACCTATACCGTGGGCTGGGAATGGACAACGCAGCGCTAAGTGGGAGATTAGCCGTGAAAGCCATCGTAAAATCAGAGCAGACCAATCATCCTCCAATAGAACTCTATGAGCAGTGCATGAAAGGAATAGTCCATAAAATCGATAAGAACAAGAGTAGGCAAGTCACAAGATACAACACAAATGACAGCTTACAGAAAAGTCTCTCTCCGGCCAACCTCATTAAAGATGGCATTCTTATGTTAACGGTCGCCCAAATAGACAAGCTACTACCAGCGGAAAGGGTAATTACGCTGCCACTTTGACAACGATTTTTGAACGGGAATCGCAAATATGGTTCAAACTTGCTGCGGACTTGCCCCGCCACCGCCCTGTAGTGCTTCATGCTGCACCGATACCAGCTGGACCTGCTCCGATGATGATTATTTTTTATCCATTCTTCACCATTCCAGACCTTCTACCCTATTGTTATCTGCACTTTTTTGTTGATGTCCATTCCACTTGGTACGTCAAGTCTAGCCAATAGATACCAGTTAGTCCATACACCTAGTCCAGCAAGGGATTGAACAATCTTGAACCCTTGTCCCAAAACACCTTCCA